>OBOI01000086.1_pt1 | contig 35807 bp, 26 predicted proteins | sample 1670151 | NCBI WGS metagenome assembly OBOI01 (sample SAMEA104232303, study PRJEB22302) | sediment metagenome | biome: forest; feature: aquifer; material: sediment | place: USA | collected 2011-08-07 | depth 0.01 m | reverse complement strand
GTGCTGAATCTAAAACAATTTCCCAAATATTTTTGAAAACACCGTGTAGTGAAAAACTTACCTGATTTGTAGTGTAAACTTTTGTCTCTTTTTGCATTCGCTGCGGCGAATCGATTTTTTTTTCATTCCAACTGTCGAACTTGGGTTAATTGTTCCGGTAAACATCTTTGCGGTGGGAAACTCTGCGGATAATAATTTGTTTTTCTTTTTCTACAATATCATAAAGAATTCTTACTAACAATCAGGCCGAACGCGATATTCGCATGGCAAAAGTTAAACAAAAAATATCGGGCACGTTTCGAAGTCGACTCGGCGCTGAAATCTTTTGCCGCGTGCTTGGTTATATTAGCACCGCTCGAAAAAACGGTGTCTCGGCGTTCGATGCTATACGACGCGCTTTCGCCGGAAATCCATTCATTCCTAATCTAAATTACGCTGAATAGTTACAAGAATTCTGTATTCGCCGATTCGTACTCTCCATCCCTGTTCGCCTTTTAATTTTTTGCAACCCGAAGGTCTTGTGCGTGTCTTGTAATTTTTCCAATGCTTTTAAAATTCGGTTAATAACTATTTCTGAAAGCGAGAGGATTTCTTTTTCGCTATTTTGGATTTGAATTCCGAAAGAGTAACAAATTCTCCGCAGGATATTTCTTTATCGGTTTTCATTTTAGCCGAACGATACTCTTTGATTGACTGATATTCATCGAGAGCGTCGATCATTTTACGGTATGTTTTGATATCAAGAACGGCGCCGATTTTTTCGCCTCGCCCATTCGTGATGTATTGTTGCGCATGTTGTTGCATGGTTTCTCCTCTTCACTTAGATTTAAAATAGAGAATAAGGGATTCTTTTGCAAATAAAGGCATTATTTTAATTCACCAAGTGCCTTTTTTACACTCTCCAACACACTTCCGTCTTTCACCAACGCCAATGCTTTCTGAATAGCGTCGTGCAAAATTCTGTCTTTATCAAGATGAGATATTTTTTTGCGAATTGTTTGATACGCCACGTTCGTTTCTGCCCCACATCATATTAGTTTCAATCCACGCTTTTATCTACGACATCTGCGAGATCATTAGTTTCAATCCACGCGCCCGCGCGGGGCGCGACTAAGGATTACCAATAGAGGCTCTTGCAAAAGTCATGTTTCAATCCACGCGCCCGCGCGGGGCGCGACCGTTTCAGGCATCAGATTCTTTCAATGATAAATTGTTTCAATCCACGCGCCCGCGCGGGGCGCGACTTATTTTCCAGACCTTTCCGCTAACACCGTTAGTGTTTCAATCCACGCGCCCGCGCGGGGCGCGACTGAAGTTGAAAACTCAGAAGTATCGCGTAAGAATGTTTCAATCCACGCGCCCGCGCGGGGCGCGACTTTCTCAAGGCGGTAAAACTACTATTTTGATTACGTTTCAATCCACGCGCCCGCGCGGGGCGCGACAATTAAATACAATTAAGTATCAACGGGTTAAGTGGTTTCAATCCACGCGCCCGCGCGGGGCGCGACTTGAGATGATAGATGACTATGATCTCGTTAATTCAGTTTCAATCCACGCGCCCGCGCGGGGCGCGACCTATTATTTTGTCCGGATAGCGCTTCCTAAGAATGTTTCAATCCACGCGCCCGCGCGGGGCGCGACAGATATGCTTAAAGATGCTATGCTTCTTTACATTGTTTCAATCCACGCGCCCGCGCGGGGCGCGACGCAATGATTCAATTCTCATTCCGTTCGATTTTCAGTTTCAATCCACGCGCCCGCGCGGGGCGCGACTTGCCTTCAACGCCATCGCTTTCATCAGCATAATGGTTTCAATCCACGCGCCCGCGCGGGGCGCGACGAGAACAGCAATAAGCACTCGCTTGTTAATTACCGGTTTCAATCCACGCGCCCGCGCGGGGCGCGACTTTTTTCTAATAACACGCTTTCAATTTACGGCACGTTTCAATCCACGCGCCCGCGCGGGGCGCGACGCGACGGCGGCTCGCCGGTTGTGGATGATCTAATGTTTCAATCCACGCGCCCGCGCGGGGCGCGACGATTCCATTTCGGCGAAAACAATTGTTAAAAAAGGTTTCAATCCACGCGCCCGCGCGGGGCGCGACCCCACTGTAGCCCCTGTGCGATTGTTGCTTTAAGGTTTCAATCCACGCGCCCGCGCGGGGCGCGACGAAAACCCCCAAGACTTCAAAACGATTTCAAGCGTTTCAATCCACGCGCCCGCGCGGGGCGCGACTGCTACTACTAAATCAATATAAAATTCAATAGAAAATAATACTACATCCGCTTACGTTGTAAATATTTTCTGGGTTTCCACTTGCACCTGCCTGACGGCAGGCAGGCAAGAATTCCAAAACGCTGGTTTCATCTAAATAAAGGTATAATTTTCAAACGCTAATCTTCCGGTGTTTTTATGTACGCTTCGGTTAGCGTCATCAAATAATCATTGGTTCTTCAATATCGGTTATACTTTTATTCCCGTAGTGCTCTACACGTCTTTTCCAATTCGATCCCAAAAAATAAAACCGTAAACTATCATTTTTAGTGTCATACTTTGAGAGCAGTTTATCTTTTAAACTTTCCCATTGTGCGGGATCCACATTGCATTCAAAAACGGAATTCTGAACGCGTAAACCAAAATCAAGACAAATCTCGGAGATTTTTCTTAATCGTCGAACACCTTCGGGAGTTTTTGTTGACACATCGTAACTGACTAATACCATCATAATAATTTTCCTACAGATGTCTGACATCTTCTGATTAAAGTTTGTAAAAATTGATGCGTTTATTGATGCTTATATACAAGATGTCTGACATCTTTAACTCACTTCAAATAAAATGGTGGATATTCTGAAATATCTCCGCGAATATACCGTGCGAGAAGTTGCGCTTGTATATGCGGCAAAAGTCCGATTGTCATTTTTTCTCCAAGAAACGGATGCGTGATTTCTTCCTGCTTTCGTTTTTGATATGCTGTGAGCAATGTCTTACGTGCTTCATCGGAAATTCTCACCTCGCCCGATTCGCGTATTTCAAAATCTTTTTTTGTTACCTGTTTCAAATTGATAAGATTGAGCATGATTCGATCGCCAAGATACGCCCGAAATTCTTCCATTATATCAAGTGCAAGACTCGGTCTTCCCGAGCGGAGTTGATGGAGAAAACCGACTTGCGGATCAAGTCCTGTTGTTTCGAGCGCAGAACGGACATCGTTTGCCAAAATGGAATACAAAAACGACAGAAGCGCGTTTGCCGGATCGAGCGGCGGACGTTTTGATCGTACTGTAAATTGAAAATCTTCCTGTTGTGCGGTAATTAAAGATGACAGAACACCAAAGTACAACGATGCACATTCTCCTTCGTGTCCGCGAAGTTCGTTGAGTGTTTCCGCTCGTTGGATATCTGTTAAACGATTTCCCATAATTGTTGCAACTGATTCGATTCTGTCAGAAGAATTTTCGGGATGATTACGCTGGTGGCGTAGTAACAGATTGCGATAGTTAGAAACTTTTGCGGCAATAATCGGTCGCGCAATGGAGAGCGATTGAAATTCGTTATCCGACATTGCGTATTGCGCTTTGCGGAGAAGCACGTTGCCTTTCTGTGCGCCATACACACGCGCGAGGAATTTTCCATTTTCTGAAAGATAACTGACGCTGACGCTGCTTGCAGCGCAAAATGCCATCAGCGCAGGGGAGAGTGATTTGAATCCGAAGCAGACGATGTTTTCGATGGAATGCACCGGCGCTTGAAAGACTTTTTTATTTTCCACTTCAACGACGAATGTTTCGCGCTCTTTGTGGAGATACGCATCGTCCGAAGTAATATAGAGAGTGTTGAGATGTTTTTTCATTATTTGTATTTAGTAGGACAGGCATTCCTGCCTGTCTAATTCCTGTCCTGTATTTAAATTATGTCAGACAGGAATGTCTGACCTACCACATGATGATTTTTTTGTTGAACCACCATCCATGATAATTCCATGGATCATCTGTTAATTCTTGCTTAACCGGATTGTGCAACATGTAAAATAGTTTTTCTTTTAATTCTTTTTCATCTCTTACAATCCTGTCAAACGATTCATCTTGCCAAATAGTGCCTTTCGTATTTTTTAGATCATTAATTTTTCTGGCGCTTACTCCCTTTATTCCTTTCATAATGCGGCGTAATGAATATGACAACAGGGGAAACAATAAAACATGAACATGGTCCGGCATTACTATGACTGCAATGAGAGTGTAAAATATGTCATTCCCTTCAATAATATGATCTAAAATTATTTTTTGTTCTTGAACATTAAGAATTTTATCTTTGGCTCGGAAAGTAATGAAATAAATTGCACCATCTGCTTCCCAGTGAGGTAAATGTCGTGAATGTATTTTTAATGTTCCTAATTCCATGTGAGTAGGACAGGCATTCTTGCCTGTCATTTTTAAATAATTATTGACAGACAAGAATGTCTGTCCTACCATATTTATGGTATATACAAATCATTCATGTACTGTTTCAGTTTTTTATCGTTCATCGCTTTGGGTAAGCAGATAGATTCAAGCGAACAGTTCCTGCACTTTTCCGAATACTCCGCGGCGGGTGTTCGTTTGTTCGTTACCAATTCGCGGATGTTCGCAATGATCTCTTCGGTTTGTTTCCGCAATTGATCGTCAATTTCCACTTGTATGCGGCGGCGGATTTTTCCGTAGAAAAATTCGCCGCGCTGCACTGTTGTGTTCAACATTTCTTCCAAGCAAAACGCTTGCGCGCATAACTGCACTTTGTCGCTGATGTTGTCTTTCGGTTCTCCGGATTTGAATTCAACCGGTATGACTTCAGTTTTATCTTTAGAAATTTTTGACTGTTTGAATTCAACAACATCACAGCGACCAACAATGCCCAAACGGTATGAGTGGATGCGAAGCCCGCGAACAGTTTTTAATGTGCCGCGTGTTTCATACGTGTCGGTATCAACCTTTTCGTGGAGGATGTCGCCGCGTACGGTAAAGACGTTCTCGCGCCACACATCCTCCACGTGGATTAACGCGCACTGCCGCGGACAATAGACGTAATGTTGAAGAGCGCTGATAAGTATTAAGTCGTCTTCGGTAAACATTATTCTCAGTGTATCATTCCGGCGTAAACCGGAATCTAATTCTCTGGATGCCAGCGTTCACTGGCATGACTTGCAACTTACCGCGAACAGTAAATACATTCTCGTGCCACACATCCTCCACATGGATTAACGCGCATTGTCTCGGACAATACACGTAATGTTGTAATGCGCTTATTTGTATGAATTCGTCTTCGGTAAACATTATTCTCAGTATGTCATTCCGGCGTATGCCGGAATCCAGTTTGTATTACTCCACTTTAACAACATGAAAGGCTTTATCGCAAATAGATTTCCCGTCCAACAAAATATCATAATCCGTAAACTCTCTTGCTGGTTTAGTTTCATCGTTTTTACGTTGCCATGTTACTCGTTCAAATAATTCATGTGCCGGTTTGTTACCAAGTGCTGTTGCATGTTCAAACACAACTAACTTTCTTGTGCACATAAGACCGCGTGCGGCGGAATGGTCTGCATCTTCAAACATCATTAGTATCGTTTTCCATAAAAGGTCTATGTCATCATCTGAGAAACCTGTTTGCGCTGCTATATGAGCAGAGACAAAACCATGTGCGCGATATAAGCCATAAGGTACAGTATATTTACGACCTTGAATACCTATTTGTCCTTCAATCGGTTCACCTTCTTTACGAGCAGCACATACAGTGAGAGAATGTTCTAGAGAAATAATTGGTTCAACAGAACGAGCAAAAGTTAATTGAACAGGTCCTCGGACTTGTCCTGCATTGGGTCCGGTACTCATTACCGCTCCAAAAGTGCGAATATCAAAATAAGTTTGGCACATAAAATTTCTACCTTTTTCTCTCTCAACTCCTTGTGCAACACCTTTTGTTTTACGTTTTTCACCGTCTGTATTTGTTTCAGAAGTAAGATCAATACCAAGTTCCTCATACCCTTCACGAATCTGTTTGTTTAGAATTGCTTCTTCTCGAACAAAAATTGAATAAGGGCGAACCAATTTTTTTTCCAGCATCACGCGGTTCCTTATTTTCCTCTTTAAGCAAACATCTGTTACCAATCCCATTCCAGTTTCCGCATCAACACGTGGCAAATTTCCGGCATCGGGATCGCCATTGGGATTTCCATCTTTTACATCAAAGAAGAGAACAAAGTCATAACGTTTAGTAATTGCACTCATGGTAAAACTCCTTTCGTTAATAATTATAATTGTTGGTCTGATTCAATTTTATTTTTCTTGCTGGTAAAAAAATCTTGCCGTTGATGATAATAACCGATCGAAAAATATGCCTGTTCGTTTAAAGGTAAATGTGCTGGTAATGAAGAAAGTTCAGCCATTACTTCTCCAATCAATCTTTCAAAATAAATTTTTCGCCCAATCTCTAATTTCGCCAGATGATGATTTTTCAATTTTAGTAATTGCGAAAACACTGCAACTGGACTACTTGATGCCGCTCCATAAAAGCGATCTCGAATAGTAGTGTTTATATTTGGGCTTGCTTCTTCTTGAATCTTTTCTAAAACGGCAAAGAGTCGTCCAATCCGATAGCCCGAATTGGTATTTGTAGTATCTAGTGCCATACTAATCTCCTTTTCTGTTGGTTGATGAATACGATTAAAACGGTTTATATATGCTTTAAGAATTGCTGCGCGTGAACGATTAACTTGTTGTTCCGCTCTTATTCGTCTGATACATTGTTGCATTAGTGTTACAGGGTAGGGTGTACCATCCAATATGCTTTCTATTACTTTCCCTGTTAAATTTGGCGGAACATTTTCCATCTTATATTGTAACGCAGTAGAAGAAAGAATTTGATAAAGCGAGAGATGTTCCAATTCTTTTGGTCCGTGAGCAATTTTGAAGTCTTCAAAATGTTGATATATTCTTTTACCGAATTCTTCCACTGTTCCGGTTCTCCAAAAACGTACGGAAATTCTTGCGGCATTTGGTGCAAGTGCCAAAACATAAAAGTGATTATCTTTCTCTTGCGATAATCTTCCTGTAAAAACAGAATCATACAGTGCTTTTACGACTTGGACTCTTGCATCAGGATTTTCTTCATTTGATTTTTGTGTTGCTACAACCCACGAAACAACTTCTTCAAGATTTATTACCTTGGGAGTATTCTCTGACCAAAAAACAATTGTAGAATCGCTAATGATAATTTTATTCGTCGGCGAATTAAGAAGATGTTTTAATGCAGTACTATAGGCTGCTTCTGCCTGAATAGAAATAGGTGCATTGAATGCCTGCTCTTTTCCGTAAGAATCGAAGCCGGAATTTTTCTGAAACGCAACAACCTTTGCATTGCTTTTTGAACCAAGAATCGGAGTTGCTGTATGGAGTCTGGCGATTGATCCTCGCTCTCCGGTTATAAGACAATGGCTAATTAATTGCTGTTTATCGTCATCATCTTCAGTTTCCAGACTGGAAGAAACCATAGTTTTCTGATATTCTACAACAGAATTTCTTTGCGGGATAAGTTCTGTCTCTCCATCTAAGCGAAATGTTAAATTACATCCGGGAATTTCTGAACATTGTTTCCAATTAAGATGTTTTTTTACTTCCGCAATTTGTTTTGTTTCATAAAATGATAGAACAGCTTTTACACCAGCATCTTTTTTTATCTTATCAGGAAGATTTTTTAGTGTGTCAACAAAAATGTGCTTTTGTTTTTTTGCCATTTCCTTCGCTTTTTTCTCTTTGTCTTTGGGATGCCCAAGCACATAACCATAATGGTCCCAAAGTAAAAATGTGGTCTGCCAAGAATTTGAGCCAGCACGACCTGTTGACCTGGGCAATAGGTATTGTTTTCCTTTCTTTTTTTCTCGTAGATCAACAAGGTCTTTAAATTCTCCTTTTTTGTTAATAACAATTATGAATTTTAATTCTCTTAATTCGAATCCCTCCGCAGGAAGAGATTCTTTTTTCTTTTGGTAGTAATCATACAATGCTTGTAGTATCATCGCCGTATTTCCTCGCTTTCTAATGGCGGAACGATTACAACTCCATTTTCAATCTTTGCTTTGAAAAACATTGGCTGTGGGTTATTTAAGTCCGTAAAATCCATATCGTAGAGCATAAATCCTAAATCACGTGTTTCATCTATTTTTGGTGCTTGATCTTCGTCTGGATTTTTTATGAACTTGAAATGACAACTAAACTCTCTACAACCAAGATAGGGTTGATTGAAACATTGTCCTTTTTTGGCTCTGCGTTCAAAGATGGCAAGATATTTCCCTGGGGTTTCATCATTACGTCCTGTTTCCTGTTTTTCTTCCCATGCTGTAATATCTTCTCTCATAAATTCTTTTTCTTCATCGTCCCAAAGATATTCCGGAACATTAACATGTTTGTTATTTTTTCTTTCTGCTACTGGAATATATTTAAGTACAGCATAAAACCGGTACTTCACATCTCGTAAAAATAGTCCTGCCCGTTGTTGGCGATTATCTTCAATTAAAATACCATTGCTTCGTTCACTCATAACCGCACCAACTTCATTTCGCCGTACAGAAATCCATCTTATGGGATTGAGTATTTCAATCTTTGTTACCTCCCATCGTATTGCTGGCTTCCAAAAAATGGATTCAAATACCGCTCGTACCGCAGAGGGAGTCGGAACATCATAACTCACGCGCTCTACTTTCATTTCTGGTCGGGTAAAACAAGCATAATCTCCTTCTACTTCGAGACAAAATGGTTTGTGTGTTTGCTCTGTCATTTGTTTTCTCCTATAAAATATTTTCATGGTAGGACAGGCATTCCTGCCTGTCAGTTCATAAACGGTCAGACAAGAATGTCTGACCTACCGTATGTCTTACGCCACACCATCACCAAAAATCCAAGCATTATCATTTCCCAACAATCCCAGTCCTGGTTTATAAAGAACAGGATCACACTGAATCCAGTAATCGTAAATAGATTCGATATAGTGCATTGCTTGTATCCGTTCAAACATTTTGATCGGCACATTTACAATAAAGCGTTGTAATTTTCTACTCATCTTTTTTGAGGGACCTGCATACCGTAACGTTGCGATCAATTCTTGGCTATTGATTTTACTCTTTTTGTTTTCATACCACACCACAATACTTTTTTGTCCTTCTGAATCTATCAAATGAAAATTTTGTGCATAGGTACGAAATTGAAATGTGAAATCTTTTGCATCTTTTACCAATAGCTCATAATACAATGATTCATCGAACGTATTGAGATTGCTGTAAAGATGTTTAAAATAATTTGTGTAAAGAGCCGGTGTTAATTCTAAATTCGAATTGGTGCGAAGGATTGACTTACATGCATCTTCACCTTTACGCAATAATCCTACCGGTGCAGGTTTTGGCGGATTGAATACAATAACTTTCCCTAATTTTCCTTCTTCTGCCAATTTGTTTTCTCTGTTACATCTTCCGGCAGCTTGTGCAATTGAATCAAGTCCGGCAAGTGCGCGATAGACAACAGGAAAATCTATGTCAACACCCGCTTCAACAAGTTGCGTGCTAATAACACGAATCGGTTTTTTTTCCCGCAGTTTCTGTTTGATATTCGAAATCACTTCGCTTCGTTCCTCTCCGCACATAAATGCGGAGAGATGAATTGTTCCTTCTGGCATTAATGAATGAAGTTTTCTGCAATCAGTTCGCGTGTTGATAATACACAACACTTGTTCGTGGCGTAATAACTCAGATGCAATTTCTTCCCATTCAGAACGGACATTGAAATCTTTGGGTAGCGATATTTCTACACGCTTAAATTTCTCCGTCAGTAATTCAGGATTACCTATTATTGGTGTCACATTTGAAATGCCTTCAAACTTATTTGCATCCGAACCGATCGTACCTTCCAATGCCGGTTGTGTGGCAGTCATAAGAACAACTGTAACCCCAAAATGCTCAACCAATCCTTTGAGAACAGCAAGAATAGGTTTCAGGTATTCCGGCGGAAGCATTTGCGCTTCGTCAAGAATGATAATGCTGTTCACAAGATTATGAAGTTTTCTGCATGATGATGTCTTGCTTGCAAACAACGATTCAAACAATTGCACATTGGTTGTAACGATAATAGGCGCGTCCCAATTTTCTGATGCAAGACGGTTTTTATAGTTTTCTTTTTCAGGATCAAGATTACTGTGGTGTTCAATAACCTGATCTTCACCAAAGAGAACTTTTCCTGTCTTTATTCTTTCTTCTATTTCTTCATCATTATCTGTTCCATACTTAAACACTTTTGCTGTTTGTTCAATAATACTTGTATATGGAATCGCCATGATAATTCTCTGTTTACCAAACTTCAATGCGTGTTCCAATGCAAATGCCATCGAAGAAAGAGTTTTACCCCCGCCTGTTGGAACAGTAAGAGAAAAGAATCCCGAAGGAGATTTTGCTTTACTTCTGCATTGTTCAAGAATTTCATTTCGCACTATGTTAATTCCTGAATCAGATTTTTTCTCCTCCATATATGAATCGAATCGCTTTTTCAATTCCGAAAGCGGTAAATATTTTCTTCTCCCTTCATATTGTTCTGGATTCATGTATTGTTCTGTATCAAGAAAATCCGCATCAACAAGGGAGGAGAAAAGCATTCGTATCCACAAATGATAATGCTCAGTTGCTTTTCCAAATTTTTCTTTCGAATCAGCTTTTAAAAATATTGAAGGAACGGTTTGTGGTATTGGTTTGTCTATAAATTGTTTTGCTTCATCAATTTTTCGTATTACGTCAAGATCATCAGTATTTAGTATGTCTGACTCTTTATACATACGATTCGAAAGATCACCTCCCGCTTTATCAGGGTACCAATCCGCCAATCCCGCGTGATGTCCTGCAATTTCATAAGCAAGTAGTCTTGCTCCTTCTTTTGTAAGCTTTGAAGTTAAACGCTCAATTGCCAACACTGCACCTGCTGTACTGTGATTAGGTCTGTTAGCATAATTTTCAATATGTGCATCAACATCGTAGCCAGTTTTTCTTCTTAAATAGTTTTGCCAGTCGGGATGATATTTTCCAAGGTCATGCCAATACCCAAGTATCTCACCCCAATCTTTATTCCCAAAAGCAGAAGTAAAATTGCCTGCTTCTTTTGCTGTATCACTGAGATGATTTTCTAAAAGGTGTGGATCAGCCCAAGATTCATCTTCGTTTTTCTTTACATGCGCAATAAACTCTTTTTTCATATCAGTCACTTTTCATATTTTCCGTCGGCTGATAAATGCATCCAGCACAATCTTCAAATGCAGGAATGCCGCGCCTAAATGGTCTTCGCTAAACGGAGAGTTATCGGGGTTTCCATCCTCGTCTTCCATCAACGCTTCAATAATGTAACGGAACACATCCGGCTCAGGATAATCAAATGCCATTTTCTCCGCCGCACTGAAAAAATCTCCTTCGGAATCCGATTCCATCTTTTCAAGAATAGTTTCGTTGGCTTTCTCTGCTTTCTCCAACGCCCGCTCTGTAACTTTGCGCGAGCCGTTCTGGTTCTGCCGCATAACTTGCCAGAGAACGGAACCGATATGGAAGAATATCTCAACCTCATCGTCATCAAATTCTTCCCGTTGACCAATGGCGAGCAGGTACACCAAAACATACGGCTGCTCTTTTTTCATTTGGTTTGCAAATGTCCGGGTTTGCGCTTCGTTCATTGCAGATATTTTTTCAAGTGTTTTGTCTATGGTTTCAGAAGAGATCATAATTTTTTCCACCTTAAAATAGTCTCCGTAAAATTGAGCGTAATACTTTTAAAGAACGCCGATTTTTCTTTTGCCGTCCACCGGTCAAACTCAGGCATGTGGGGCGGAATGTTATTGTTCCAGCCGTCCTGCACGATGTGCTGCACATCGTGCATTTCATCCTGTGTAACAAATTCTTCCCGACCAATAAGGGAAAGATATCGTTGTATGTGAACGCCTTGAAAGTGGTACAGATCGTCGAACGTATCGTTCGGTGCTTTCGGCTCGCCGTAAACGTTGGTGCATTCCTTTAAACTCTGTTTTGTCTCTTTGCATTTGGGAAAGATTTTCAGAGCAGTGCGCCATTCATCCAATGCCTCGTCCCGTTTTTTTTGCGCCCAAAGAGATTCGGCAATCGAGCAATGCAATTCGGCAATATCTTCCTTCGATGCTTTCTGTGCTTTGGTAATTGCAGCCTGTCGTACGACAGGTATTCTTTTTCTGCGTCGCTCCACTTCTTGAGGAACCCGTACGCATTTCCCAACAGCAAACTCAGTTTCCATTCTTTAGGAAATTTTTTTACGGCGCGTTCAAGAATTGTACGTGCCGTGTCGTCTTTTTCGTCGTTCAACAGAGCCGCGCCAAGCAGGAGAAAGCATTCAGAATCATCCGGATATTCTTCGCATAAAACTCTTGCGAGCTGCACTGCTTCATTGTAATACTTTTCTGCGAGCAACTCGTGTACTTTTTCTTTTACATAGTGGAGATTTTGTGCGGGCATGGTGCATTCTTCTTTATCGTGTGATTGATTTTCTTGAAAGTGTGAAAGAGCGGACAATCTCAGCGGTTGAAAGAAGATGCTCTTTCAAGATGTGCTTTTCGCGGTGAGCGTTTTCGGAATGAGCGTAGAACATAGTAGTTCCCTTGAAAAACTTCTTGGTTTTACTTAACCACAACAAGCTTTGCAAGGGTACGAAGAATTATCCGATGTTGCAAATTTAGAGCAATGTTCCGACAGTCTTTTCCACATTCTCCAACACACTCCCATCTTTCACCAACCCCAGCGCTTTCTGAATATCGTCATGCAGCTCATGATAATGTTCTAATTGACGAGTATATTAGTTATACAAGTCGTTGCCACTAACGGTATGGATTTGATTCTGGATTTCTTCTATTATCAAAAAAATTCAACAATATAATTCGTTTATCTCTTACCCTGTAATACAAAGTATTTTGTTTGGAAATAATGATGCGCCTAATAGATGAATCTTTTTGGGATTTTACGCCGATGAACGGTAAGATGGAGAGGAGTTCGATTTTTGAGATTAAGTTGGCAGTAAATTCTTGTACGACCGATTCAGACCATTCTTTTCGAATGTAGAGGACAACCTTTTCAAAGTCACGTTCAGCATTTCTTGTTACAATTATTTTGTAAGCCATTGTTTAATTTCTTCTTTAACAACAGCCCAGTCTTTTACCTCACCCCTTTCGCTTTGTTCAATTGATTCATATAGCTGTTTTTTTTGTTCGTCAGTAAGATCATCAAGAATATCCCTTCCCATTTTCATCTCTTCATATTGAGAAAGTGTTTCGTACATGTCCTCAAGAAGATTTTTATCTTCAATTCTATCAATTAAATGATGAACCTTCTCTTTTAAGGTAACCGCCTCCATACGAATCTCCTTCTTTTATATAAGGTTACAAAGAATATTTTGATGTTGCAAGTTCAACTCAGTTTCCCAATTGATTTTTCCACACTCTCCAACACACTCCCATTTTTCACTAACTCCAATGCCTTTTGAATATCATTGTATAATATTCGATCTTTTTTTAAGAAAGGAATTCTTTTTCGGATCGTTTGATATGCCGCGTTTGTCCCTTTCCCGCATTTGAGCGGTTTGTGAAAATCGACGGCTTGTGCTGCGGTGAGAAGTTCGATCGCAAGGACGGTCTGCGCGTTCTTCAAAATGCGCCAGCATTTTTGTGCGGCGATTGATCCCATGGAATTATGATCTTCTTGATTCGCCGATGTTGGAATGGAATCAACACTTGCCGGGTGAGCGAGCACTTTATTTTCAGAAACAAGCGAGGCGGCAGTGTATTGTGCGATCATCAATCCTGAATTCAGTCCGCCATTCTTCGTGAGGAATCGGGGAAGTCCGCTTAAACTTCCGTTCACCATACGTTCAGTGCGTCGCTCTGAAATATTTGCAAGTTCTGCGAGCGCGATCGCGGCGAAGTCCATTGCCAACGCCATCGGTTGACCGTGGAAGTTTCCTCCTTCGAGATGCTGTTTTTCTTTTGGAAAGATGAGCGGATTATCGTTTGCAGAATTGATTTCAATTGCAACTTTTGATTCAACATAGTTCAATGCATCGCGCGAAGCACCGTGCACTTGCGGTGCGCATCGGAGTGAATAGGCATCCTGCACGCGGTCGTCGTTGAAGCGGTGCGATTCACGGATCTCACTTCCTTTGATCAACGTGCGGAGATTTTTTGCTGAAGCGAGCTGTCCTTTATACGGACGAAGTTTGTGAATGCGTTCGTCGAATGCGGTATCTGTTCCACGCAATGCTTCAACACTTAACGCGCAGGCAATATCGGCAAGTTTGCACAGACGTTGTGCCTCATAAATAATGAGCGAGGCAAATGCGGTCATCATCTGTGTGCCGTTGATCAGCGCGAGACCCTCTTTTGCTGAAAGGGTGAGCGGCGTGAGTTTGAACTTTTTGAGTACTGAAGAAGCCGATTCAGGTTTCAGGTTTGAGGTTTGAAGGCTTTGAAACTTGAACCCTGAACCCTGAAACATTTGAATCTTTCCCTTTCCCATCATTGTAAGAACCATGTGCGCCAACTGCACGAGGTCTCCGCTCGATCCGACCGACCCTTGCGACGGTATAACCGGAATGAGTCCCGCATTAAAAAATTTTGTAATGAACTCGACTGTTTCCGGGCGGATGCCTGAAAATCCTTTTGCAAGCGCGTTTACACGCAAAATCATCATTGCCCGGACAACTTCCCGCGGCAGCGGTTCACCGGCGCCAGCAGCGTGACTTTTAATAAGATTGGTTTGCAGTTGTTCGATCTGGTCGAAGGGAATACGCACATTGGCAAATTCGCCAAAGCCGGTTGTAACACCGTAGATTATTTCATCTTTTTTCAGCCACTCTTCTACAAGCGTGCGGGACCTTTGCATCGCTTTTTTTGCTGATGAAGAAAGCGCAATCTTCGCAGACGGATTTGTTGATGCGTGATATAATTGTTCGATTGTGAGCGAATTGCCGTCAAGAATAGTTTTCATATTGAAAGTCCTTAGCCACGAAAACACAAGGTCACTAAGTGCTTTTCTTTGTGTCCTTAGTGCCTTTGTGGTTTGTTTTTATTTAGAATATGATCGGACAAATTCTTCCAATCCTTCAACAATTTTGTTGGCGATCTTTTTCTGAAATTCCGGATCGATCAATTTCATTTCATCTTCGGGATTGGAAAGGAACGCTGTTTCAACAAGAACGTTCGGCAATTGTGTCGGTCCGCTCAATGAAAAATTAAAATTGCCCGTTACCCCCCATTGTGCGAGGCCAAGCTCGAGCATCTTCGCGTACATTACATCGGAAAGAGATTTAAACCCGGGATAACGATAATAAATACTTGTTCCTTTTACCAGTTCCGGATCGGATGACTCTCCGATAGAATTACAGTGGATACTCACCAACATGTGAGCACCGGAAGAGATGACCTTGTCGTTGCGGTCTCCCATAAGCACGTTCGCATCCGTTTCGCGCGTCATGACGGTTTTTATTCCTTTTGATTGAAGCTGTGCATTCAATTCTTTTGAGATAGCGAGCGTGATATCTTTTTCAATAGTGCCGAGCGATCCGAGCGCACCCTGGCTTCCGATGCCGTGCCCGGCATCGATGGCAATGAGCATATTTGAAAGAGGTGCATTGGTATTTGCAATCATCGGTGGACGGCGGACACGGATTTTCATCGAACTTCCTTCGTACGAAATGTCGTATCCCCAATGCTGCGGATATTTTAAATAGATTGTAAATTGATAATGATCCGCACCGGCCTGAACACATTTAACCTGTTCAATCCCTTGTGCTGAAAGATGATGCGTTATCCAATTGGTGTTGGATGTTGCGCCGAAAATGTTCACCACAATCGCCGCAGGATCGGTCAACTGTTCGCTTGTATAAGGAAGTTTTTGCCCGAACGAAACTCTCACGACATCTTCCGAATCATTCCCCGTTACCGAAATGGAACTTGTGAGCGATTTCGGAAGAGGCGTATCCAGAGGAAGCAGTTGTGCATACTCCTGCGGCAGCCATGCTTCCATTGCGTCGGAAAGTTTCACACGGTATTGGTCGCCGACTTTTCCCGTCACGATCACCCGCACACCTTCGACAAGAAATCCCAATTTTGCGCCGCCGAGACGGTCACTGCCGAGTCCTGCATTCAGGAACGGACGCTTTCCGGCGATCTCTGCCACGCGAGGAAATTCTTTTGGAGCGATCGTCACTTTCCCTTTTGAATATGCTTTTTCACTGCTGAAGAAATTTTTTGGAATAGAGAAACGGATCGAGACATCTTTCGTTTCGTCGGTTTCTTTAACTTTGTAGCGTCCGATATAAATTCCCTCGAGTCCTCCGGCTTGTTGTGGCGGGAGTTCGGTCATTGGAATCCCCGATTCCACATCTTCGATGTCAAAAAATGCCTCTCTGCCGGGGGTCGCTTTCATCTTTACTTCCAGAATATCCCCGGCGATGAGCCACATATCCTGCGAGGGCTGCATCATAACATCTTCTATTCTTAGAGTATCTTTTGGTGTAGATTTTAGTCCCTCAGAGCGAATGAAAAGAAAATCTTTGTAAAGAGAATCACCTTGCTCATTCTTTACCGCCAAGCGAAGCGGCGTTTCCCCCACCTTGATATCGGTGAATAATCCTACAAACGCTCCGCTGGGGTAGACTTTGACCTCTTTTCCGTTGATGAATGCTTTCGATGTAGGGTTTGTCGAGGCGGCAATGCGATGTCTTGATGCGCCGTATTTTACGGTATCACGGTCGGGAAGAACAACGCGGAGAAAAAGAGAATCGGTTGTTTGTGCAAAGAGTGTAGAGGTAAAGAAAATAAGTAGAATAAATAATTTCAAAATACATCTCCGGTTGATAATTGATGAAGTGGATAAATGTAGAAAGAGATGAGCCGAGATTCAAGAAAAGAAGGAGGACAAAAACTTCCGAAGTCTATAAGACTTCGGAAGTTTAGTGAGCATTAATAAATCACTTTATTCAACGGATATTCGATAATCCCTTCCGCACCGTTGCGCTTCAATTGCGGAATGATCGCGCGGACAATTTTTTCTTCGAGGATTGTCTCAATAGCAACCCATTCAGCATCCGAAAGTTGAGAGATCGTCGGTTTCCTCAGGGCGGGGATGAGCGATGTGATTTTTTCCAGATCCGCCTTGCGCAAATTCATCTTCAATCCCACTTTACTTCCGGCATTAATTGCACCCTGCAGGAGCATGGCAATGTTTTCGATCTTTTCGCGCTTCCACGGATCGTTCCAACTATTTTTGTTGGCAATAAGTTTTGTGTTGGATTCGAGAACGACGTCAACAATTCGTAATCTATTCGCGCGAAGTGATGAGCCGGTTTCGGTTACTTCTACGATCGCATCAACAAGGTCGGGGGCTTTTACTTCCGTTGCGCCCCACGAAAATTCCACCTGTGCATTTACACCGTGTTTCTTCAAGTACGCTTTTGTGATCCCGACAACTTCCGTTGCGATACGTTTTCCTTCAAGATCTTTTACGGTTTGCACAGGTGAATTTTCGTGCACAGCCAAGACCCATTTTATTTTTCTCATGGATTGTTTCGAATAGATAAGATCGCACACGCTGACGACATCGACACCGTTTTCGATGATCCAATCGTGACCGGTAAGACCGGCATCGAACACACCGTCTTCCACGTACCGCGGAATTTCCTGTGCGCGGATGAGCATCCCTTCCAATTCATCATCGTCAACGGAAGGGAAGTATGATCGGCTCGAGACAGAGAAATTGAAACCCGCCTTGCTCATCAAATGTAATGTCGATTCCTGCAGGCTGCCTTTGGGCAAGCCAAGTTTGAGTTTGTTCATATTTTTCAAAGCTCTAAATTCTAATATCGAAATTCTAAACCATCTTCAATTTCAAGCTTTTTTGAATTAGGATCTGATGTTACGCAACAAGGGAAAAAACAACCGTCATTCCCGCATGTCCCGCTGTACGGGATGCCGCACAGCGGCATTTTTAGCGGGAATCTATAAAATGGATGCCCGATTAAAGTCCCGCTTTCCAAGATTCCGCTCACTTGCGGGATTTCCCGTTTTCTGGATTCCGCCTTGAACGGGATTCAAACAGCGGAACAAAAAGCGGAACATTCGGGCATGACATCCTTATTTTATTAGGCTGTGTTACTGCCGTGCGTAACATCAGTTAGCATTTAGGTGGAATTAATTTTTCGGGTTTTTATTTAGTTTCCAAATGTGCGCGCAAACAAATTTACATTCGGATATAAAAGAAAATACAATCCCCACATCACCACGCCGATGGAAAGCGGAATGGAGAGATTGTCGTCGATTTTCCACGATACCGCCTCAACAATAGTTCCGACTAAAGCGGCGATAATTCCGATAAAATATTCGGTGACCGAATATTCAATTTTCGGGGTGAAAAGAATAACAACAACGCCGGAAACAAAAAATGCCAAACTCCCTTCAACACTTTTCTGCAGAAATTTTTTTCGTCCAAACCGGCGTCCGATCAAGGCTGCCATGGAATCGGAAACGATCAGCATAGAGAAGGCAGTCAGTACGATCAGTTTCGGAAAAAAGATGATACATAATGTGGCTGCAATCAGCACATTGGTTGCGCCATTCAGTCGCTTGGAATTCTCATCCTGCTCATGTCGGCGGAGCATGAAACGGAACACTTTATAGAAAAGAGTCGCCGTTGGCTGGTGATAATAGCGAAGCAGATCGACAATCAAAAATGCGAACGTGATCGGCACCAGAATCCCCAGTGCCAGATCACGGTCGATAAAATAATAGATGATAGGAATGCTGAGCGAAGTGAAATGAATGCCTTTTCGAGCCACTTCCGCTTTGTACTCAATATTCACTGCGTCGATCATACAGATTTTTTATGTGCGTGCGCTTTTGATTTTGCGGTTTTGACTTCACCTTTGCCATTCGTTTCTTCCATGGATGCCGTGGGAACTACCACCGGTTGTACGGCAGGAGTTGCTGCAGCCGGTTTTGCCGGTGCAACTGTTGCCGCCGCCGTTTGGGAATTTCCATTGATATTCTTTTCGATTGGCGGAAGAGTTTCACCGCGAAGCACCTTATCGATTTCTTCGCTGTCCAAAATTTCGCGTTCGAGCAAAACGTTGGAAAGAGCGTGAAGTTTATCAATGTTGCTGGAAAGAATTTCTATTGCGCGTTTTTCTGCCTTTGTAATGATCCTTTTCACTTCTTCATCAATCATCTTTCCGGTTTCTTCGCTGTAAACCCGATGCTTTGTTATTTCACGTCCAAGGAATAATTCTTCTTCTTTTGCTCCATAGGAAAGTGGACCCATCTTTTCACTCATTCCCCATTCGCATACCATTTTGCGCACGAGATTACTTGCTCGTTCAATGTCGTTGCCTGCGCCCGTCGTGTACTCGTTAAAAACAAGTTTTTCCGCAATGCGTCCTCCGAAAAGCATTGCCAACAATGACTCCAAATATTTTTTGGAATAGGTATGTTTTTCATCGATCGGCAGCGACGTTGTTACACCAAGTGAGCGTCCGCGCGGAATGATCGTTACCTTATGAATTGGATCTGATTCGGGAATATTTTTTGCAACAAGCACGTGTCCCGCTTCGTGATACGCGGTGATGCGTTTTTCTTTGTCGGAAATAAGCATTGATTTGCGTTCCGTTCCCATCATCACTTTGTCTTTCGCTTCTTCAAAATCGCGCATCGTTACTTCTTTTTGATTTTTGCGCGCCGCAAGTAACGCCGCTTCATTCACAAGATTTGCAAGATCGGCTCCGGAAAGTCCGGGAGTTCCTTTTGCAAGTATTTCCAATTTAATATCTAAAGCGAGAGGAATATTGCGTGTGTGCACTTTCAAAATTCCTTCACGTCCGCGAACATCCGGACGATCAACAACAACTTGGCGATCAAATCGTCCCGGACGCATTAGCGCCGGATCGAGCACGTCGGGACGATTTGTTGCAGCGATGAGAATAACGCCACTGTTTTGTTCGAAGCCGTCCATTTCAACAAGCAACTGATTCAACGTTTGTTCGCGTTCATCATGTCCGCCGCCGAGACCTGAACCGCGATGACGACCGACTGCATCAATCTCATCAATGAAAATGATACATGGTGCGCTTTTCTTTCCTTGTTCGAACAGATCGCGGACGCGGCTTGCACCGACACCGACGAACATTTCCACGAATTCAGCGCCGCTGATGGAGAAGAAGGGAACAGCGGCTTCACCGGCTACGGCGCGGGCAAGCAATGTTTTTCCCGTGCCCGGAGGACCGAGCAGAAGAACACCGCGCGGAATTTTTCCGCCGAGTTTTTGAAACTTCGCTGGATCTTTCAAGAACTCGATAATTTCCTGCAATTCCACTTTCGCTTCATCTGCGCCGGCAACATCGGCAAAGGTTACATGGACGGAACCTTCATTTAACATCTTTGCACGGCTTTTCCCGAACGAAAAAATCCCTTTGGTACCGCCTCCTTGCATTCTTCGAAATATAAAAATCCACACACCAATGAGAATGATCCACGGCAGTGCGCTGACCAGCATGTTCGTCCACAGATTATCATCCTTGCTGATGGTGAAGGACATATTATGTTGATTCCACACCGCGATGATGTTATCATCGATATTGGTATACGGGAGGGTGAGCGTAAACCGTTCGATCTTCATTTTTTTGTTGTTGGATGTCAGCACTTCTTGCGGTTCACGAAGCGTGCCGTGAAAATCGAAGTCGTTAAAGCTCGATTTTTTCACCGTTGCTTTTGCGATCAGATTGTTCTTGAGAAAATCCTGATATTGCGTAAAGGTGATCTCGTATTCGGTTGACTCGGTTCCCTTAAAGATCGTCATAACAAGGAACACCGCCATGATAATGGCAGACCAACTTAAGACGACGCGGAATGCTTTGCTCCAGTTGAATTCTTCGTCATTACGGAACGTTTGTTTGGGTTTTTTCATTTTGGGGAGAAGAGGACGTTTGTCGTTCTTCTTTTCTTCTTTTTGTTCGTTCTTCTTTTCTTCAGCCATGCTACTCTCCAGACAAGTTATTTTTTTTTTCTATAATTTTATAGACCGACGGAATGTTCCGCCCTTTTTGAGCATAATCAAGCCCGTAACCAACGACGAAATCATTCGGTATCTTGAAGCCGATATATTCGATCGGGAAATCGATCTTTACGGCTTTTGACTTATACAATAGTGAAACAACGGCAAACGATTTTGGGTTCTGTGCTAGCACCATTCTTTTTATAAAGTCCATGGAAAGACCCGAATCAATGATATCTTCAACAATAATGATATCACGATCCATCACCTGACAGTTGAGATCTTTCAGCAAGTGAACATTACCAGTGGAAACCTTTGCATCGCCGTAACTCGATAATTTCAAAAAATCCACTTCACAGTCAATCGTGATCTCGCGGATCAGATCAGCAAAAAAGATGAACGAACCGTTCAGCACTCCGATGAATATAGGGGTTTTCCCTTTGTAATCTTTGCTGAGTTTCTTGCCGAGCTGTTTGATCCGTTTTTGGATTTGTTTGTCATTGATATATGGAGCAAATTCTTCGTTGTTAAGGAGGACCGTTTTTTTTGCCATGGTTAACCGTCAGTGTTAATTGATAAACGTCAGTTGTTGACGATGTTAATTTGAATCTGTCATCCAACCGGTGACCGGCTATCCAGACAACCCGACCGTCACTTTCAATGATTGGAACAGTATGTTTCTCTGTATTCGATAACTTTGAATCTACAAAAAAATCACTGACCTTTTTCCTCCCCTTCATACCCAGCGGAACGAACGCATCGCCCCGCTGCCATGAACGAACGATGATAGGAAATTCTATCAACGACGCATCAATATATTCTATAGACGAATCATGACCGCGTTTATTGTCAGGGATTGCTGACTTTTTGATTGAGAAAACAAATTCTTCGGTTGCAATCGTTCCTTCTTTTTCAATCGTGTAAGAAAAATTTTTTGCTTTTGAAGCTTGTCTTATCCGGATATCATTCACAGCTCGTTCGGCAGCCCATTGTTTATTGATCTCGACGATTTTTCCTTTTTGATCAGTAACCAGACCGATGATCGAAGAGATGACGACAAAATTCGGTTCAATATTCAATTCTTTTAATGTGCGCTGCACGATCATTTGCCGGATAAACGGATGTTGAGCGATTAATTTCTCAACGGATATATCAGCCCGCCTTGGCGGGGTAATTGCAACGATACTTACAAAAACTTTATCGACCTGTGTGTTGATAAAATCAAGATTTGAACGGAAGATAACCGATTCATTCAATAAGGTCTCTACAAGTGAAGGATTAAGCCGCCGTTCCAGTTTTGGTAAAATGTTACGCCGCAAATAATTCCGAGTATAGTCATCGTTCAGATTGGATGAATCTTCTCTGAAGTTCAGTTTTCTCTTTTTCGCATATCGTTCAATGTCGTTGCGTGTTGCATGCAGCAACGGGCGGACAATATCATTCCGTCGAAAGGGAATTCCAGTCAACCCTTCGATGCCGCTGCCGCGAAGTACGTTCATCAACATAGTTTCGGCATTGTCGTTGGCATTGTGTGCAGTGGCAATCAGATCTGCCGTCAGTGATTTTTTGAGATTTTCAAAGAACGAATAGCGGATATTTCGAGCCGCTGTTTGAAGTGAGAGTTTTTGTTTTTTTGCAATCTCTTTTGTGTTGACCTGTTCAACACTGCAAGAAATTCCATAATTTTTTGCCAATTGACGGACAAATTTCTCGTCATTTGAAGATTCTTTTCCGCGCAATCGGTGATTAACGTGGGCGACGACAAGCTCAAGGTCCCAGACGAAACTTAATTGTACCAGGACATCCAGCAACACCACCGAATCAATGCCGCCGCTGACCGCAACAATAATTTTTTGCCTCGGTTTCAGCAGTTCCTTTTCTTTCATGAACTGCTGGACATATTTAACCAGAGGGGGATATACGTCCGTTCGCTTCATAAAAAAAATCCTTTCAATCAAAAACCCCGCCGAGAGCGGGACGACCGAAAGGAAAACAGAGTTGTTCGATTGAAGTAGCGGGGAAAAGATTCTCCCACATAATGGCATAAAAAATCAGAAAATGCCCCGCTGTGGTCTTTCTAATCGGCGATTAGAACTAAAGTCTTACTTCAAAATTACGAAAAATCTTGGCTATCTGCAAGGTTAAGTTAGGGTATGTAAGTTAGGGTAACAAATTCACTGAAATGGTGTCAGCCGAATGCCATAGAGGAATGGTAAACCTCGCAAATCGTAATCGTAAGATCGTAATAAATAGTTTGTCAAAAACAAAGATGACTGTTGACTAAGTCTCAGGAAAATCCTATAATTACTGCCCCCCCAAAAGATGATCCAATACGTTATATTGGAAAAATCAAAGGAGACAGAACATGAGCAAGAAGAAACATAGTGTAGAAGCAATCATCACCATCTTGCGAGAAGCAGAAGTGTTGCAAGCACTCGGTGAAGTAGTACGACAACTTCAGCTTGACAATGCTTAAAGGGATTCACTAACTTTGCATTTGCACATAAACAGGTCACTTAAGTATTGCCTTTCATAAAATATAAGGATACTTTATTTGCAAAGGGTCGCTTTTTTTGCTCTTTAGCATTTAGTCTTTTTTTTTCTATCCAATAATCGTAATAATGAAAAAAAAGAAATTTATATATTTCGTTTTTTGTGTTTTTTCTTTCTCCTTCTTGTGGAACAATGCTCTATTTTCTCAATCCTCTTTTGTGTTTTTTCCAGCCAAAGATGAAACACAAAAAGTTCGTCTTTTCTTTGGGTCAAGCAAAAACATTTCGTTCACATGGTCGGCTCCCGCATCGAATTTAAAATTAAAAATTGGATCGCTTTCCGGTTTGTACAACACAAAATCGCTAACCGTGAGCGGTGTAATGCAAAACATCAAACCAGATTCCATTTCACTGCCAATTGGAAGATACTACGCAATCATTACCAATTCTGATAGCGCAACACTTTCCGGCATACAAACACAGGCCGTCAGCAATAATTCTATTGTGTATTCAAACCAAGTAGAATTCATTGTTGAATCACAAACGCCACCGGCATCGCTCGGTCCGATTGGAAACGAACCAAACAATACTCCGTTGTTTCGATGGACATCAGTGCCGGGTGTTCCCGCGTATATGATAGTGCTTTCGAAAACACCATTTCAAGTCACGCGCGATCCCGTAACAAATGAATTAAGCGTTATCGGCGCGAATCTTGTCTGGCGATACCTCACGACGAATACTTCTTCTATCTATGGCGCAAAAAATACATCATCGAACTACGTTAATATTGTGCCTGCGCCGCTAATTCCTGGGAATGAATACAACTACACGATATTAAATGTATATGATACAGAAAATCCGGCGTACGCCAGTGATGTGTTTGGCGGAGTTGTTTCTTTTAAATACACGGGTGCGATAACGGTTCAGCCGCCACTGTTGCGCGAACCGGCTGACAGTGCAACGCTCGCAAACATAGACCTTCTTACTTTTAAATGGGATCCAGTTCCAAACGCGAACTTGTACACAGTATATCTGTTTAAGAGAACTGTTTCATCAACCGGCGCAAAGCAAGAAATAGATGTTCCATTTTCGAACGTGGCGGTATCAACTAACGCACTTGTTGATTTTCCCGCAAAGATTAGTTTGACAAATGGAAAATATGTGTGGTATGTTTCTGCAAGCGATGCAAACGGAAACGGCAACGCGAGCAAAACATTTACGTTTAATTACAATGTTGATATGGGTGTTGTTCGGTTTGAAGCAGTAACAACTGAAGCATCAACAAATAATAATTTAGTTGGATATGAAATTCGTCCAAAAGCAATTAGCGGCGGTGTTACACCGGGCAATGCTCTTGTGACAGTGAATGAACGATACATTTTGGATAGTCTTGTTACGGGAACATATCAAATCACCGGTGTGAAACAAGGATATTACGACACAACAATCGTAACAACGATTACGAATAACGGAACAAAAACTTCACCCATTTACATTGCATTCCAAATGCGTCCGTATCCATCGACAATTTCTGGAACTGTTGTTGATCAATCTGGCAGTACCGTTGTTTCTGCTACTGTGAAGTTGATAAATCTTTTGACAAATATTGAAAAGAATTTTTCCACTTTAAGCAACGGACAATTCAGTATTAAAACTGAAAATGGAACATATTCCCTTCAAGCATCAAAAGCCGGATATATTTCTTCCACAAAAATTTCCGTCACGGCTTCTCTCGGTGAACAAAAAGTTTTACCATCACCATTGGTGATGCAGTTAGATCAATCCACAGCAAGTGGAACCGTTGTGAACGATGTTGGTGCGCCAATTACATTAGCAACAGTAACAGCAACACAAAGCGGCACAACACAAACAACTACGACGAACACCGCAGGAAATTATTCGTTCACACTCTCATCGGGAAATTGGTCTATTGCAGTTGCAAAAGAAGGATTCGTAGTGCCCGCGCCGAAACTACTTTTACTTTCGACAAACCAATCCACACAGGTAGAAAATATTGTTCTTCTTCCAAGCGCAAACACGGTGAATGGCAATGCGTACGAACTGATTACGGCAAACAATCAATCTGGCAATGCACCATTAGAAAATGCTGTCGTTACCGCAACACCATCTGTTGGCACGGTAGTTTCGGCAACAACAAATTCGCAAGGACAATATTCATTAAGTTTGAAACAAGGTTCGTACCGCATTCACGTAACGCGCGCAAATTACAATATCGCAGCCGGAACACAACTACAATATGATATCACCGTTGGTGTAGGTCAAACTGTATCGGGAATAAATTTCACATTGCAAGCAAATCCTTCAACTATTTCAGGAATTGTTCATCTCCCCGATGGAACTCCTGTGAGCAACGCAGTGGAACGCATTGCCAACGTAGCATCAGCAACTTCAACGATGAGCGGTTCGTACACATTGAGTGTTCCTCCGGGAACGTTTACTATTTCCGTTGCGCGCGAAGGATACAGTGCGCCGAAGCCTGTTGTTGTTTCTGTTGCTGCCGGACAAAATTTGAGTGGAATAAGTTTTGAACTGTCGCCAAATGCCGGCGTAATTTCCGGTTCTGTAAAAAGTTCAGGAGAAGCTGTTGCTGATGTAATCATTACGGCAAAATCAGGAAACGATTCGGTTACAACAACAACAAACATGATTGGTGAATTTTCTCTCAGTTTTCCACCTGCAACGTGGCAGCTCACCGCTTCGAAAACGGGTTTCTTGTCTTCGTCAAATTCAGTGACAATTGGCCCGGGACAACGCAGCACCGGAAATATATTTTCGATAGTTGCCAACACAGCAATCATTAGGGGAACGGTAAGCGATGGCGCAACAACATTGCGCAGGGCTCAAGTTCTTCTTACAGAAATTGGCAAACCGGCAAACACGTACAACACCATCAGTAAAGATGATGGAACTTTTGCAATGACATTGCCGGCGCAAGTTGCATATACAGTTTCAGTTTCACAACAAGGATATGCAACAAAAACTTTTTCAACGTCAACGCTTGCCGCGGGCAGTACTGTTTCGCTTCTGTTCACACTGCTGGCAAATCCTTCGTCAATCAGTGGTATTATTCAAGACAACACATTGAAGCCAATGTATCCGGCGAAAGCATATTTAGTGTTGCCGAATGGAAGTATCGTTGACAGCGCAAACACCGACAACAACGGAAAATATACACTTGGTACTTCGGCGGGAAATTTTATTGTTCGCTCTTCGCTTGTCGGTTATCTTTCTGACAGCATTCCGGTTTCAATAAGCGGTGGGCAAGCTCTTTCAAACATTAACTTAAAACTAACAGAAAATTTTTCCATTATTTCCGGAACAGTGATATCCGGTAGTTTTGCTCTGGCAGGAGCATTGATTAATGTAACCGGCACAGACGGCGGTGGAACAGTAACCAGTGCAAATGATGGCAGCTTTATTATTCCCCGATTGATCGGCGGCGTGTATTCTGTTCGTTGCACCAAAGCTGGATATACTGATACACTTCTTTCTTCATTTACACTTGCCAATGGCCAATCGCGAAATATTGTTTTTTCTCTCTCTATATTGAATGGAAAAATTTCCGGAGTTATAAAATCAAAAACAGGACAGATGATTTCATCCGCATCTGTATTTGTGAAAGGCACAAGCACAATATACAATGCTGTTTCTGATGCAAATGGAAACTATTCGGTTACTTCTCTGCCGCTTGGAAAATATTTTATTACTGCGATAAAAAGTGGATATTCGAGCAGTGCAATCGATAGTATTGAATTGACCACATCGGCGCAAAATGGTATTTCAACAATTGCAGATTTTTCTTTCAATCTTTTACGCATACGCGGAACAGTAAAAGATTCTCTTTCCAATGCAGCCATTAACGGCGCAACAATTTCTGTCAGCGGCAGCGCAGGTTCAGGCACAGCAACAACAAACACCAAAGGAGAATTTTTGGTTGACAATCTTTCTCCCGGTCCAACAACATACTCTGTGTCAATTTCAAAAGATGGTTACAGCACGCAAACGCAAACTGTTTCGCCATCTGCAAGTGACACCTTGATTACTCTCAACACTGCCATTGTTGCGAACATTGGAAAAATTTCCGGCACGGTGAAGGATGCAAACAATAATGCGCTTCCATTCTCAGTTGCTATGAAAGCAACATCAAGCGGCAATACGTACAGCACAACATCCGATGCCAACGGCAATTTTGTATTTGATAATATTGCAAACGGAACAACGTACACAATTGCAACGGATATTTTTAAATCCGGGTACGATAATGTCAACACAACAGTTCAATTTCCCCAAACACAGACATTAGTTTCCGGAGTTGCATTAACTATAGAGCCAAAAACTGCCGAATTAAAAGGCAGCGCCGGTACTGTTGATGCAGCGCTCGAACTTTCCGAGGCATCTGCAAAAATTACTCCGCGTATTGTAAATTCCACTACCGATTTTAGTTTTTCATTTAAATTTTTACCGTCCGGAAGTTACACGCTAAAAGTAAGCAAAGACGGTTTTACTTTTACTCCGCCTTCGGCGCCGGTTTCGTTAACAACGGGACAAACAAGTTCTGTTTCATTCACAGCTGTTGCTGACACATCTTCCATTTTGGTGAAAGTTGTTGATGCGACAAATGCGCCAATGGCATCCGTTACAATTTCATGCGTCAGTGTCGATACAACAATCGTGCGTAACGGCATAACGAACAACAGCGGCGAAGTATATTTCTTAAAACTTCCCGCAAAAGGTCGAACATATTTCATCCGTGCATCGCGCACCGGATTTTCTTCCGACAATCAACTAGTAACTGTTGCATTGCAAATAAATGTACGGAGCGATGTAAAATTCGTTTTGACTGCAAACTCTTCATCGTTCAATGGTTTTGTTTTTCGCCAAGGAACAACCAATGCAATAAGCAATGCACAAATTTCCGCGCGGCGCATATCCACCGGAGAACAATTTTCTACAGTATCATCTGCTCAAGGGAAATATTCCTTCACGCAATTACCGGGTGATTCATTTATTGTGATTGCCTCAAAACAAGGATTCAGGTCCGACACATTGAAATTCAAACTCAGCACCGGAACAGATATTTCTCTTACAGACACATTAAAACTTTTACCGTCAACGGTGAATGCACAAGGCGCCGTATTATATGAAGACGCCGGTATCGCTGATGTAACAGTTACAGCAACATCATCAAGCATTGTAACAACAAAAACAGATGCTAATGGAAAATTCACATTGGTAGATTTACCCGTTCGTCCAACCGATGATACAACGGTCTATCAAATTACAATTAAGAAAAATGGAATTTCTACACGACAGTCCAAACTTCTTGTGCTTCGTTCGCAACTTGGACAGACACTTTCCATTCCGAATTTTGTTGTGCCAAGCGGGAAAATAAAAATAACCGTTACTGATGGCGTGCAAACTTTGGCTGGTGTAAAGATTACATACACCGCCCCAAATACCACGCCGGTTGAATCGTTCACACCATCGAACGGTATTTTCGAGACACCCAAAACATTAGAAGCGGGCGCTTATAATTTTGCACTGGCGAAAGTAACTTATCTCTCGCCAAATGAAAAATCGGTACGGCAAGTTCTGGCAAGCGATACAGCAAAAATCGAAAAGACTATCGAACTTCCGTATCAAATGCTGCCAACTCCAGAAATTTCTGCCGGCGATAGCTCCACTATCCGCGTTGCGGCAAAGAAGAAAATTGCTAACGCTGTTGGTTCGCTCTACTATAAGAGAGAGAGACAAGCGAACTTCACAAGAATTCCAATGAGTGCAAGCGGTGATACGCTGTTTAGTGCAAATATTCCGGCACAGTTTTCAATAGAGAAGATTTCGTTCTACGCGGAAGTTACTATTGATTCAACAACCTACTACGCCAGTGAACAAAGCGATGTACTGCCAACCGCGCGCGGCATTATTTCATTCCTTGATTTTGAACCAAACTTGAGCGGTGCAACACTTCGTCTGCGCGATACGTACGCCATACGTATGATTACACGAGATGGCGCAGCCACACCACTTGGCACAAAAATTATTGATCCATCGCGCGGAAAAATTTCGTGGCGTGTTTCAGATTCAACGGCAATTACGATTACACAAAAAGATACCGTCACATTTCTTTCACCCCAAAAAGCAGGGACATACACACTTACAGCAGTTGCCACATTAGATAACATTGCGCTTTCAAAAAGTTTTGTTGTGGACGCAAAAGAAATTGTATTGAAAGATATTACTATCGGCGGTACACCGGCAGGCAACGAACTCAACAATCGTTCGCGCGGTATCCAACTGACGATTGGCAGCAAAGATACTAGCGGGAAATTTGTCAATATTGGAAGCAATGTGTTGTGGACATTGTATCCACCAGCAGCAGGAACACTTGACAGTTCCGGGTTTTTAAAAGTTGATTCAACTTTGCTCGGTAAAATCACAGTTACTGCCACCGATAAGTTATCAAAGCTTTCGCAAAAAACTTTGTTGAATGTGATTGCAACAATTGATTCAACGAAATCATTTTTCTTGACTGATAAAAACGGAATGGAGTTAGTCATTCCCAAAAATTCCGTCACTTCTCCAATAGATTTATTATTGGAAGATGCATCATTCGGTCCTGCAAAAAAATATGTTTTTATTAGATCGACGGGAAAGAATTTTGTCGCATCGCCAAATTTGTATTTTCTTAATTACAAAGGAAGCGCTCTCAACGGTGATAGTCTTGCGAAGCCGGCTACATTCCGGATGGCAATTGACGCATCGTTAAAATTTTTAGATGGTGAAAAAATTATTGGATTATACGACCCGACAACGGTTGAATGGAAAATGCTTCCTGCGTCGTCGGCATTTGTAGCATTTCCAAAAATAGATGAAGGATTTGGTGAGGCGACAAGCCCGGCATTGCAAACATCGTTGCTCAAACAATTGAAAGCCCAATACACTGTGCTTGCACAAAACCAACTGTTAGGATTAAAATATACCGCCGTACTGCCAAATCCTTTTTCGCCAGATGTGTCGCCATTAAAAATCGGCTATTTGCTGACAACGACCGACCAGCAAGCGTTGGTCTCCATCAATATTTATAATATTCGCGGTGAATTAGTGCGAACACTTTTTGAAAGCGATGCGCAATATTCGGGACGCTATGGAAGCAGAACGAGCAATAAAATTATTTCGTGGGATGGAAAAACAAATGATGGCTCGTTATCGCGCAACGGGCGGTACATTATTCAGATACGCGCAAAAGACAGCACCGGCGAAAAAGTTGAATTGATTCCGGTGGTGTTGATAAAATAATTTTGTGACTTTAATCGCATTTTCAACATCAAGATGTTGTGCCTGCGAAAGCAGACATCCAGGAACATATTAATTGATGTTACGCACGGCAGAAACACAGCCTAATAAAATAAGGATGTCATGCCCGAATGTTCCGCTTTTTGTTCCGCTGTTTGAATCCCGTTCAAGGCGGAATCCAGAAAACGGGAAATCCCGCAAGTGAGCGGAATCTTGGAAAGCGGGACTTTAATCGGGCATCCATTTTATAGATTCCCGCTAAAAATGCCGCTGTGCGGCATCCCGTACAGCGGGACATGCGGGAATGACGGTTGATTTTTCCCTTGTTGCGTAACATCAGATATTAATTGATTTCCGCTTTTGCGGGAATGACAAAAAATGAAGCAACTCACTACCATCATATTTATTCTGTTTTTCTCTGCAGCAATGCTCACAGCGCAGGAACTGTCGAACATTCCCGCTTCATTTGTTGATATCGGTTTCGGTGCGCGACCAGTGGCGCTTGGCGGCGCGTACACTGCTCTTGCTAATGATGTGCACAGCACATTGTGGAATCCCGCTGGAATGGTTTCGGCAAAAAATTCGCAAGCATCGTTTACCTATACAAACCAACTCGGATTATTTGTGTACAATTCTTTTTCCGCCATTATGCCTTTCAGCGAATCGCAACAAGCTTTGGGTATTGCAGTTATCTCATCGGGAGATAATGCGCTGCGTGAATTTACTGTGCAAGCATCGTACGGACGAACATTCGAACAACAATTCAAAATAGGAGTAACAGCAAAGTACCGCAACGCAACATTTGGCAACAACACATTAAATGGTGCTGAATATGTGCTTTTCGAACAAGATGAGATTGCGGATGGACTTGCCAATCAGATAAAAGGTTCCGCCAATGGATTTGGTTTTGACATTGGTTTGCAGTACGAGTTTTCACCAGAAATAAAATTCGGAGTGATGGCAAAAGATGTGTACGCGCCGGTGTTTTGGAATTCTTCAACACAAAGCACAACTGCAAAAGCAAAAGGTACATACAAAGAAACTCTTCCTGCTGAACTCGCAATCGGCACAGCGTTGCAGATGACAGAGAATGTTGTGATTACATCCGATTATCATCCTGCACTATCGAAAACAACTACCAACGCACTGCATTCCGGAATAGAAGTGAAACTGTTGGATATGATTGCGTTGCGCGGTGGTATTCAACAAATCTTTAACAACGATGCAAAAGCAAAATATACTATGGGCATGGGTTTCGATTATGGACTTGGCAAAAACTTTCGTGTCCTTCTCGATTATACATTTATGAGTGAGTTCCTTGCCAACACGCAGCGGCTTTCGTTGGGAGTGGAGTTTTAGTGTGAAAAAAATTCTCTCCATACTGCTCATCGTTTCATCTCTAGCGCTTGCACAAAAAACGAAAGACACACCAACACTATCTGCATGGCAAGGTGGCACAATTAGTTTTGATGTCGGACTTGGTTTGAATATGCTGGGTGTCGGTACCGGCTCGGCAATCGCCGGCGGTGTTCTCTCACCTCGTCTGAACAACGGCGCGGCAAGTATCTTTTTTAATCCTGCGGAACTTACATCGCTCACATCACCAAATATTATTCTTGATTCACGATTCGGCATCGGCACCGGTACATTCGGAATGAAAGGCAATTCCTTATTAAGCGATCAACAACTTTCGGAACAAACCGATTCGTTCTTGAAAGACTCTTCCATTTTTCTTTTTGATAAAGTTAATGGATTTAAGATACCTTCAAAAGTTAGCAGCGGATCAGCAGGTTTTCTCGGACAACTGACATCGTTTTCCGTTGGCATTCCTCTTTCGCACGGATTGGTTCTCGGCTTTGGTTCATATTATCCGATTGATATAAACATCGGACTTCACGTAAGCGACCTTAGTATGAAACTGCGTGCAACACGTGAAACGGGAACACAAACCATCGGTATTGATTTTTTGTTGAACATGGCTTTAACAACAAATCTTCTTATTCGCTCAAACGTGATGAATGTCGGGCTCGGATATGAAGTGTTCAATAAAAATTACGGACAACTCTCGCTCGGCGCTTCGGCGAAACGGTACGATGTGCGGACTGTACTCAATCTTGATATGCCGATCGACGGATTAATTTCAATTCAAAAAGTTGAATACTACTTTAACAATCCGGCAGACCGCGCTGTTGATTTTTCTTCCGGCGAAACAAACACATTGAAATGGACAGCGCATGGGGATTACCGTGATACGAAATGGGGATTTACAGTAGGCGCGTATTACAACGGTGTGCGCTTCATTGATTCTGCTTTATCGGCTTTGAATATTTCAATTGTGTACGATTATGCACCATCGTTTACGATGGTAGATCCGCTTGCAAAAAGTGAAAGCTACTCTCCTGTCTTTTTGGTTGGCAAACCCGGCGGCAAGGGGAAAGATTCTATGCAAATTTTGATTGACTCGTTGAAACTTAGTAAACCAAATCTTACGCGCACAACAGAAAATGTTTTTTCAAATACATTGTCGTTGAAACAAGCATCATCACTCACATTCGGTCTTGATCTTGGATTGGGCAAACATACGATAGCTTTTAATTATGTGAAGTATTTCGGTGATTATGCAATGACGTTCAGCGATTACCAGATCGGCAAAAAATTAACATCAGGAATTAAACTCGCGGCAGATTTTACGATGCCGCCGCGACTTGCGGGATGGAGTTGGCTTTTACTTCCTGTTCGATTATTGTATTTGGATATTGACGGCTTGTTGTTCCAAGCATTTCAATCGCAGACAGGGTACGAAAATTCTCATTACCGTTTCGGCGGTGGTATTGTAATGGGAACTGCGATTGCAAATGGTATGAAACCGGAGACGGCAAAAAGTTTACGTTCTGCTTTAGACACTCCTTTGCCAACCGGATTTACGCTGGGCAGACAGTACACGATTTATTCCCGCTACACAATTGGTGTGATGGTATTTGGATTGCCGGACATTGCTTTCAAAACTTCTGTTGGAATAGAGTTATAAAATTCTTCTTTATAGCTTCTTCGGTTCAAGAATTTCAATTTTGTTTGCCAAACTTCCAAATATTTTATTGATAGTATAACAATTTGGATTTTCTGTTTGTAGCGGGGGAGGAATCCCGCTACAAGACAGCGGGATTTCGTTCAGCCGTTTAACAACGGCTTCACTCAACTTGAAATAATTCTCTTCAATTACTACTAAAAAAAGAATTGCCCGAGACGAGCTCAGGCAATTCTTTTTTAGTAGCGGGGGAGGGACTCGAACCCACGACCTACGGATTATGATTCCGACGCTCTAACCAACTGAGCTACCCCGCCATATAATGAACTGCACACAAAAGTAACGATAATTGCCAAAAAATCCAATGGAAAAATTGGCGGCAGCTTAATTTGCACTGAAAGCATACACCCAAACAGTTATCCTCAGCGTAGTTAGTTGACCCTTAAAAAGTAAGAAACCTTGTCAAGGTTTATTGATCAACAACGAAATTCGCCGCGACGAATCCAAAATTTTACAAATCTAATTACATAACCTTGACAAGGTTGTGCTGATGAAGACTTTTTAAGGGTCAACTAGTTAATGTAGGCAGTACAATTATGGATGACCGAACGATTCGATAGCACTGAATTGTTTGAACGAGCGGAGTCTTTCCAACGGGGTATTCATTGCCAATTGAGTGCGTGGCTGCTTGTTGTTGTATTCTACCAGATAATCGAACACCGCCCGCTCCGCATCGTAAGGGGAAACGAAAGGAAGAGTCAAAAAGGGTTCCGGCGAATCGAATTTTTTAAGTCGCTCATGATATAATTTCGATCGCGATTGTTTTCGTGTCGGCACGTGATGTTTGATTCCGAGCCGGCGCAAATTGATCGTGAACGCATGGGTCTTTGACCGCGGTTTTGCAACGCTGGTAAATACGCTGTCGATTGTTGTGTGGATAAAACGGATCGGAAACGGGAAAACAGTAATGATCGTTTGAACGAAATCGAGAGCGGAAAGCGTTGAATGCCGACCGTACACTTTCCCGATGCGAAGATGTGTACACTCGTCAACGGCGGCATAATAATAGTATTGATGTCTGTCGATCTGTTCCACGAACGGTTTGACAAAAATAACGACGCGATCGCCGGGAAACAACGGTTCGTTCGGCTTTACTTTCCGACGCCGGACTTTGGTTCCCTTCATATCCACGCCGCTCCGTTTTAATATCTTCCAGATCGTATTTTCCGCGAGTTCAACATCGTACCACAGTGATAGATACAACTGCAATCGTTTCTGGCCGAAACCGGTTTGTTCGCGCAGCGCTTTTAATTTCTGCACGATATGGTCAGGTGTTGCGCGCGGATTGGAGTGAGGGCGACGCGATTGATTGTGCAAACTGTCGATCGAACGGTCGGCAGTTTTGTATCTCCGCCACCATTTGTAAAACGTTTTTTTGCTGATGCCGAATTTTTTGCATACCGGCGGCACCTTACCGACCTTTTTATATTCCCGAAACCACAACAGGCGTTGTTCGGCAGTGGCTGTAATTTCTTTCGGTGTCGAGATATTGTTTGTGTCTCTCATAATTGTTGAAGTAATTCCCGTACGTCTGCCAGCGTCGGATCGATCTTTAAGGCTCGCACATAATATTCTTTAAGTATTGGGAGTAGGTATGATGTAGTGTCATACTATAATTAGTCGTCACTTAAAAAGTCTTAATTACACGCAACCTTCCGAAGGCTATCTTCAAGAAATGATATTATTCGAAAGATTTTCACATGTTAATAAGAAAACCTTCGGAAGGTTTTCTACTTTTTAAGGTTCGACTAATTAGTGAGCACTGAAAAAGTCATTGCGAGCGAGTGTTTTTTACGAGCGAAGC
>OBOI01000085.1_pt1 | contig 36233 bp, 29 predicted proteins | sample 1670151 | NCBI WGS metagenome assembly OBOI01 (sample SAMEA104232303, study PRJEB22302) | sediment metagenome | biome: forest; feature: aquifer; material: sediment | place: USA | collected 2011-08-07 | depth 0.01 m | reverse complement strand
TTCTTCCCTCCTCCCCCTCCCTCCTGCCCTCACTGCTCAAAGGCGATCTCATACTCCATGCCGGTCTTGTCAAAGTGGGTCAGGACATTCTTTAAGGCCTGGAGGGTGTCGATCTCGAAGTTGATCTGCCACACCGAGGCCCCGTCCGCCAGGGTCGACACCAGGGAGATCTCCTGAATCCGCATCTCCACCGGGGCGACGCCGAGCATCATCAACAACCGGTTTCTGCTCATCACCCGCAGCATGACGATGGTCTGGGGTTTACTGACCACCGTCTCTTTCAGGTTCCACTTCAGCTCCACCACATCCTCCCGCTGCAGGTTGAGCGAGCGGATCTTGGCGCACTCCTTGCGATGGATGGAGAGGCCACGCGGGCTCAACAGGCCGTAGAGCCCTTTTTCCGTGGGGATCGGCGAACAGCAGCGAGAGAGCTTGACGCAGGCCGGGTCCAGGGTCTTCAGGAAGATCTGGTTCAAGGCCCCGGTGGGCGGTTCCAAGGTCGGCTGCCCGGCATAGAGGGTCTCCTTGATGAGCACGACCAGATCCTTGAGCAGGACCTGGCCGTTGCCCACCTCCTGAAAGAGTTCCGCCATGCTGTCCAATTCGAAGTGGTCGAGGAGGATGGATCTCTGTTCGTTTTCCAAGAGCTCCCGGGGCAGGCCGTAGCGTTTCATCTCCTGGTGGATGATGGCGGTGCCGATCTCCCGGGCCAAGAGCTGTCGCCGGTAGCGCAAGATTCTCGATAGGCCGGAGCGGGCCTTGGCGGTTTGGCAGAGTTCCAGCATCTCCGGTTCGAATTCGCTTAAGCCTTTGCGGGTGATGATCTCGACCCGGTCGCCATCGCGGAGGATGTGCTTGATGCTGACCCGGCGGTTGCCGACGATGGCGGCGACACAGTGCTGGCCGATCTCGGTGTGGACCTTGAAGGCAAAGTCAAGGACGGTGCTCTGCTTCGGGAGGCAGATGCGCTCGCCCTTGGGGGTGAAGGTGTAAATCTCCCTGCCCCCGGAGGCGGCGATGGCATCGGTGTAAGAGATGTCGTTGTCGCCCCCCAGGATATTGAAGATCTCCTTGATCTCCTCCTCGTAGGCCGACGGCCCCTGCCGGTGATCGAGCCACAGCCTGATCAGGCCGATGCGGCCGACCCGGTACATCTGGTCGGTGCGGAATTTGAACAGGTAGTTTTGGCCGTCGATATTGGCCCGGGCATGCAGGCTCTGGTAGCCGGAGGGCTTGGGGTTGGCGATGAAGTCGCGGATGCTGCGGGGGATGGGGGGATAGATCTGGTTGATGACCCCCAAGGTCCGGTAGCAGGACTGGATGTCGGGCACGGCGATGATGATCTCCACCGGGGTGTCGATGGCCTTGACCAGCACCTGGTTTTCGGGATCGAAATAGGCCCACAGCCCCTTGGCCACCACATAGATGTCGGCGGTGATCCAGCACTGCTCCAGTTCCGCCTGGATTCGCCGCTTGATCTCGGTGATCCTGGGGTTGCTGACGATCTTGGCGATCTGGGCTTGCAGCCGATGGCTCTGGCGTGGGAACTTGTAGGTGAGGGCCAGATTGTAGAGTTCGCGTTTCAGTTCGAAGATCCCCATGATCCGGGACATGGGGGCGTAGATGTTCAAGGTCTCCTCGGCGATCTTCTGGCGCTTGTGCCGCGGCATGGAGTCCATGGTCCGCATGTTGTGCAGGCGGTCGGCCATCTTGATCAGCATCACCTCGATCCGCGAGGCGGCCCCGGAGAAGATCTTGCGGTGGACCTGCTTGGAGAAGGTCTGGCGGTCGCCACTCAGGTTCTCTACCTTGGTGCAGCCGTCGACAATGGCCTCGACATTGCGGCCGAAGTGTTCGCCGATGACCTCGGGGGTGACCTCGGGGACATCTTCGATGGTATCGTGGAGGATGGCGGCGGCCAGGGTCTCGGGATCGGTGACCTCCAACTCCTCGGCCAGGATCTGGGCCACATGGCAGGGGTGGCTGATATAGGCTTCGCCGGATTTCCTGAATTGACCCTGGTGGGCGTCCACCGCAAAACTCAAGGCCTTCCAAAAGGGCTTGGCCGGGCCGTCCTGATTGCCCAAGCAGCGCTCCATGGTGGCGATATAGTCGGACAGGTCGAAGGTCTTGGGCATGGATGGTCGCGGTTCCGGCGGATTAACGAGGTGGCGAAGGGAGTGAAGGGGTCATTCTAAACGGAAAGGGAGGGATAACGCAAAGGAAATTTGTCGAGAGACGGTGTTGCCCCTGCATGGCGAGCGGCGAGGTGGAGCTATCTCCTCCGCATGCATCAACTTGTGCAGACAAAAGGGCGTAATTTTGGTATTACGCCCCCATGCCGTCATGTGTTTGCTGGGCATGAGTTCAAGGCGATGTAGTCAATTAATCTGGGGGAGGGATACGATGGTGCAGCCGATAATGCAGGGCGAGAGAAGTCTGATCGTGGCCATGGATGTGGATGGCGCGTGGTTTTATGATCTGGTGGCGGCCTTGGAACTCGTGGAGAGTATTGGCGCGGTAAAATTTGGTTTTTTTCAATTAAATAGCGGTCTTGAGTCGTGCGTTGACTTGGTGCGCAGTACCTTGGGCGACATCCCCATTATTTATGACTATCAGAAAATCGGCAGTGGCGTTACCGACTCCGGGGCAAAGTTTGCCAAAACCTTGAAGATGGCGGGGGTGGGCGCGGTGATCATCTACCCCTTTGCCGGGCCGAAAATTCAAGAGGTGTGGACGAAAATCTTGCAGGACGAAGGTCTCCACGTGCTGGTGGGCGGGATGATGACCCATCTCAACTTTTTGGTAAGCGAGGGCGGCTACGTTGCGGATGAGGCGGTGCTCAAGATTTACTCCCTGGCCATTGCGCAGGGCGTTGAACATTTCCTCGTCCCCGGCAACAAACTCTCTTGGGTGACAAAGATCAAGACGCTGCTCGACCGTGAACTGGGCACCGGGAACTATGTCCTGTGTGCCAATGGCTTAATTCGGCAGGGGGGGGATCTGTCGCGCTGCCTGGAAATGGTCGACAACCAGCTCCACGCCATTATCGGAGCGGGGATCTATGAGCACAAGAATATCGAAGATATGCGCAAGGCGGCCATTTTGATCTCCAAACAACTGCAGGTGGGCGCAACCATCCCCTGATTGCCTCCAGTTCTCTGCGGTGTGTACTCTCTCTCCCCATGAATGAGCTCATGCCGCGCGGCATCTCGTGGGCACGAGCAGAAGGGGGGCGCCTCATCCATGCTGGTTTTGCCGGGGGGCATGCCCCTCCAGATGCTGACCCGCGAAGTTAGAGCCGCAGGAGCCCGGCGGCCCTCAACATGCCAACGATGCCAACCCCCACCCAGAACACATTAAGCACCGTGTAGGCCCTGTCTTTTTTGATGATTGCGCACCACGAGAGGAGGAGCGCATCTATGGTGTTGAATCCCCAAACAAAGATGAAGGGACTCTGGGGCCCGAGCCAGCTTACCAGAGAGAAACTGAAAACTCTCATCAGCACGCCAGTCATCTCCAGGCTACGAATATGCAGCGAGATGAAGGCATTGAGTCTGGCCAATACACGTCCGCGCATCGATATACTCGGTTGATTTTTTTTCCACCCGCCCACGCACGGCGAGCCTGCGTGGGCGCTACGCCGGGCCCTCATGGCGCCATTTTTCGGGCAATGCAGCAGACGTTCCAGGTGGAGAGGCTGGGGGCATGACCGCTCAGCCACTCCTCGGCCGCCAGGAGGGTGAAGTCGGTTTGCCCGAGCAGGGCCTTGATCTCGGGGAGGAAGAGGTAGCGCATGGTGTGGGTCTCGTGCAGGGTGCGGAGGGAACCGTCGCTCTTGTCGGTGATGGCGACCTCGAAGTTGACCTCCACCGTATTCGTGTTTTCGTGGAGCACCGGCTCGGTGAGCCGTTGGATGCGGGAGTGATCATCCTCCACCCGCTTGACCCGGACCAAGGGCTTTTCGTGGAGCACCGCCGGGCCGTACCAAAAGTCAAAGATGAAGAGCCCTCCCGGCTCGAGATGGGCCGCTGCCGTGCCCATGGCGTCGAGCAACTCCTGGTTTTCAGTCTGATAGCTCATGACGTGGAACAGGGAGATCACCAGGTCAAAGCGTATGCCCAGCCTCAGGGTGGTGATGTCGCCCTGCATAAAGGTGGGTGGGGGCTCCACGGCGGCTTGGGCCACGGTGTGGCGGGCAATGGCGAGCATGGTCTGGGAGCGGTCCACCCCGGTGACCCGGCAGCCGTGTGCCGCCAGATGGACATCGTGGCCGCCGGTGCCGCAGCCGAGATTAAGCACCGAACCCAGGGGCAGGGTGGGGGCCTCGCGCTGGGCCAGGGCCAAGACATAGGCGGTCTCGCGGGCGTAGTCCTTACCCTGGTTCAGCAGGTCGTAGTAGTTGGAGTACTCTTGAAAGACGGTGTTCATGCAAGGATTCCTTTGAGCGCGGCGCACACGGTATGGATCTGGGCGTCGGTGAGGGCGAGGCCGCTGGGGAGATAGAAGCCTCGCCGGGCCAGCCGTTCCGCCACCGGTAGGTGATGATTGGGGAAGAGCCCCATGTGCTGGAACACCGGCTGTTGGTGCATGGGCCAGAAGAATGGCCGGCAGCCGATGCCCTGGGCCGCAAGGCGCTTCATCACCTCGGCGGCAGTGAGGGGTAGATCATCCGGGAGCACCAGGCCGTACACCCAATAGAGATTCTCCGTGCCCTGGGCCGCGGTTAGGGGGAGTTGCAGCGGACACCCCTGAAGCAACCGGTCATAGAGGCGGCCGATCTCCCGTTTGCGGCGCAGGTGGCTTGGCAGTTGCTCCAGTTGGGCGCAGCCGACAGCGGCCTGGAGGTTGGTCATGCGGTAGTTCCAGCCCAACTCCTCATGGACGAAGCGCTGTTGCGGCTGAAAGCAGAGGTTGGCCAGGGCGCGGCAACGGTCGGCCAGCTCTTGATCGTTGGTGAGCACCATCCCCCCTTCGCCGGTGGTGATGTGCTTGTTGGGGTAGAAGCTGACGATGCTGATATCGCCGAAGCTGCCGCAGGGTTTGCCCTCATGGGTGAGGCCGATGGCCTGGGCCGCGTCTTCAATGATGCGCAGGCCATGGCGCTGGGCAAGGGCCTGCAGCGGCGCCATGGGGGTGGCGAGGCCGTAGATGTGGATGGCCATGATGGCCCGGGTCCGCGGGGTGATCCGGGCCTCGACCTGGGCAATATCCATGTTCCAGGTGAGGGGGTCGCTGTCCACCAGCACCGGGGTGGCCCCACTCTGGACAACGGCCTGGCAGCAGGAGATGATGGTGAAGGAGGGCATGATCACCTCGTCGCCGGGACCGAGGCGCAGGGCGCGCACCGCCACCTCCAGGGCGGCGGTGCCATTGGCCGCCGCCACGCCGTGTTGGCGCTCCACCGTGGCGGCGAACTCCCGTTCAAAGCGGGCGACAAAGGGGCCTTCGCTGGAGATCCACCCCGAGTCGATGCACTCGTTTAGGTAGCGTTTTTCGTTGCCCTTCAAGCTAGGTGCGTTAACCGGGATGTGCATGGCGTTGACGTTCTCCCCTCACTGTGGCCAGTGGATAAATTGGATCTGTTCCGGGGCGACCCCGGGGAAACGGCACTTGTCGTCCACGCCGGCGAACGGCCCTTGTTTGACCTCGATCATCTCCACCTCGGACAAGACCTCGAAACCATGGCCGCCGGCGGCCAAAAGGATGACATCGCCGGCCTCAATGATGGTGCTCTGCAGATAGCGTTGGCTGTCGTCATAAAAATCCACCCGCAGCCGTCCCTTGCGCAGGATCAGGACCTCCTGGGTGCGGGTCACCTCGCGGTGGGCGGGGATGTGGGTGTGCGGGGCAATGGCATGACCCGCGGGGTGATTCATGGCGGCCAGTTGCTGGGAGAAGGCGTCCGGCGTGAAAAAGTTCACCCCTGGCCGGGTGTAGCCATGGGGGATGATCATGGCCAGCAGCTGGCCGTTGTGGGTGACCTCCATGAGCTCTTGTCGGGTCGGGGACGGGTCCATCGGCTGCTCCTTAGGTGGTAAAGAGAGGGTGAATCCCCACTGCGGGGGAGCGGGCAGGGCGGATTGTGGTCATGGGGCTCAGGCCAGCGGCATGACCGGGGCCTTCGCCTCCGCGTCGGGGGTGGCGGCCGCCTGTGTCCGGGCCCACAGGTAGCAGCTGACGGCCACGGCATAACAGGCGACCCCGGTCCACAGGGTTGCCGAGATGCCAAAGCCTAGGGAGATGATCATGGACAGTACACTGGCGCAGATGGACATGGCCCCATTGAGGCCGCACAGCCACGGGATAAAGGTGGGGATGGTGGCGGTGGCCCGGTTGATGCCCAAGGGGAAGGCCGTGCCCATCAACAGCCCCAGGGGAAAGAGGATGCCGACCGCGATGAGGATGCGGGATGGGGTTGGCGTACCCCTGAAGGATTCGGTCAAAAACGGGGCCCATGAGGCAAAGAGGACCAAGGTGGCGATGAGGGCCAACTGACACCACACATCCAAGCGCCTGGGGGAATGGGTGGCGATGGGGGTGGTCAGGAAACTGCCGCTGCCGCTGGCCAGGAGCAGGGTGAACAGCACCACGCTCAGGGCATAGGTGGGGTGGCCGAGGAAGACGATCAGCCGCTGCATCAGGGCCAGTTCAATGAACATAAAGCCGAGGCCGATGGCGGCGAAAAACAGCACCAGGGGCCAACCCCGGCGCGGCAGGGGTTCCTTGGTCTTGGCGCGCAAGGGGACCACGATGCAGAGATAGGAGAGGACCATTACCGTCACCAGCAGGATGGCCAGAAGAAAATAGGCGATGCTATTGACATTGTTTTGTACCTGTTCGCTTTTGCTCGGATCAAACATGTCCCGGAAGCGCACGGTATTGAAGAAGAACGGTTTGTTGTCCGTGGTGGCCGTCACATCCGCCGGGAATTGATCATAAAAGGCCGTGAGGTCCTTGCCGGAGGCAATATCCGTCAGGATCGGGCTGCTGCTGGTGGTTGGGCTCAACAGCACCTGGAAATTCATCGCCTGGGAGACCTTGGCGATCACCGCCTCGTCTTGGGGGGTAAACGGCTCGTTGCTCACCAGGATCGAGGCCCCCTGATCCTTGCGGATGATCATGATGTGCCCCCTGGGCTCCTTGACCCCCCGTTCCATGAGGGCGGTCCTGGCCAAGGAGGTGAGCCGGTAGACCTCATCCGGGGACTCTTCACGGTACCAGCGGGTGAAGGTGAGGATCCCCCCCGGTTTCAGATCGCCCAGGAAGATCTTCCAGGCCTCAACGGTATAGAGGGCATTTTCCGTGAGCACAAAGGCCCCCGCCGCGGTGGCGGCCCAGCTGTCGATAAAGGAACTTTCAATGATGTCGAACCGCTGCTGTTGCCTGGTGAGATAGCTGCGCGCCTCGTCATTGATAAAGGTGACCCTGGGGTCCTGGTCGAGATGGCCGGTGAAGGCACCATACCTGTTGTTCACCGTGGCAATGATATCCTCGTTGATCTCGATGCCCACCACCGATTTCTGGTTGAAGGCCAAGGCCGACAAGATGTCGCGGCCGCCACCCACGCCGATGACGCAGACATCGGCATTGGCGCGCAGGTAGTGGGCGATGTTGGTCAGGTCGTACTGGAGATAGGCGTGATCCGCCACCTTGCCGTTATAGTTGGTCAACACCGTGGCGGCATCGGCATCGATGTTGAGGCGTAACTGGCGGACGGTCTTCTCTGACTGGTAGGCCTCGCTGATGTTCCAGCCAATGGGGGCGATGGCTTCGTCCGGGTCGCCAAAGACAATGATCCTGGAAAAGGAGTTCCATTTTTCAAAGAGCGGCCGCTCCTCCAGTGCCCCTTTGACCCAGATCGGCTTCAGGATGCCCTGCTGTTGGTAGACCAGGATGGAGTTGACCACCACAAAGGCCATGAGGCCGAGGAACACCTTGACGGCCACTCCTCGTAAGGAGCGAAAATCGGTGCCGTGGAGGAAGAGAATCGAGCCCAGGCAGATGAGGGCCGCGGCAATGATCACGTTGGTTGGGCCATCGGTGATCTTCAAGGTAACGATGAGCAGCAGACAGCCGCAGGCGCCGCCCACCAGATCAGCGGCATAAAAGCGGCTGATCTGGCCGGGAAATTTGGTCAGGGCCACCGAGACACAGATGCCGCTGATGATAAAGGGGATGGAGAGGATGCAGTAGTTGATGACCACGGCAAAGATGCCCACCAAGGAACGGTGGATGAAAAAAGGGATGGTCAGGTGCAGCAGAAAGGTTGCGGGGATGGAGATCGCCAGCGCCAGGGAGCTCAGGGCCAAGAGGTATTGGGCGCGCTCCTGGCGGAAGAAGTCGGGAAAGATGTACACCACCACCGAGCCGACGGCGAGACCGAACATGGCCACCGAAATGGCGACAAAAGCGAAGTGGTAGTACATGGTGACGCTGAAGATCCTGGTGAGCAGGATCTCGTACATGAGCATGGCCATGGTCACCAGGAACAGGCCCGCATACATGGCCTTGCCCAGGGGAGGGGGGGTGGTCGGCGGTGTGATCGGGTGCTGGGGACACTTTTGTTGCTGGGTACTCATGTCTTCTCCGGAAGAGATGGGGAAAGGGCGAAATGGATCGGTGGTTTACGGGGTAGTGGATGACATCGGTTCAGCGATAGGGCGCCACGGCGCGCAGCTGTTCCGGGTCGGAGAGCCCCAGGGCGCTGGCCCGGTCAACGGCGTCCACGGCAGGTCGGTATTGCCCTGTTTGCAGGTAGGCGGCAGCGAGGGTATTATACGCAGGGGCGAAGCCCGGGTCAACCGTTATGGCCTGCCTGAGGGCGGTAATGGCCTCGTTGGCACGGCGCGTGGCGAGCAGGGCCTGGCCCAGATTGTGCCATGGAACAGGGCTCTTGCCGCCGGTCTCGGTCGCCTTGGTGAACAGGGGGATGGCCTGCTCGTGGCGGCCGCTCTCCAGGTAGATCAGGCCGAGGTTGTTGTAGGGCTCGGGGAGATTGGGCCGTAAGGCGATGGCCCGGTTGAAGCTGGCGATCGCCTGCTCCTGGTCGCCCATGGTCTTGTACAAGGCGCCGAGGTTGACATAGGCCTCGGCGAATCTGGGGTTGATCTTGACCGCCCGCAGGTAGGCGGTGAGGGCCGCTTGGCGGTCGTTGGTGTTGGAGTAGACGATGCCGAGGTTGGCGTAGGCATTGTCGTAATCGGCTTGCAGGGCCAGGGCCTTGTGCAGGTGGGCGATGGCCTGCCGGCTGTTGCCCTGCTCAAAGTAGACCATGGCCAGGTCGTTGTGGGCGGTGGCCAGGTTGGGGTTAATGGCCAAGGCCTTCTGGTAGTAGGCAATGGCCTTGTCCGGTTGGCCGGTCTCCTGATAGATGACGGCGAGGTTGATATAGGGGAGTTCGTAGTCCGGCTTGAGGGCGATGGAGCGGTTGAGGCTCTCGATGGCCTTCTCCGTCTGCTGGACCCCGTGGTAGGCACTGCCCAGGTTGTTCAAGAAGAACCAGCTCTCGGGGTTGACCTCGACGGCGTGTTGGCTAAAGGAGAGCCGAGTCCGCCAATGCCGCTCCTGGACCATGCTCTTGGTGGCCAGCAGGGTCAAGACGGCCAGGAAGAGGGCCTTGGCCATGGGGCCGGAGGTCAGGGGCAGCAGGCGGGAGACGGCAAAGGCCGGGCCGAGCATGGCGAGATAGAGGTAGCGCCCGGCCACGGTGGAGACCTGCTGAAAGTTGAAGGGGATGAAGCCCAGGACCGGCAGCAGGGCGATGACGAACAGGCCGGTGGCGGTCAGCAGCGGTTGCGGCCGTCGCCACAGGAGATAGGCGATGGCGACATAGGGGAGGAGGCCGGTGAGATAGATCAAGGGCTGGGAGAGCACGAACTCCGGGGTGCGCCCGTAGTCCGGGCCCAGGGTGAGGGGCAGGACCAACTTGCCGAGATAAAAGGAGAGTGCATCGCCGGCGATCAGGAAGCGTTGTCCGAAGGGGGGCAAGAGTTCGCTGTCGGTAATGGTTTGCGCCTGCCGGGTCATCAGGATCATGGGCAGGGCGCTTAACAGCCAGGGGGTCAGGGTGAGGATGAGGCGGCGGCGTCGCTGGCCCAGCTCAAGGTAACCGATGACCGCGGCCAGCAGCGGCACGGTCACGGCGTTGGGTTTGGCGAGCATGGCCAGGACAAAGGCGGCCAGGGCCATGCCCAGGTGCAGCCGGGAGCGGGCCGAGCCCGCCGCCGTTTGGCTGCCCTGCGTATACTGCCATAGGGCGACCACGGAGCAGAAGCCGGCGAGCAGGTCTTTTAGCCCGGTGGCCCAGGCCACCGGCCCCACCTGCATGGGATGGAGGGCAAAGAGCAGGGCGCCTGCCGCCGCCGACCAGGGGACCCCGCCGAGCCTGCGCAGCAAGAGAAAGACCACCGCCGTGGTGGCGCTATGCAGCAGGAGGTTCGCGGCGTGGAAGAGGTAGCTGTTCAAGGGTAGGCCAGGGCTTCCGGCCAGCAGGTGGGAGAGAGCGGCCAGCAGCGACCACAGGGTGTAGGTCAAGGGGATATAGAGCTTTAGGTAGGGCTCTTGCCAGAAATGGAGGATATTGGCGAGGGAGAAGCGTTCCAGGTAGGGGTTGCCGGTGATGTTGACGGAGTCATCGTAGCCGAGAAACTCATTCCAGCACACGGGCAGGAAGACGAGAGCGGTGATCAGCACCACCAGGGGCAGCAGCAGACGTTGGTTCCGCCAGGCGCCGTGGATGAGGGAGGTCATGCCCTGGGGCCGAGGGGCCTGCGGGGAGGCCCGTTTTTCAAGGCCCGGGCCTTGAAGATGTGGCGGATGTACTGGCTGCCCCGGCCCATCAGGCCGAGAAAGGTCTCGGCGGTCTTGGACTCACCGATGGTCCGGGGGACGTTCTGGTAGGGGATCTCCACCCAGCGGTAACGGTCGCGGATCAGCTGGGCCATGAGCATGATGAAGTACTCGCCGTAGTCGCCGTGCAGGGGGATGGTCTTGATCACCTCGGCGCGGATGGCGATGAAGCCGCTAGTCCAGTCGTGGAAGGGGGTCCGCATCAGCCAGGTGGTGAGCAGGTTCAAGGTGTGGGTGCAGCACTTTTGGATGACCACCACCACCCCCTTGTGGCCGTGCAGTTCGTCGGCCCCGCCCGGGACATAGCGGCTGCCGATGGCGGCGTCCGCGCCGTGGTCAAGGACTTGGGCGATCAGTGCCGGCACCGTGGCCGGGGGGAGGGAGAAGTCGCAGTCCATCCACACCACCACCCGGCCCCGGCTCTCGTCGATGCCCCGTTGGATGGCGCTGACCAGCCCCCGTTCATCGGTGCGCACAATCAAGCGCACCCCCGGGATCTGGTCCATGATGCCGCGAACGGCATCGGCGGTGCCGTCCGGGGAGTTGTCGTCCACCACGATAAACTCGGCAGGCCAAGGCAGCAGGGCGCTGATGGCTGGGATGAGTTTTTCGATATTACCCTTTTCATTATAGGTAGGTAAGATTATAGTGGCCTTAATCTCCGGCCTCTCCTCTGTTTCCGGCATGTTCCCCCTTAAGCAACCATGGCGCGACGACTTTTATTCCTCAAAAATATGGTGCCTGCGGCGGTTGGCTGGTTGTTGATCGGTATCCATGTTTGCTTTTTTAGTCAATTCTTCCCCAATGCTCAAGGGAAACTTGGCCACGACTACCAATACAACCTGCCGCTCCTGCTCGATGGCTACTATTGGTTTCTCCATAACGGTCCGTGGTCCCTCCCTTGGTTCACCCCCTCGTTTTGCGGCGGCATGCCGCTCATGGCCAATCCGGCCACCTTCTACTGCTCCACCAGCCAGTGGTTCACCTTTTTCACCGACCCGCTAAGCGCGGTGCGGCTGACCTTGGCCCTGTTTGGCGCCTTGGGTTTTTGGGGGATGTATCTGCTGTTGGCTACCGTTTTTCGTAGCGGCCGCTGGGCGGCGCTCTTGGGCGGCGGGCTCTTTTTGTTTAATGGTCTCTTTGCCTGGCGGATGGTGGTGGGGCACCTGGAGTTTCACGCCTTCATGCTCACCCCGTTGATCGCCTACTTTCTCCTGCGCCCCGAGGCGGCAGGCCCGCTCAGGCCCTGGGCCGTGGTCCGCAACGGGGTCTGCGTGGGGCTGATGCTCGGCTATGCCTTCATGTCGGGCATGACCCAGCTGATCGTGCCCGCGTTGATCGCCGTGGTCATCATCGCCACCCTGGCCCGGCTGACCCCGGGCACCGAGGTCGATGGCAAGGGGTTTGCGCTGCGCTTGGCCGGGGGTGGGATCTTGGCCCTGGGGCTATCCGCCGCCAAGCTCGCGGCCGCCTTGGCCTTTCTGGGAAATTTCCCCCGGGACTCGTACCTGTTGCCAGGGGTCGATGGTCTGGTCAAGCTCATCGCTTTTATCATCCACGTCCTGACCACGGGGGGTGCTGGCGTGGATGCCGAACAGATACTTGCCAACTCCCAGTGGACCTTGGGCCGCCACGAATTCGAGTTTGGCCTCACCTGGGCACCCTGGCTGTTGATGGCCTTGGGCCTGGCGCTGAATGGCGGCTGGCAACGGACCTGCGCCGCCATCGGCAGTTACCGCCAGCTGCCCTACCTGGCCCTCTGCCTGTTGCTCCTTGCCATCCCTTTAGCCTTGAACTACTACTCCCCGGCCTGGAACCAGTTTCTGAAGACCGTCCCCTTTATCAGAAATTTGAGTAACTTTATCCGTTGGCTCATCATCTACATCCCCTGTATCGCCATCCTGGCGGCCGTGGCCGTGGAGCGGACCCCCCTTTTGCACCGCTTCGCCCCCTCCGTGGTGGGGGCAACCCTGGCTTGGGTGGTGGTGGGGAACATCGCCATGGATACCGCCTATTATCACGATGAGCCCTATGACCCGGCGCCCGTGGTCGAGGCCTACTGGCGGACCCGGGAGCGCGGGGAGCCGCCGGTGATCGCTACCCAGGTGGCGAGCCTTGACGAGACGGGGCAGCCCTCCTTGCCCATGGCCCGCAACGATGTCCTGATCCACGGCCAGTCGCAGATCCTCTGCTATGAACCGATGTTCGGCTTCCGCCTGGAGTTCCTGCCCTTCAAGGGGATCCGGCCGGGGCCGTCCCTGGCCGTGCAGGGCGATGAACTCAATGTGAAAAACCCGGCCTGCTACCTCTACCCCCACGAGAACGATTGCACCCCAGGGGACCCCTTTCGGGTGGGTGAAGAGGTCGAGGCCCAGCGCTTCATCAGCTTTCACCCCTTCTCCTACCAGGTCTCCCGCTGGCAGCGGGTGGCCGATTGGCTGAATCTCTGCTCGCTGTTGGCCTTGCCCCTCTGGGCCTTGGGGTATGGGTGGGCCGCGTGGCGCTTCTCCAGGCGAGCGTCGGGGGAGGGGAGGTGAGCGCGGGCCTGATCACCGGGGGCGAGCTTGGGCGCGGCTCCCGGCTCGTTGCCATTGTGGGGCTCCTCCTGCTGGCGGTGGCCGTGGTCCATGGTCAGGTGGTTGGGTATCAGTTCCTCGACTACGACGACAATATCAATATCTATGAAAACCCGCTGCTGAAGAACCTCACCCTCGGCAACCTGTTGCGCTTTTGGCAGCGGCCCTATGAGGGACTTTTCATCCCCATCACCTATTCCGTTTGGGCGTTGTTGGTCAAGATCTCCGCCCTGTTGCCCGCCGCCAACGGTACCCTGTTCAACCCCCAACTCTTCCATGCCGCGAACCTCATGGTCCATGGGGTCAATACCGTCATCGTCTTTTTCCTGTTACGGACCTTTGGGCATCGAGATTGGCCCGCCGTGGCCGGGGCGCTCCTCTTTGCCCTGCACCCGCTGCAGGTGGAAGCGGTCTCCTGGGTGACCGGCTTCAAGGCGGTCCTCTGGGGCCTGATGGCGCTTTTGACCCTGTGGCTTTACGCCCGGCATGGTCGCGGGCGCGAGGCGGAAGGGGGCGGGCAGAGCCGCTGGTCGGTATTTTATCTGGCCGCGACCGTAAGCTTTGGCGCCGCCATGCTGACCATGCCCACGGCGGTGGTCCTGCCCCTGGTGGCCGCCATCATCGGCGTTTTGGCCATGGCCAGACCCTGGCGGCGGGTGGCCCGGGAGCTTTGGCCCTGGCTGCTCCTGGTGCTGCCGGTGGTGGTGGTGACCAAAAACTCCCAGCCCGACAGCCTGCAAGGATTCCTGCCCACCCTGGGCCAGCGCTTTCTGGTCGCTGGTGACGCCATCACCTTCTATCTCGGCAAGCTCCTGTGGCCCATCAATCTTGGGCCGGACTACGGCCGCACCCCCGAGTTGGTGCTGAGCCAAGTGCCGCGGATCTACTTCACCGGGCTTCTTCCCTACCTGCTGGCGGCGCTGTTGCTGTGGCGCTGCCGCAACCCTCGGCTGTGGGCCGCCGTGGGGGTGCCGCTGGCGGTACTGGCCCCGGTGTTGGGCCTGCTCTCCTTCTCCTTCCAAGACATGTCCACGGTGGCGGACCGTTACTGCTATCTGGCCATGGTCGGTCCGGCCCTCGTGGTCGCCCGGCTCCTTGAGCGCGCGCCCCGGCGGCTGGCGGTGACTACCGCTTGCGTCATCCTCACGGCTTTAGCCGTGCTCAGCATGGCCCAGACCCGGCATTGGCGGGACTCCATGACCTTCAATGCCCATACCCTGGCCATCAATCACCGGAGCTGGATGGCCTTCCACAACCTGGGCCTGTGGTACCTTGATCATAACCAGCTGGACCAAGCCATTGCCCAGTATGAGAAGGCCTTGGTGTTGAAGCCCAACTCCTTTAAGGCCTACAATAACTTAGGCATGATCTACGATCGTCTTGGGGATAAAGAGCGGGCGATTGCCGCCTATAAGCAGGCCTTGGTCATCAAACCCAACTACCCCTTGGTGTGTAATAATCTGGCCGTGATCTACAAGGGGCTGAAGCGCTATGACGAGGCGATCGTCTACTACCAGCGGGCCTTGGCCCTGGATCCCGAATTTGCCGAGGTCTATGCCAACCTGGGTAACCTCTACCGCCTGCTCGGTAAGCCGGAGGCAGCGGCAGACAACTATCGCCGGGCATTGACCCTGCGGCCCCACAACGCCGACTTGGCCAACGACCTGGGGCTCCTCTATGCCGAGGAGGAAAAATTCACCGAGGCCATTGCCTGCTACCGTCAGGCCGTGGCGGCCAGGCCTCGCTTTGCCGAGGCCTACGCCAACATGGGGGTGGCCTATAAGCGGTTGGGGGAGCTGGCCCAGGCGATTGCGGCCTTCCGCCAGGCCATTGGCCAAGACCCGGAACTGGCGGAGGCCTACATCAACTTGGGCGTGCTGTTGGCCGAGACCGGCGCCAAGGACGAGGCCTTGCAGATGTATGGGCGGGCCGAGGCCTTGCGGCCGGACGATGAGATCCCCGTCTACGCCTTGGGGACCCTCTACCTGGATCTGGGCCGCGACAGTGAGGCCATTGAGGCCTTGCAACAGGCCGTGGCCATCAATCCTAAATTTGGCCCGGCCTATAACGCCCTCTCCCTGCTGGCGCTACGGGCTAAGGAGTACCAGCGGGCAGTGGAGTTTGCCGACCAGGCCCAGTCCTTGGGGTTTGGTGATCAGGGGCAGTTGGACGCCGTGGCCCCCTTTCGCGGGCGGTGAACTGAGGTGCGGAAAACCCTTCCCTGGATAGCACTTGCCCTGGTGGTCCTCGGCGTCCTGGGGCCGGTGGTCGGTCATGAGTTTCTCGACTACGACGATGCCATCAACATCACCACCAATACCCAGGTAACCCACTTCAGCCTCGCCGGGCTCCTCGGCTTTTGGCAGAAGCCCGCCATCAATCTCTACATCCCGCTGACCTATTCCCTGTGGGCGCTGCTGGCCAAGGCCTCCACCCTCCTGCCCGGGGCAGTGGCCGGCCAGCCCAATGCCGCCCTCTTCCATGGCGCCAATCTCATCCTCCATCTGGGCTGCGCCACTTTGGTCCTCTGCATCTTACAGGCCCTGTGCCGCTCTCCGTGGGCGGCCTGGGCCGGGGCCTGCCTCTTTGCCATCCACCCGGCCCAGGTGGAGCCGGTGGCCTGGGCCACGGGGATGAAGGATGTGCTCAGCGGCTTCTTGGCCCTCACCGCCCTGTGGCTCTATCTCCGTTTTTGTCTGGCGCAGCGGGATGGGGGCGGCGGGCGGCGGTGGTACTATTGCACCTCGGCCCTGGCCTTTCTCTTGGCGATGCTGGCCAAACCCGGGGCCGTGGCCACGCCGGTGATCGCTTGGCTCATCGCCGTGCTTCTGCTCGACAGGCGGCCGTTGGCCACGGCGGTGGGTCTGTTGCCGTGGCTGCTCCTGGCCGCGCCGGTGATTGTGGTCACGCGCCTTGCCCAGGCCGAGCCCCACCATGTCTTTGAGCCGGCCCTGTGGCAGCGTTTCCTGGTGGCCGGGGATGCAATCGCCTTTTATCTCGGCAAGCTGATCATGCCCATCTCCCTGGGGCCTGACTACGGCAGGACCCCGCAGGTGGTGCTTGACCAGGGGCTGCCCTATGTGACCGGCATCCTGCCCTATCTCCTGGCGGGGGCCATTTTTTGGCGGGCGGCGCGGCCGTGGCGGGCGGCGGCCGGCATTTTTGTCGCTGTGCTGCTGCCGGTGGCCGGGATCATTCCCTTTGTCTTCCAGCAGATCTCCACCGTGGCGGATCGCTACCTCTATCTGGCCATGCTGGGGCCGGCCCTGGCCCTGGCCTGGTGGCTGGCCGCGGGCAAGGGGCGGGTCGCATGGGTGGCGGTCCTTGTGGTGCTCGCGCTTTGTGGCGGCAAGTCCCGAGCGCAACTGCGCCATTGGCATGAACCCAAGGTCTTTTATGACCACGCCCTCATGGTCAACCCCCGGAGTTGGACCGCCCACAACAACCTCGGCAATTGGTATGCCGATGCCAACCAGCTGGAACAAGCCGTCGCTGCCTATGAACAGGCCGTTGCCATTGATCCGGGGTATGCCGAGGCCTACAACAACCTGGGCACGGCCCGGGCGGCGATGCGAGAGTGGCAGCTGGCCATCGACGCCTTCACCCGGGCCATGGAGATCAACCCCTATTACGTGGAGGCCGCCATCAATCTCGGCGATGCCTACCGGGCGGTCAAACAGAACGAAGAGGCCATTGGTGCCTATGAGTTTGCCATTGCCGCCGGCATCACCGCCATCAAGCCCATGTACCATCTCTGCGTCTTGTACCAAGAGCTTAAGCGCCATGAAGAGGCCGCCGCGTGCTACAATAAACTGTTGGCTATCAGGCCCGATTCGGCCGCCAGCTTAAACAACCTGGGCACGGTCTATAAGGAACTCAACCGGGATGCCGAGGCCATTGCCGCCTATAAGCAGGCCTTGGCCCTACGGCCGGATTTTGCCGAGGTCTACAATAATCTCGGTTTTTTGTACGCCGCCGAGAGCAAGTTTGCCGAGGCCATCCCCTGGTACCGCAAGGCGACGGAACTCTATCCCGGGCATGCCCTGCCCATGTACAATCTGGCCCTGGCCCATAGCGGCCTGGGGCAAACGGATGAGGCCATTGCTTGGTTGAAGAAGGCGGTTGCCGCCGACGCCTCCTTTGCCCCGGCCTATCATGACTTGGCCCGGCTCTATCTGGCGCGTAAGGATTACCGTCTGGCGGTGGAGTATGGGGCGCGGGCCCGGGAGTTGGGGCTGTTGGATGTGGAGCAGTGGCAGGCGCTGGCTCCCTACATGAATCAGAGACCGTAAGGCGAGGCCATGGCTATGCGTCATCAACCCCTGCGTTTGGCGCTCCTGTTGGCAGGGGTGATCCTGGTGGTGTTTCTGCCGATCTGCGGCCATGAGTTCGTGAACTATGACGACGGCTTTAATATCTATAACAACTGGCGGGTGACCACGTTCTCCTTGGCCAATGTGCTCCATTTCTGGCAGGCCCCCTACGAGAAACTCTACATCCCCCTGACCTATACGCTGTGGGCGCTGTTGGACCAGGTGGCGGATCTCTTCGGCAGCAGCGCCCGCGATGCGCGGGTGTTCCACACCGCGAATCTGCTGTTGCACACGGGGTGCGCCCTGGTGGTGTTTGCCATCTTGCGGCGGCTGGTGGCCAACGGCTGGGCGGCCTGGGCCGGGGCCTTGCTCTTTGCCGTCCATCCGGTGCAGGTGGAGGCGGTCTCCTGGGTGACGGGCTTGAAGGATGTGTTCAGCGCCTTTTGGGCGCTATTGGCCATCTGGCAGTATCTTGTCTACTGCGCCTGGGCCGACAGCGACAGACCCGGGCAACGGGCCTGGATCCATTATGGCGTGGTGGGGTGCTGTTTTGGCTTGGCCATCCTCGCCAAGCCGGGGGTGGTGATTGTGCCCTTGCTGCTCGGGGTGATCGGACGGTTTTGGTTGGGGAGGCGGTGGCGGCTGTTGGCCCTGGAGATCATCCCCTTGTTGTTGATGACCGTGCCGGTGATCGTCATGACCAAATCGGCCCAGCCGGATAGCAGCCAGGCTTGGCAGCCCGAGCTGTGGCAACGGTTGTTGGTGGCGGGCGATGCCCTGACCTACTATCTGTACAAGGTGCTGGCCCCGGCCAGCCTGGCTCCTGACTACGGCCGCACGCCCCGCTTCGTGCTGGGCCACCACTGGGTCTATCTCACCTGCCTGCTGCCGGTGGTGGCCTTGCTGCTCCGTTGTCGATTTCGCGGGGCAGGGGGGTGCCTGGCCGCGGCGGATATCTTCGCCGTCTCGCTGTTGCCGGTGCTCGGCCTGGTCTCCTTTGACTTTCAGAACATCTCCACCGTGGCCGACCGCTACCTCTATCTGGCCATGCTGGGGCCGGGGTTGGCGATTGCCTGGGCCTTGGCCCGCTGGCGGACATGGCAGGCCTGGGTGGTCTTTATGGTGGCCGTGGCCCTGTTGGCCGGCAAGACCGTGGTGCAGACGGCACACTGGCGGAACTCCGCAAGACTGAGTTCCCATGCCCTGGCGGTCAACCCGCGGAGCTGGGTGATGAACAACAACCACGGGCTGGCCATGGTCAAGGCCGAGCACTATGAAGAGGCGATTGCCTCCTTTGAGCGTGCCTTGGTGGCCAACCCCACCTATGCCGAGGCCTACAATAATCTCGGTGCCCTCTACCGCCAGCTGCGGCTGAACAGCGATGCCGTTGAGAATTTTCAAAAGGCGCTGGCGATCAACCCGAAAAACGCCAAGGCCGCCTTCAGTCTGGCCCGTCTCCATGGCGCGCGGCACCAGCCCTTACGGGCCATTGCCTATTACCAACAGGCCATTGCCGCCAAGCCTGATTTCCTTGAGGCCTACAATAACCTTGGCCTGATCTATCTGGAGTTGAATCGTACCCGGGCGGCCCTGGAACTCTATCGCCAAGCCCTGCTCTCCTGGCCGGACCACCCCCAGCTCCACTATAATCTGGCCCACGCCTACGCCCTCCTCGGTCGCACCCAGGAGTCAATCAGCGAGTTGCGGCGGGCAACAGAGGTCGATCCCTCGTTCGCGGCGGCCTATCACCAGCTCTACCATAGCGCCCTGGAGGCGGGGGATGATGCCACCGCCCGGGGCTACCTGGCCCGGGCGGTGGAGGAGGGGTTTCCCGTGGACAGCTGCGCCCTGTGCCGGGAGAAGGGGGGCTTCCCCCCCCGCATGGGCCAGGGGTGACCGTCCAATGATGATCATTTTTTCTCCGACGGTTCGGGCAGCATGAACATGGGGGGCTCCTGGGCCGCGTTGGCCTGGTCCTTGGCCTCGGCCTCATACTTCTGGCGGGTCTCGGCCGGGTCGGGAATCTTGAACATCTGAATATTGATGCCTTTGATCACGGCACCGCTCTTGCCTTCAACCGCCAACGCATTTCCGCCACCACCCTGCAACCCCTTGGCCGCGGCCGAGGCGCCGGACTGGCTCCCCACCTTGGGCGGCACGGACTCGCCCAGGGGGTCGTTTTTGCCGTAGGAGCCGATGAAGGCGCCGATTCCGGGTTTGCCGCCACCCACGGACTCGCGCCCGACCAGATAGTATTTGCCGGGTGGCACCTTGATGGAGAAGGTGCCATCAGCGCCCGTGGCATTGGAGATGAATCTGGGGCGGGGGGCATCCACGTTGTCCTTTAGGGTGACCAGGGTGCCGGCCAGCGGTTTACCGTTTTCGCCGGTCACCTTGCCCTCAATGGTGATGTAGTCCTTGAACTCATGGAAGGCGCCTGGCGGCATGCCGTCTACCCGGGCGGCATCGGTGACTTTTTTGGTCTCCACGATGAATTCACGGAGGTTGCCCTTGGCGTCGCGCATGAAGAAGTACTCCTCACCCTCCCGGGGGGGGCCGAAGCCCTTCTTTGCCTCCCGTTGCATGGCCCCCATGTAATAGGTGCCGGGCAGGAGTTTTAACGAGAACTCACCCTTGTCGGTGGAGCGGTCAATGGCCTCCGGTACCCGGCGGGCGCTACCGACAATCGGCGGCGGGCCGCCATTTTTGTCAAAAAAGGAGACGATGGCGTTGTTGTAGGGTTTCTCTTTGACGTAGACCGTGCCCTTCAAGGTCCCCATCTGTTCCTTCATGAACCCTGGGACATCCGCCCAACTGGTCCCCAGCAGTATGAATAACAGGCCCAAAACGCAGGAAATAATTTTTTTCATGGGTCACTCTCCTTTTTGCTGAAAATTATCGAACTATACGCCCTTTCAAGGTAAGGTGCCTCTCACACCTTGATGATCTTTTCAGGCTAACATTACACAGAAAAGTGGGGCAGGGCAACCAAATTGGGGCCGAGGATGCCCACGCCGCGCAAGGGGTGATCATGGAGAGAGAGGCATGTCGATTACTGTACTGATTCCCGCCTATAACGAAGAGAAGAACCTGGCCAACGCCACGGCCGGGGTGATGAGCGCCCTGGCCGACTACCAGGACGAGTATGAGGTCATCATCCTGAACGCCTGCAGCCAGGACCAGACCGGGCGGGTGGCCGACGAGCTGGCGGCAGCCAACCCCCGGATCCGGGTGATCCAGCAGACAGAGTGGGCGGGGCTGGGGAGCAACTACATGGCCGGGGTGCGGGCGGCGAGGATGGAGTACTTCGTCATGTTCCCCGGGGACAACGAGAACTCCTGGCAATCCCTGGCCCAGGCCATCGCCTTGGCGGGCAAGGCGGACATCATCATCTCCTACACCACCAATATGGAGGTCCGTGCCTGGCATCGGCGGGTGATCTCCAACGCCTTTGTCTGGTTGCTAAACCGGATGTTTATGCTTAATTTGCGGTACTACAACGGCAACGCGGTCTACCCGGTCAAGCTGCTCCAGGGCATTGAGGTCAAGTCCCAGGACTTTGCCTACAATGCCGAGATCCTGATCAAGCTCATCCGTTCCGGGTGCAGCTATACCGAGTTCGGCATCCAGATCCAACCGACCAACAAGACGGCGATCTTCTCCTTCAAAAACATGATTGGCGTGATCCGCACCATCGCCCTGCTCTTCCACGATGTGTGCATCAAAAACAAGGACCAATACCAGAAAATCGGGACAGCAGTCGCATGAAGACCATGAACAGCGTTACCCTGCCGGAGCGTTACAACTATATCGAGGCCTATCTTACCCTGCGCTGCAACCTGGGGTGTTCCTACTGCATCAACGAGCGTTCGGGCAAGGCGGCCAGGAAGCGCGACGAGTTGAGCGCCAAGGAGTGGGCCGAGGGGCTTAACCGCATCAATTTTGGCGATAACCCCCTGACCCTGGGGGGCGGCGAGCCCACCCTGCACCCCGAGTTCTTCGAGCTGTTGGAGCGCTTGCGGCCGGACATCGCCATTGATCTGTTGACCAACCTGGAGTTCGACATCGACGCCTTCATTGCCAAGACCTCCCCTGACCGCTTCAATCAGTGCAAGCTCCCGGCCTACAAGGCCATCCGCGTCAGTTACCACGCCGAGCGCATGGACCCCCAGGTGTTGCTGGCCAAGGTGATCAAGCTCCAGGGGGCGGGTTTCAATATCGGTATCTTCGGTCTCAACCACCCGCTGAACATCGAGGAGAACATGCGGATGGCCGAGATGGCCTGCGATAACCGGGTCTTCTTTTTTGTGAAGGACTTTCTGGGGATGCTGCATGGCCGCCTCTTTGGCCACTTCAAGTACCCCGAGGCCTTGGATGGGCGGCCGAAGCCCGCGGAGTGCCGCACCCAGGAGATCCTGATCGGCCCCGGCGGCGGCATCTACCGCTGCCACCGCGACCTCTATGTGTGGGAGGGGGCCATTGGCCGGATCACCGATCCTGAGTTGACCATCACCGATGCCTTCCGGCCGTGCGCCAACTTCGGCCACTGCAACCCCTGCGACGTCAAGCTCAAGACCAACCGCTACCTGCAGATGGGCAGTTGCGCGGTTGAGATCCGCTAGGGAGGGTGTGATGTCCGCCACCAACCTGATCGATGCCCATAAGCTGCTCTACCACCCGGCCCGGGTGGCCGAGTGGCAACAACGGGGGGACTGTTACCCCATCTATGTCGAGATCGGCCTGACCAACCGCTGCAACCACCGCTGTCTCTTCTGCGCCTTGGACTGGCTGGAGCGGGGAGGGGTGGATATCGACCGCGAGGTGTTGGTGCGTGCCTTGGCCGAGATGGCGGCCTGCGGGGTCAAGTCCTTGATGTTTGCCGGCGAAGGGGAGTCCCTGTTGCACCGTGACGCCCCGCTGTTCATCAAGACGGCCCATGACCACGGCATCAAGGTGGCGGTGACCACCAATGGCGTGCCCCTGACCCCGGAGCGGGCCGAGGCCTGCCTGCCCCACCTCTCCTGGATCCGCTTCAGCGTCAATGCCGGCACGGCGGCGGAGTACGCCCGGGTGCACAACACCCGGGGCGATGATTTCGAGCGGGTGCTGGCCAATATCCGCTTTGCCGCCGAATTTAAGCGCCGGCACGGGCTGAAGGTCGATATCGGGGTACAGACCCTCTTGTTGCCGGAGGCCATGACCGGGGTCTGCGAACTTGCCCAGCGGGTCAAGGAGGCCGGGGCGGACAACTTCCAGGTCAAGCCCTACTCCCAGCACCCGGCGAGCTCCAACCGCTTTCAGCTGGACTATCAGCGCTACCTGCATCTGGAGCCGGAACTTAAGGCCTTGGCTAGCGCGGGCTTTACCGTCTTTTTTCGGCGCCACACCATGGAGCGGCTGGCCGCCGGCGTGGACTACAGCCGCTGCCACGGTCTGCCGTTCTTTGCCCTGATCAATGCCCATGGCCAGATCATCCCCTGCAACCTCTTCTACAATGACCCCGAGTTTGTCTATGGGGATTTGCGCCGGCAGGGCTTTGCCGAGATCTGGAACGGGGAGCAGCGTCAAGGGGTGCTTACGGCCATGCGCCAGCGGGACATCAAGGAGTGCCGGCAGGCCTGCCGGCTGGACGCGATCAACCGCTACCTGGAGCGGGTGGTATCACCAGAGGAGAGGGACGACTTCATATGAATGAAAACCAGACGGAAGAGAGCCTGATCAACGGTTTGGTCAGCTTCGAGCAGCGGATCGTCGATCTGTTCGAGGACGCCCGGATCCCGTACCCCATCCACCTCTCCGGGGGCAATGAGCGGCAGCTGATCGCCATCTACCGCGAGATCCGCGAGGGAGACTATATCTTCTCCACCCACCGCAGCCACTACCACTACCTCTTGGCCGGCGGCTCGCCGGCGGCGCTTGAGCGCATGATCCTGGCCGGCGACAGCATGCATGTCTTTGACCGCACCATTAACTTCCTGACCTCGGCCATTGTCGCCGGGGGACCGGCCATTGCCGTGGGCGTGGCCTTGGGACTGAAGCGTCAGGGGAGCACGGCCCGGGTGTGGTGTTTTGCCGGGGACGGGGCCGAGGACGAGGGCCATTTCTACGAGGCGGTGCGCTACGTGGACGGCCACGACCTGCCGTGCGTCTTCGTCATCGAGGACAACGACCGCTCGGTGGAGACCCCCAAGGGCGAGCGCCACGGGGCCTCGACCCTTCAGTGGCCGGCCTGCGTCAGGCGTTATGCCTATACCCCCACCTTCCCCCATGTCGGTACCGGCACCGGCAATATGATTGAGTTCGCCGGCAAAAAGATCGAGAGGTCTTGTTTTTGATGATGAATTACCGTGACGCGATAAAACAGGCAATGGACTCCCTGGCCCAAGATGAGCGGCGGGTCTTTCTAGGCTACAATGTCCTCTACGGCTCCCGGGCCTATGGCACCCTGACCGGGGTGGCCAAGGCACAGTGCATCGAGACGCCGGTGGCGGAAAATCTGATGGCCGGTTTGGCCATCGGCATGTCCCTTACCGGCTACCGGCCGGTGTTGTTCTATGAACGCCATGACTTCGTGTTGAACGCCTTGGACGCCATTGTCAACCACCTGGACAAGATCGAGGCCATGTCCCAGGGGCAGTTCAAGACCCCGGTGATCATCCGGGCCACGGTGGGCGGCCGGGTCCCCTTGCATCCGGGGCCTCAACACACCCAGGACTTCACCCAAGCCTTCAAGAGCATGCTCACCTTCCCGGTCCTGGACCTGAAGACCCCGGCCGAGGTGGTGGCGGCATACCAATTGGCGGCAACGCTCGATTCCCCAATCATGCTCGTGGAGCGGAGGGACCTCTATGACTGCGCATAGCAATCTGATCTTGGACGGCCATAAGCTCGCGTGGCACCGGGAGCGGGTGGAGGCCTGGCTGGCAGGGGAGCACATCGCCCCCATCACCATCGACTGCGCCCTGACCCGGGCCTGCAACCTGCGCTGTGTCTACTGCTATGGGCAGCTACAGGCCAATGACGAAAAGCGGTTGACCGAAGACGTGATCTCGCGCTTCCTGGATGATGCCGCCGAGGTCGGGGTCAAGGCCGTCAGTCTGGTCAGCGATGGCGAGAGCACCTGTTCCCCTCACCTCTACCACGCGATTTTGCATGGCCGCCACAACGGCCTCGACATGGCCCTGGGCACCAATGGCACTTTGCTTGCGCGGGAGCGCATCCCCGAGATCCTCTCCGCTCTCACCTACCTGCGCTTCAACGTCTCGGCCGGCGAGGCCAAGCGCTACGCCGAGATCCATGGCTGTCGGGAGGAGCTGTTCGACCAGGTGTGCGAGACGGTCAAGGTGGCGGTCAAGGTCAAAAAGGAGCAACAGCTGGAGACCATGATCGGCCTGCAGATGGTGCTGATGCCCCAGTTCGCCGACCAGGTGCTGCCCTTGGCCCGCCTGGGCAAGTCCCTGGGGGTTGATTATCTGGTGATCAAGCACTGTAGCGACGATGAGGAGGGGAGCTTGGGGGTCGAGTACGACCGCTATTTTGACCTGGTGAACCTGCTCAAGGAGGCGGAGGCCCTCTCCGACGAGAGCTACCTAGTGCAGGCCAAGTGGTCGAAGATCCTGAGTGGCGGCAAGCGCAACTACAGCAAGTGCTACGGCCCGGCCTTCATCATGCAGTTCTCCGGCTCCGGTCTGGTCGCCCCCTGCGGCATGCTGTTCAACAACAAGTACAACACCTACCATATCGGCAATATCGCCGACACCCCCTTCAAGGAGATCTGGCAGGGGGAGCGCTACCGGGAGGTGATGCGCCTCATCGGCTCAGGACGCTTTGATGCTCGCACCATGTGCGGCACCCTCTGCCTCCAGCATAAGGTCAATGAATACCTGTGGGAGCTGAAGAACGGCCTGCGCACCCTGCAAGACCCCCAAGGCGAAAAACCCTTCGGCGTCAATTTCATCTGATTGTGGCGCCAGCCGGTGACCCCAATCGATGACAGGGAGTCATACCCATGAATTGTCGGTTTCGCAAAAACCGCTCAACCGACGCTGGCACGCCCCGTAACACAGTGAAATTACATTGGCAGATGGTCAGCTTCACGACTTTTGCGATTCCAACATGAATTGGCGCCATAAACTAGTGTCGGTGCCAGGGGCGGAGTCGTTGCCGTGGCCGCCCGCCTCCTGGTGGCAACGGAGCTTGATGGCCTTGGGCATTGGGCTCTCGCTGCTCCTGGCCTGTTGGCATGAGCCCGCGTTTTTTAAGGGCAACGTGAGCAGCGCCCTCGACTTCTTTGCTTCCGGACACTTCCTCTTCTTCTGCCTGGCCGCCGCCATTCTGTGGTGCAACAGGGTCTCCGACCGCTGGTACGAAGCCAGTGCCTTTGGCTTGGCTGCCCTCTACTGCTATCTCTTCTACGGGGATTATCTCCTGCTCCTGCACATGAGCGGGGACAGCATCTGTCAGGTCGCCTACTGGAATATCCTCTTTCGGCCCGAGTTGACCGGCAGTATCGGCGTGGCCTTTGGTAAACCGGGCCAGATCATCCTCTTGGGCCTGCTCTATCAACTCAGCCTGCTGGCTGGGCATTGGGTCTTCAAGGTCGGCCTCTGCCTGATCATGGCCGCCTGCGTCTGGAGTCTGGTCGCCGTGGCCACCGAACTCGGGGGGCGGGTGGCCGGGCTCATGGCCTTCTTCCTCTCCCTGTGGGCCTTTCAGACGGATTTAATCTATTCAGGCTCCGCCATCTATGCGATCACGATGGTGTTTGCCGGGCTGCGCTTCTACTATTATCACCCGCGCTGGCGGTCCGTGGGCCGTTTGCTGTTGGTGCTCTCCATCCAGTTTCGCATCGAGGCCATCGCCGTGCTGGCGGTGGTGTGGCTGATCCATGTGGCGCGCCGGGAGTGGCGCGAGGCGTGGATCTTTTCCCTCTGGTCCGCTCTCTCCCTGTGCTTCTTTGTCGGGATTCTGTACCGGATACAAGGGAGCTTGGAGCGGCTTAACTCCGGGGCCGCGGTGGGCTATGTAGGTCCGGTGATGAGCAACGGCCAGATTGATGCGGCCCTTAGCGAGGGTAAGATCCGGTACATGATCAATGTCGTTAAAGAGGATTTTACCGACAGGTGGTACATCCGTTTTCTCTTTATCCTGGTGCTGGCCGGCATCAGCGGCGCATTTCTGTTCGCCCGTCGCTACTACCTCAGCGTATTTGCCAGTCTTATCATCATCAGTGCCAATGTCTTTCTGCTCAGCGGTACCTTTAATCTTGAGCGCTACTGCGATCTGCTCTACGCCTTCGGCTGCGCCCTTGGCAGCGGCGCCCTGGTGCGTTTTGCCGCTTTGGCCATGCACCGGCGAAAGGTCTTGGGCCTTGCCGGTGTGCTTCTCGCCACCCTGGTGTTGATGGCCGGGTTTGATTATGCAAGGCTCAAGACCTATCAAGAACTGGACCCCGGAAGCACCACGGAGGCCGTGGTCAGCGCCATGGACATCCTTGCCGATGACCTGATTCCCCAGGAGGCGCATAGCCTGATGACCGAGGACGACCTGTTGGCCCATCTCGTGGTCATTGCCCCAGACCGTTTCCCGCGCCTGACCTCGCTACAGTACTTTACTGTCGCGGGCGAGGACAAGCGGCGGGAGATCCTCGCCCGCACCGACTATATCTGGGTCAATCTCAATCGGTTTCCCTACTACTACCTATACCATCTGCCTCGGAAAGAGTGGCGCGCCGACCCCTTCCGCCAGATGGTCGAGGCCATTGTCGAAGGCCGCAGCGCTCTGGGTCAGCTGTACGGGGTGCGCTTGCTGCCGGTGGATATCTCTTTTACCCGTTTGTTGCTCAAGGTGGAGCATTGACCTCTCCACGCGACCAAAAACGCAGTGGTCATCCGGGTAATAAGGGCATTGGCGCCAGCGCCCATTGCCTTTTTTCATGGGCGTCTGCCGGGAGGGTGGGCTTCGCGCAAACCGTCGGAAAAAGATTGATTTCTCCTATGGGTTAGGATATTGATTTTAAATCATTTTGTAACATTATTTTCTCCCGCGGAGGCGCTGAGACACAGAGCGAACCGGTTTTGTTTTTCACGCTTCTCAGCGCCTCTTTTGCGTCTTTGCGCGAGATCTTTTCTCCCCTCCAGCCGGTAGCTCTATCGCATGAGAGTCGTCGCTCCAATGATTGGTTGCATGGGCCGTTGCTTTGCCGACAGGGCGTTGCTCTCCCTGCTGATTGCGTGTGGCATCGTCTTGTTCGTTACCATGCCGGCGGAGATCATCCCCAGTGATACCTTCGCCTCCCGTTCGGAGGCCGCCCACCTGATCACCAATCATGTCTTGGGCTTTGATTATTTGTGTCGGCAGCAGCCAATCGGCGATTTTTTGCAGCCCCATAAGGGTGAGTACTTTTATGAGAATGACGGCAAGCGGATGTTCTTTTCGAAGTACGGCATCATGGACACCTTGATGTATGTGCCGCCGCTGTTTGCCGAATACCTGTGGGCCGGTAAGGTAGACGATCTGGATAGTGCCAGATCGACGGTCTTTTTCCTCAATCTGTACAACATTATCCTAGCGCTGATATGTATCTATTACTTCTATAAACTCGTAGAGTTCTATGGCGATGATCGGTTTATCAAAGTCATTTTCGTCTTGGCCTCCGTATTCTGCACCTACCTGTGGTTTTTTCTCCGCATGCAGATGCATGAAATTTTCCAACTGTTGTTTTTTTTGGGATTTTTTTATCATGCCGTCCTGTTTCTCAAGGCCAGCCGCCAACAATACCCCTCGGGAACATGGTTTCATCTGTTAGTGGCCGTACTCTTCTTGGGGGGGTTGGTGCTTACCAAGATCTTTTTTGCGGTCATCATGGCTTCCGTGCTCCTGATTGTCTTGTGGTCCGGGCCCGAGAATCTGCTGTTACGGGAAAGGATACAGTACCATCTTCGTTGCCACAAAAAGGATATCGCTGGTTGTCTGCTTGTACCCTTGTTGCTCGTTGTCGTTGTGCAACTGTGGTTGAATTTTTACAAGACCGGTTCGTTGTGGGATGCTGGCTACAGTCAGGAGGCCATCTCGGTTGCAGGGGCCCATTTTTCGTTAAAGACCCTTGGGGAGAGCATTCCCGGGTATTTCCTGCGGCCGGGAAACACAAACGTTTTTCTCCATTATCCCCCTTTGCTGTTGGCTTTGTTTGGTGTGGTTGCCTTTGGCAAAAGGTGGCGGGATGATTTGTTGTTGATCCTGGTTGTGGTATGTCCCTGCCTGGTGGCGCTAACCCTGTATGAAGGGTGGCGGGGAGAATGGTCCTATGGCCCCCGGTACCTGCTACCTTTTGCCGTGGTAGGGTCACTACCCGCCCTTGCCGCCATTGGCTATCTGCGGCGGCAGATGGGGAGCTGGTGGGGTAGGGTCGCTGTCGCCATCACCGTGGTGGTCCTGGCTTGGTCGTTGCTGTTGCAGGTAAGCGTCAATTCCGTCAACCCTTGGGCCTTCTACTACCACCAGGAGGTGATGATGGCGGTCGGTGACCACGAGATTGATGATTACTTCAACTCGTACCTCCACCGGGGACAAATCTATCTGGATATCTTGGCCTATCGCCTGGGGTGGCCGGGAAAGAGCTATTTCCCCGTGGCCGTGGTGCAAGAAAAATATCCCGAGATCTATGCCGCCTCCAGTTTTCATACATCGCTCTTGATTCGTTGCCAGCCCAACTATTTTTTCTTGAATTTCTTGTTCCCGGAGAGCGTTGCCCAAGCGGTGAGCCCATGATCAACGACAGCGACAAACGGATAGGGTGGCAACGGCTGGCCCGGGAGGTCCGCCAGGATGTGATCCGCATGCAGCAGCGCGGCACCGGGGTCGGTTCGGCCCTGTCGGTGGTGGACCTGCTGGTGGTCCTCTATTTCGAGGCCATGGTCTATCCCTCCCCCAGCCACCCGGACCGCGATCGCTTCATCCTCAGCAAGGGCCATGCGGCCGCGGCTTTGTACGCGGTCTTGGCCCGCAAGGGGGTGATCGACCCTAAGCTCTTGGCGGGTTTTCTCACCGAGGAGAGCCCCCTCACCGGCCACCCGGTCCGTGGGACCCTGCCGGGGATCGAGGTCTCCACCGGCTCCCTGGGGCATGGCCTGCCCATCGCCTGCGGCATGGCCCTGGCCGCGCGGCTGGATGCCAAGGGGTACCGGGTCTTTGTCCTCCTGGGGGATGGCGAGCTGCAGGAGGGGTCAGTATGGGAGGGGGCGGCCCTGGCCTCCCGCCTCGGCCTGGATAATCTGGTGATGCTGGTGGATGTCAACGGCCTGCAAGGGTATGACCGGGTAGACGCCATCATGCCCACCGCGCTGATCGGCGACAAGCTGCGGGCCTTTGGTTGGCAGGTCCAAGAGATCGACGGTCATGACCATGGCCGCATCAGCCAGGCCCTGAGCGCCTGCCCGCTGACCAAGGGGGTGCCCACGGCCATTGTCGCCCGCACGATCAAGGGCAAGGGGGTCAAGGAGATGGAAGACCAGCTGGGGTGGCATTACTTTTCCGTGCCCGCGGCCAAGGTCGATCAGTTTGTCGCCGAGGTCGAGGCATGAGGCAGGCATTCCTTACCGCCGTCACCGCCTTGGCGGCCAACGATCCCCAGGTGATGCTGTTAAGCGGAGACACCGGCTTCCATGTCTTTGATCAGTTCCGCGCCCAGTTTCCCCGGCAATTTTTGAACTGCGGTATCTCCGAGGCCGCCATGATCGGCATGGCGGCGGGCCTGGCCCTGAGCGGCAAGAAGGTCTTTGTCTATGGCATTGCCCCGTTCGTCACCTTGCGTTGTCTGGAACAGATCCGGGTCGACCTCTGCTATCAGCGGCTGCCGGTGATCATCGTCGGCGTCGGCGCCGGGCTCACCTACGGCACCTCCGGTTCCACCCACCACACCATTGAGGATTGCGCCGTGTTGAACTGCCTGCCGGGGATGACCGTGCTCTGCCCCGGCGATCCGGCCGAGACCCTGGCCCTGGTCCGGGAGGCGATGACCCTGGCCGGCCCCTCCTATCTGCGGATCGGCAAATCGGGAGAGCCTTTGGTGCACCCGCCAGGGGTGGCTGAGGCGCGCATCGGTAAAGGGATCACCCTGCAACGGGGCACCGAGGTGGCGGTCATCGCCACCGGCACCATGCTGGCCGGGGCCAATGAGGCCTGCCGGCTGTTGGCGGGGCAGGGGATCACAGCCGAGCTGGTCAGCATGCACACCATCAAACCCTTGGATGAGCCCTTGGTCGTCGATCTGGCCCGCCGCTTTCAGGCCATGGTCACGGTGGAAGAGCACACGGTGATCGGCGGCCTCGGTGCGGCGGTGGCCATGGTCCTGGCGGCCCGGGGCAGCGGGGTACGCCTGCTCATGGCCGGCATCCCCGACCAGTACGCCGACCCGGCGGGCAGTCAGGAGGGGTTGCGCGAGCGCTACCAGCTGACCCCGGCGCGGCTGGCAGCCAGAATTTCTGGCTTTTTGACCGCCAAGGCTGAGCGATGATCCCCTGCCGCCGGCATACCCTCTGGCTGTTGGCCCTCTTTGCCCTGATCGCCGTGGTGTTCTGCTGGCCGTTGTACAGTCATCTCACCTACTGGGGCATTCAGGACTGGGACGCCTTCCTCACCCGTAACAGCGTCAGCTGGCTCACTGTGGTCAAGTACGGTCAGTTCCCGCTGTGGAACCCCTACTCCATGGGCGGGGTGCCGCAGCTGGCCCATCCCGAGACCAACGTCCTCTCCCTCCCCTTCTTTATCGACCTGCTGTGCGGGGTGCTGGTCGGGATCCGGGTCAGCATTGTCCTCCACCTCTTTCTGGGGCTGGCAGGCATGTACGCCCTGGCCAGGCATTTTCGGCTTGGGGTGGTCGCCTCGCTGCTCTCGGCCTTCCTGTTCATGCTGAACAGCATGTACTTTCTCTTTTTGACCACCGGCGCCAGTTCCATCGGTCTGGCCATCGCCTATATGCCCTGGGCCATGGTCTTGTTCCTCAAGGCCTTGACGCGCTTCTCGCATGCCTTGGCCTGCGCGGGGGTGCTTACCCTCATGTGGCTGCAAGGGGGGACCTACAACTTCTTTCTCATCCTGCTGATGATGGGGATCTACGCCCTGGTGCTGGTGGTCACCCGGGAGCAGGGGTTGGGCAAGATGACGCGGCTCTTGGCCTTTATTGCCATCTCCCCGTTGTTTCTGGGGGCGGTCCGCTTCTTCCCCTCCCTGGAGTTCACCTTGAACTACCCGCGCAAGATCGTGATCTACAGCGGCTTCAGTGTCGAGTCCCTGCTCTATGGCCTGTTGGGGCGGGACCAGACCATCGGTGCCATTGTCGGCAAGTCCGAGGCCCAAGGCCTGTGGCAGGGGTTTACCCACCCCATGGACGAGGTCGGCATGTATATCGGCATTGTCCCCCTCCTCCTGTGTGTGGCCGGCATCGCCTGGCGGTTTTTTCCCGAGCGCTGGCTCCCGTCCGCCGCGCCATTGGGCGGCCAGCCGGCAACCGCCGTCATCGGGTCGCGAGCATACGCAGCCCTGCTCAGCTGCCTGCTCATCTCCCTGTGGCTCGGGTTCGGTAACCGTTGCGCGCCCGTAAGCCTGTGGTCCCTGCTCAACCAGGTGCCGCCCTTTAGCTTCATGCGCACCTCGGAGCGTTTTCGCTTCGACATTATGCTCTTTGTGGCGCTTTTTGCCGGCATCGGTCTGCACCGCACCATGGAGTTCATCACCCGCAAATTCGCCCGGCCGCGCCTGGGGCACAGGCTGGGCGTGGTGGTGGTCATCGCCATCCTGATGGATCTGTTTTGGGTCAACTCCCCGGCCTTGCGGGACGCCTTCTCCATCCCGCCGTTGCCCACCCCCCACAGTGCATCTTTTGTGCAGCTGGGCGGCTTCCCGGAGTATGGCCGGCAGGGGATTGAGCCCACGGGAGAGCCCTACCACCTCTACCGTACCTACGGGGCCATGTATCCGGCCTTTCTCAGCAACGCCGGCTCGGTCTATGCCCTGGAGTCGGTACCGGCGCCCACCAAGGCGATCATCTTGACCGACCCTGCCTACCGGGGGGAGGTCTACCTCGAGGGCACCAGCGGCGAGGCGCGCTACAGCCTGTGGACCCCCAACCGGCTCAGGATCCAGGTGGAGGCCCAGGGGGAGGGCTACGTGGTCATCAACCAGAATTACTACGCAGGCTGGCAGGCGCGGGACGGCTTGCCCGTGGAGGCGGTGAACGGACTCTTGGCGGTCAAGGTCTCGCCCCGGGTCAAGGGGGTGGAACTGTACTACCGGCCCACGAGTTTTATCGTCGGCGCGCTCACCTCCTTGCTCTCCTTGGCGGCAGGGATCGTCTGGTTCCGGCGACTGCGGCAGCAGGAAGCGCGCCTGCCGCTGCCGGCATGACCACGCTCACCAACGGCTGACCCGCCAGACCCAAATCGCACACGAGGCTTAGACCCATGACCCATCATCATTCACCCGTTACCCCGCAGCCGGTAAACCCCTCACCGCCAGCTGCCTACGATGTCTGCATCGTCGGCGGTCTGGGCCACGTCGGCCTGCCTTTGGGGCTCTCCTTGGCAGCGGCGGGGCAGCGGGTGGTGCTCTACGATGTCAACCAGGAGGCGGTCGTTGCCGTCCGCGCCGGCCGCATGCCCTTTGTCGAGAGCGGGGCCGAGGAGGTCCTGGCCACGGTGCTGGGCACCACCCTCTTTGTCGCCACCGACCGCCAGGTGATCGCCCACAGCCATTTCGTGGTCATCGTCATCGGCACCCCGGTGGATGAGCATCTGAACCCCAGGTTCTCCATCTTCCAGAAGTTTTTCGACGGGATCATCGACCTGATCAGCGATGACCAGCATGTCATCTTGAGGAGTACCGCCTTCCCCGGGGCCACGACGCGGATCAAGGAGCATCTAAAGGCGCGGGGCAAGCGCACCCGGGTCTCCTTCTGCCCCGAACGCATCGCCCAGGGCAAGGCCATGGAGGAGTTGCACTCCCTGCCGCAGATCGTCGCCTCCTTTGACCAGGAGGCCTTGGCCGAGGCAGAGGGGCTGTTCCGCCTGCTCACCGATGACATCGTCTTCCTCACCCCCACCGAGGCGGAGCTGGCCAAGCTGTTCACCAATGCCTGGCGCTATATCCAGTTTGCCATTGCCAATCAGTTCTATCAGGTGGCCTGCCAGCAGGGGCTGGACTTCTACCGCATCCACCAGGCGATCACCCACAACTACCCGCGGGCCGCGAGTTTCCCCTCCGCCGGTTTTACCGCCGGCCCCTGCCTGTTCAAGGACACCATGCAGCTCGCCGCCTGCAGCAGCAACAACTTCTTCCTGGGCCATGCCGCCATGCTGGTCAATGAGGGGCTGCCCAACTTCATCGTCCAGAAGTTGAAGGAGCGGGCCCCGCTGGCGGACAAGGTGGTGGGGGTCCTGGGCATGGCCTTTAAGGCCGATATCGACGACCGCCGCGAGTCGTTGGCCTATAAGTTGAAAAAGGTGCTGGAGACCGAGGCGCGGCAGGTCCTCTGTTCGGATTGCCATATCTGCGAGGCGGGGTTTGTCACGGCCGAGGAGCTGGTGGCCCTGGCGGAGATCGTCATCGTCGCCGCCCCGCACCGGGAGTATGCGCGGCTTGCCTTTCCGGGGCGGACCATCGTGGTCGATGTATGGAATTTTTTTGGTAAGGGAGGTGGTTTCTGATGAAGATCTTGGTGACCGGCGCGGCCGGTTTTGTGGGCGGATACCTGACGGCGGAGTTGTTGGCCCATGGCCACGAGGTGGTGGGGATCGACAACTTCTCCAAGTACGGCCGCACGGAGAAGAGCTATGACAGCGACCCGCGCTACCGCTTTATCGCCGGCGATGTCAAGGACGCGGAGCTCTTGAAGGAGCTGGCCCAGGGGTGTGACCAGATCGTGGCCGGGGCCGCCATTATCGGCGGCATCTCCCTGTTTCACGAGTACGCCTACGACCTGTTGGCGGAGAACGACCGGATCATGGCCGCCACCTTTGACGCCGCCATCCACGCCTTCAAGCACCACCAGTTAAAGAAGATCAACGTGGTCTCCTCCTCCATGGTCTACGAGTGCACCACCACCTACCCCACCGAGGAGGGGGAGCAGCTGCGCTGCCCGCCGCCGCAATCCACCTACGGCTTCCAGAAGCTGGCCTGCGAATACTACGCCAAGGGGGCCTGGGAGCAGTACCAACTCCCCTTCACCATCATCCGCCCCTTCAACTGCATCGGTATTGGCGAGAAGCGGGCCTTGTGCGACAAGGAGGTCCTCTCCGGCAACATCCGGCTGGCCATGAGCCATGTGGTCCCCGATCTAATCCAGAAGACCCTGAAAGGGCAGGACCCTTTGCACCTGTTGGGCAATGGCAATCAGATTAGGCACTTCACCTACGGCGGCGACCTGGCGGCCGGCATCAGGCTGTGCATCGAGCGGCCGGAGGCGGTGAACGAGGACTTCAACCTCTCCACCGAGGTCTCCACCAGCATCGTCGAGCTGGCCCGGATGATCTGGACCAAGATCAACGGCGAGAAACCCTTTCGCTACACCGCCGACCCCCCCTTTAGCTACGACGTGCAGAAGCGGGTGCCCAGCGTGGCCAAGGCCCGAAGGCTCCTGGGCTTCGCGCCGGCCACCACCCTGGATGAGGGGTTGGACGAGATCATCCCCTGGATTAGAAAGCAGATTGAGATTGGGGGGATTTGAGTTTAGGCGAACGGTTGGGCACAGGGCGCGCAACCGTTGGTCTGGATTGGGGTGTGTTGATTATTGTCGGTCTCGCAAAAACCGTTCAACCGCCGCTGGCACGCCTCGTAACCCATTGAAATTACATTGGCAGATGGTCGGCTTCACGACTTGTTGCAATTCCATCATTATTGAGAGGGACCTGCTGCATGGAGTACAATTTTGAATGGGATCCGAAGAAGGCACGATCCAACCTGGATAAACATGGGGTCTCCTTCGCGGAAGCGGCAACAGTTTTCCGGGATCCACGCGTACTGAATATGTACGACCCAGATCACAGCGAATCCGAAGACCGCTGGGTCTCACTCGGGTTCTCCGGTTCTGGACGACTTCTGGTGGTCTGCCATACTTTCCATGAAGAAGCAAAGGATACTGCTGGGATTCGTATCTATTCAGCACGCCGCGCTACAGCAACGGAAACCTTGAACTACAAAGAGGCCTGACATGAGAGAAGAGTATGATTTTGCAAAAGCCGAAAGGGGTAAGTTCCATAGGCCGGACGCTAAGTTCAACCTCCCTGTTTACCTAGACGCGGAGGTGCAGACATTTGTGCAGGCCATCGCGGAGAAACGCAGAACCGACCTCTCCACGGTGGTCAATCAGTTGCTGCGGGGTGATATGCAGATAGCGGATGCCCTGAAGTGAAAAACGGCGAACGTTAAAATTGATGGAATCGCAATAAGTCGTGAAGCTGACCATCTGCCAATGTAATTTCAATGGGTTACGGGGCGTGCC
>OBOI01000083.1_pt1 | contig 36290 bp, 31 predicted proteins | sample 1670151 | NCBI WGS metagenome assembly OBOI01 (sample SAMEA104232303, study PRJEB22302) | sediment metagenome | biome: forest; feature: aquifer; material: sediment | place: USA | collected 2011-08-07 | depth 0.01 m | reverse complement strand
CCATTTCATCGAGCAGCTTGCCGGCCTTCTCGGCCATCTTGACCGAGGAACCGGCCAGTTCGCCGATTTCCTGGGCGGCGACCTGCGAACGTTCGGCGAGCTTGCGCACCTCGGCGGCGACCACCGCGAAACCCTTGCCATGTTCGCCGGCGCGGGCAGCCTCGATGGCGGCGTTGAGCGCCAGCAGATTGGTCTGATAGGCGATGTCGTCGATGATGCCGATCTTGCCGGCGATCTGTTGCATGGCCTCGACGGTTTGCTTGACGGCGCTGCCGCCTTCGGCAGCTTCAACGGAGGACTTGGTCGCCATGTTGTCGGTAACCTTGGCGTTCTCGGTGTTCTGGGTGATCGAAGCCGTCATCTGCTCGATAGAGGCGGAGGTTTCTTCGACCGAGGCCGCTTGTTCGGATGAGGATTGCGACAGCGATTGCGCCGTCTGCGAAACCTGGCCGGCGGCGTTGTTGAGGGCTTCGGCGGCGGTGTTGACCTCGCCGATGATTCCCGAAAGCTTGGTCGTCATGGTCTTTATGGCATACAGGGCGCTGCTGTTGTCGCCGGGGCGCGTCGTCACCTGCACGGTGAGATCGCCCTCGGCCACCTGGCTCACTACGGCGGCCAGGTCGCGTGGTTCGGCGCCCAACTGGGCGAACAGCGTGCGCACGATCCAGAAGCCGAGCAGGGCCGCGAACAGCATGCCGCCGCCGATGACGCCGATGGCGATCGCCAGGCCGCGCTCGTAGTTGGCAGTCGAGGCATCGAATTCCTTCTTGGCCTCGTCGATCTGCAGTTGCAGCAGCTTCTCGGCCACGCCGCGCGCTTCGATGAACAATGGCCCAACGAACTTCACCAAGTGGGCGTTGGCTTCCGGAAAGTCGTTATTGTTGATATCCGCGATCGCGTCGAGCAGGCCTTCCTTGACGAAGCGGCTGCGCTTGACCGTGAACTCTTCGGCCAGTAGCTTTTCTTCCGGCGTCAGGTAGGTGGCCATGTAGGCCTTCCAGATGTCCCCGATCGTGTCGATATTCTTCTTCACGACATCGATGTGTATGTTGATCGGGTGATCGTGCAGCTTGCTTTCCGGCAGGCGCGGGTCGTGCATCGTGGCCAGGTGCAGTTGCCGCATGTTCTCCAGCATCATCAGGTTGATCTGTGCGAGTTGCCCGGTGGGAATCAGGCGGTCGCTATAGACCGAGCCGAGGCTGACGTTGCTGGCGCGCATGCCCAGAACGCCCTGAACTCCGATGGCGAGCAGGAGAACCGAGAGGATGGCGAGGACGCCGATCAGTCGGGCCTTGATGGTGAGGTGGCTGAGCATGGTGTTTTCCCCTTGGCGGAAATGGTGTCAGTTGCGCGCGCCGCTGGTGGCGAGCGAGTGTTCTTCGGCGCTGGAAGCGAGATGTGCCAGCGCCTGTACGTCCAGTATCAGGGCGACGTCGCCGCTGCCGAGTATCGTGGAACCGCTGATGCCGCGCAGGTGGCGGAACAGCCCGCCGAGCGGCTTGATGACGGTCTGGAACTCGCCTTGCAGCACATCGACGACGATGCCGGCCTTCTGTCCGCCGGATTTGACGACGACCACGTTTTCGCGCTTGGGCAGATCGCCGGGCACCTCGAACAGTTCGCGCAGCCGCACGAAGGGCAGCACCTCGCCGCGCAGGTTGAGATAGTTGCGGTCGACGTTGGCCTGCTGCAACTCCATGCACTCCACCACCATGTCGAGCGGAATGACGTAGGAGGATTTCTCCACGCCGACCAGGAAGCCGTCGATGATGGCCAGCGTCAGCGGCAGGCGGATGACGAACCGGCTGCCGATGCCTTCCTCCGAATGCACTTCCACGGCGCCGCGTAGCGCGCGGATGTTGCTGCGCACGACGTCCATGCCGACGCCGCGGCCGGAAAGATTGGTGACTTTCTCCGCCGTGGAGAAGCCCGCCTCGAAGATCAGGTTGGAGATTTCCTGGTCGGAAAGTACCTGGTTATCGGAGATGATGCCTTTCTCGATGGCCTTGGCGCGGATCTTTTCCTTGGGCAGGCCGCCGCCGTCGTCCGTGACTTCGATGACGATGCTGCCGGAATCGTGGAAGGCGTTCAGGCCGACATGGCCGGTGACGGGTTTGCCGCGCGCGGCGCGCAATTCGGCCGACTCGATGCCGTGGTCCATGGCGTTGCGTACCAGGTGCATGAGCGGGTCGCCGATTTTCTCGACCACGGTCTTGTCGAGTTCGGTTTCGGCGCCGTGTATCGTCAGTTCGAGTTCCTTGCCAATTTCCTTGGAGGTGTCGCGCACCACGCGGTGGAAGCGGTTGAAGGTGTCGCCGATCTGCACCATGCGTAGTTGCAAGGCGGAATCGCGGATGTTTTCGACCAGACGCGAGAGGATGGAGGTGGCTTCGACCAGCGTACTCTGCTTGCTCTTCTGCGCCAGCAGGTTGGCTGAGGCACCGGCAATGACGAGTTCGCCGACGAGGTCGATCAGGTGGTCGAGTTTGTCGGCCTGAACGCGGATCAGGCGCGCTTCGGCGGCCTTCTTTTCGCCGACCTGCTTTTGCTTGACGGCGGCGGCTTCGACGATCTCGGGCTGCACCATCTTCTGCTCGACGAGAATGTCGCCGAGTTGCGGGGCGGGCGTTTCGGTGCCGAATGCGGCTCTTGCTGCCGTCTGTTGCTTGACCAGGCCTTCGTCGAGTTCCTCCTGGGTCAGCGCGCCGCTTTTCACCAGGATTTCGCCCAGGCGCATGACTTCTTCGGGCAGGGTTTCGATCAAGGCCATGTAGTCGCCGATCTTGCTATGCGGCGGCAGAATGTGCAGATCGCATTCGTCGCGGCAGAAGTCGAAGACGCCTTCGATTTTCTCCTTTTGGGCGTGGCTGCGGAAGTTGATCTCGAAGCCGAGGTAGCAGGACTCGGGGTCCATGTGTTCCTCGTCGGGCATGCCATCGGCAATCGTCGTCATGTGGGCGATTTCGCCCAGGCTGAGCAGGTAGCGCAGGAAGGCGAGCGGGTCCATGCCGTTACGGAGCACGTCGTGACCGAAGCGGATGGAGATGTGCCAGCAGTCGGTCATGGCCGTGCCGCTGCCGCCCTGGCGCTCAACCTCGCCGTTCTGCTCGTTGGGCAGCGAGGTTTTTTCGGTTTTGGCTGCCGCCGTGCCGCTGGCATAGACGCGCAACTTTTCGGCAATCGCTTCCCCGGCGGCCTGCAAGTCGGGATCGGGCTCGGACTCGCCGCCTTCAACCTTGGTCAGCAAGGCGCCGATATGGTCGCAGCCCTTGAGCAGGGCCGAAATCATGTCGCCGGATACCTGTATCTCGTTGTTGCGCAGGCGGTCGAGGACGTTTTCGAGGACGTGGGTGAATTTCTCCACCGTGACGACCTCGACGACGCCCGATGCGCCCTTGATGGTGTGGGCGGCCCGAAATACGCTGTTGATGGTTTCCGGATCGCGGTCGCCCTGTTCCAACTGCATGAGCCCGGCTTCCATCGCCTCCAGTTGTTCGCGCGCCTCGATGACGAATACGCCGAATATCTCGTCCATGTCAGTTCCTTTCCGCGGCGGGAATGACGACGGGATCGCCGAAATAGGCGACCATGTTATAGAACTCGATCACTTCCAGCACCGCCGGACTGTGGGCAACGATGGAAAGCCGGCGGCCGAGGCGCTGGGCCTCGCGCTTGGCCAGCACCAGCAACTGGAATCCGGCGGTGTCCATTTCGCCGACACGGGAGAGGTCGAGTTCCAGTGTTTTTGTGGAACGCACGGCGTCCAGCAACTGGCGCTTGGCGTCGACGGCGTTGTAGATGGTCAGATCGGCATCCAGCGTCAGGCGACCGACTTCGGCACCGGGATCGTTATCGCTCATCGGTTTCTCCCACAAGAAATGAGGGGTTAGGAATTCAGAATAGTTCGACTTTGGGGCCGCCGCCGCCGGACGAGGCCGCCGCGCCGGTGCCGCCCATCGCCTGGTGATGGGTGTCGCGTTGCGAATCCATCACGTAGCGGCTGTAAATCTGGTCCAGATGTTCGGTGAGCGGCTGCATCACGTACTCGTCGTCCTCGAACTGCTCCAGGCGCGTGGATAGCAATTGCGAATGGCCGTCCAGGCGGTTCAGCGCGTCGATGACCTGTTCGATCTGCTGCCGCGTCACGTCCTGGAACTGGACGCTGGCGAGCGCGTTCATGAACATGCTGGTGAGTTGCCCGGTGCTGGAGCTGACCATGGCAATGACCTCGGCTTCGTGGCGGGTGACGTCCTGATAACTGGTGCCGAGTTCGTCGAGCTGGGCGGCGAAGCTCTGTAGCGCGGCGCGTTCCCGTTCGATGTGCTCCGACTGCAGCTTGTTCTCGAACTGGGTCTCGATGGAACGGGCAACCTGCTGTATGCCCTGGTTGATCTGCGTCACGGCCTGATCGGTGGCGGCGGATAGCTTGCGCACTTCGTCGGCGACGACGGCAAAGCCGCGGCCAGCCTCGCCGGCGCGCGCGGCTTCGATGGCGGCGTTAAGCGCCAGCAGGTTGGTCTGGCTCGATATGCTCCGGATGAGCTGCACCAGCGAGCCCAGCGACTTCGCTTCGCTTACCACCAGGGTTACGCGCTGCTGGTCTTCTTCCACGGCCGTCATGCGTTCGCGAATGTAGCTATCGAGGGTTTGCAGCAGCACGCGGTTCTTGGCGATGCGAGCTTCGGAGCTGGCGACCATTTCGTTGGACTGGCTGGCGCTCTGATCGACGAAGCCGCTGAGATCGGTGACGACCTGATCGATGGTTTGCAACTGCGAGGAGATGTCGAACGCGGCTTTCTCGGTTTCGGATACGACGGTTTCGAGCTGTCGGCGCACGACGTTGTTGTAGCCGGGCACCTGCTTGAGTTCGGCGGCGACCTGTTCGGCGGCCTGTACGTAAGACGTGGCGCGCCGGCTGTCTTCCTCCTCGCGGCGCGAAAGGCCGAGCATGGAGTCCTTGAAGAAGGCAAAAGAGACGATGCGCTGGCCGATGTAGGCGGCGGCGACCGCGATGACGGTGCCGACCGCATCGCCCAGCGGCGACGACAGGCCGAGCGTCGGCAGCACGACCTGATGAAAGTAGCCGTTGAAAAAATAGACGGTGGTACCTGCACCGAGCCCCACGACGATGAAGACCAGCGTTGCGCGCCGGGCCAGTTGGATGAAGTCCAAGACGTCGCTCCCTTAGCGCACGACGAGCTTGATCGTGTTGAGCAACTCGTCTGCCGTTGCCGGCTTTACCAGCCATCCCGATGCGCCGGCGGCCTTGGCTTCGGCGCGCTTGCTCTGCTGCGACTCCGTCGTCAGGAACAGGATAGGCATGAACTTGTAGTTCGGCAGCTTGCGCACTTCCTTGATGAAGTCGATGCCGTTCATGCCGGGCATGTTGAGGTCGGTGATGAGGAGATCGACCTTGACGCCACCTTTGAACTTGGTCAGACCCTCGTTGGCGTTGTTGGCTTTCTCGACGGCATAGCCGGCTTTGGACAGGATATTGGAGATCGACAGCAGAATTGTGGCCGAATCGTCCACCAACATGATGGTTTTGCTCATAGGCGCGCGCTCTCCCTAAGGGTTCTTGTCTAGGACGTGCCGGACATCGGTTTTTGGGACGTCCATTAGTGTCCAATAATAGTAGCAGAGTTTATGTCGCAATCTGTCCATTTCTAACCATCTGGACTGGTTTGCGAGAAATGCGGAAGCGATTCAAGTGGGCGGGAATGCCCAGTCGGGTCGCGGCTGTATCGGCGTCGCGGTGTCCGCAGGATATTGCGGCGAATGGGTGCGTCATAGTCCATTTGGCAGTTCCAGCGATAGTGGGTGGAATAATAGCGTGCGTATATCGCGTTAATCTGGAAACTATGTATCCGAATTCTTCCGTTAGTATAAGCCGGTAGCGTTTCCAAGCACCTATTTTTACGGGGCTTTATGTCAGTTATATGCATGGGCATGCAACTTGCGCTCACTGCCCCCATCGGGTCGCGACGCGGCTCGGCAACCGGAGGGAAAGACAACATGGGGAACTTGAACGAAATCTTCGATCTGGGGCGCAAGACCCTCGACGATGTGGAGCGCCGTCTCGATATGTCGCGGCGCGACTTTCTTCAATTCTGCGCCACGCTGGCGGCGACGATGGGGCTGCCGGCCGGTGCCGAGGCGGCGGTGGCCAAGGCGATCGAAGCGGCCAAGCGGCCGTCGGTGATCTGGCTGCACTTTCAGGAATGCACGGGTTGCTCTGAGTCCTTGTTGCGTGCCGAGCATCCGACGCTGGAAAAGCTGATCCTCGACGTGATCTCCCTCGATTACCACGAGACCTTGATGGCCGCTGCCGGCCACCAGGCCGAGGCGGCGCGCAAGAGTGCGATGAAGGCCAACAAGGGCAAATACATCCTCGTCGTCGAAGGCGCCATCCCGACCAAGCAGAACGGAATTTTCTGCAAGGTCGGCGGCCAGACGGCGGTGGACATGGTCAAGGAATGCGCGGCCGACGCTGCGGCGGTGATCGCCATCGGTTCCTGCGCCTCGTGGGGCGGCATGCCCTCGACGATTTCGCCGCTGGCCGATTCGAGCCCGACGGGCTCCTCCGGCGTCGGCGAGGTGCTCGGCAAGCCCGTGGTCACGATTCCCGGCTGTCCGCCCAATCCCTACAACTTCCTCGCCACGGCCGTTCATTTCCTGACCTTCGGCAAACTGCCGGAGATCGACGACAAGGGCCGTCCCAAGTTTGCCTACGGACGCCTCATCCACGAAAACTGTGAACGCCGCGCCCACTTTGACGCCGGTCGTTTCGCCATGGAGTTCGGCGACGAAGGTCACCGCAAGGGCTACTGTCTCTACAAACTCGGCTGCAAGGGGCCGGAGACCTACGCCAATTGCTCTGCCATCGGCTTCGGCGATGCCGGCGAGAACAACTGGCCGGTCGGCTGCGGTCATCCCTGCATCGGCTGTTCCGAGAAGGGCGTGGGCTTCCAGAAGCCCATCCACCAGGTTGCCAGGATGCTCAATGTGACGCCGCCGCTGCAATATCCGCGCATCGTCGAGGAGCAGGGCAAGGGAGCGTCCTTCGCCGCGGCGGCTGCGGTCGCGGCGGTCGCCGGTGCTGCTGCGGGTGCCGCGGTGATGCTGACGCGCAACCTCGGTCTCTCGCATGCGGCGGAAGAAGCCGAGCGCGCCAAGGCTGCGGCCAGTCCCGCGCAGGACAAGACGGGAGCCTGACCATGAACACCCGTCGCGATTTCCTCAAGGGAATCCTGGCAGGCGGCGCGGCGGTGACGGCGGCAGCCGCTGCCTCTCCCGTCATCGCCAGGGAAACCCGGTCACGGCCGCCCGAGGGTCTCGGGCTGCTGTATGACGCCACGCTTTGCATCGGCTGCAAAGCCTGCGTCGCTGCCTGCAAGCAGGCCAACAACAACCCGGCCGAGTTCTCCACGGTCGACCACCTGTGGGATACGCCGCTCGATACCTCCGGCTATACCTTCAACATCATCAAGATGTACCGCAACGGCACCATGGACGTGAAGGATCAGGAGACGAACGGTTACTCGTTCATGAAGATTTCCTGCATGCATTGCGCCGACCCTTCCTGCGTTTCGGCCTGTCCGGTGTCGGCGATGACCAAGGATCCGGTCACCGGCGTCGTCGGCTACGATCCCGATTCCTGCATCGGCTGCCGCTACTGCGTCGCCGCCTGTCCCTTCGGCATTCCGAAGTATCAGTACGATTCGCCGACCGGCAGGATAGGCAAGTGCGAACTGTGCCGCCATCGCACCAAGGACGGCCACTACTCGGCCTGCGCCGAGGTTTGCCCGACGGGGGCCACGCTCTACGGCAAGACCTCCGACCTGCTCGTGGAAGCCAAGCGTCGTCTGGCCCTCAAACCGGGGTCGCTGACGAAAATTCCGCGCGGCAAGATCGGCGGCCCGGACCAGAGTTACGAGGCGCCGGTCGGCAAGTATCTCCCGCATGTCTATGGCGAGAAGGAGTACGGCGGCACGCAAGTACTCAAGCTCTCCGGCGTCAATTTCCAGAAGGTGGGTCTGCCCGACCTGCCGGAGAACGCGGCGGCGGCTCTCTCCGAGACCATCCAGCATACGTTGTACGGCAACCTCATCATGCCGTTCGCCGTACTGGGGGCCATGGCCTATGTGGCCAAGCGCAACGTCAAGCCCGACGACGCGTCCACCGAGAAGGAGGAGAGCTGATCATGGCGAACCATCAACATGCAGCTCCCGCCCCCGTTGGCGGCAGCCTCGTGACGCCCACCACGCTGGTCTGCGGCGTTCTCGTCGCCATCATGCTGGCGGTACTGGTCGTGCGCTTCTTTTTCGGCCTGGGCGCGGTCACCAATCTTAACGACGGCTATCCCTGGGGCATCTGGGTCGTGGTCGATGTCATGATCGGTTCGGCCTTGGCCTGCGGCGGCTTTTCGGTCGCGATGCTGGTGTATATCTTCAACCGCGGCGAGTATCACCCGCTGGTGCGACCGGCGCTGCTGGCGAGCCTGTTCGGTTACACGCTGGCCGGCGTCGGCGTGATATTCGACCTCGGGCGCTGGTGGAACGTCTGGCACATGTTCTCGCCCTGGCATATCAACCTGAGTTCGGTGATGTTCGAGGTGGCGATCTGCATTACGCTTTATATCGTCGTCATGTGGGTCGAGTTCTCGCCGGCCTTCCTCGAAAAGCTCGGCAAGACCGAGGCGAAGCAGAAGCTCAACAAGGTGATGTTCGCCGTCATTGCGCTGGGTACGGTGCTGCCGATGATGCACCAGTCCTCGCTCGGTACGCTGCTGGTGGTGATGGGCATTCAGGTCCACCCGCTTTGGAACACGCCGCTGCAACCGCTGCTGTATCTGCTGACGGCCATCACCATGGGCTACGCGGTGGTGCTGTTCGAATCCTGCGTCGCCGCCACGGGCTACCGCCGCAAGATCGAGATGCACCTCTTGACGCCGCTGTCGAAGGTGATGCTCGGCTTCGTCGTCGCCTATCTGGTCGTGCGCATCGGCGACGTGGTGGTACGCGGCGCGCTGCCGCGGGCCTTCGCGCTGTCGCTTGAAGCCGTGATGTTCTGGCTGGAGACGGCGTGCTTCGTCATACCGCTGATCCTGATCGGCACCGAAGTCAATCGTCGCAATCCGGCCCGGCTGTTCGTCGCCGGCATTGCGCTGATGGTGGGCGGAGCGCTGCTGCGCATCAACGGCTTTCTCATCGCCTACCAGACCGGCGACGGCTTCAACTACTTTCCGGCCCTGCCCGAACTGATGGTCACGATAGGACTGTTCGCCATCGAGGTTATCGGCTACATCGTCATCACCCGCCGCTTCCCGGTTCTGCCGCGCGAAGCTGCCACCCACTGAAGGATGGAGACAAAAAATGACTCGCGTAACCATTGATCCGATTACCCGTATCGAAGGCCACCTGCGCATCGACGTCGATGTGGATGGCGGCCGGGTCAAGAAGGCATGGTCTTCCGGCCAGATGTGGCGTGGCGTCGAGCTGATTCTGCTCGGCCGCGATCCGCGCGACGCCTGGGCCATCACCCAGCGCATTTGCGGCGTGTGCACGACGGTGCATGCGATCACCTCGGTGCGGGCGGTCGAAAACGCCCTGCAACTGGAAGTGCCGCTGAATGCCCAGTACATCCGCAACCTCATCATCCTGGCGCATGCGGTGCATGACCACATTGTGCATTTCTACCACCTCTCCGCGCTGGACTGGGTGGACGTCACTTCGGCCTTGAAGGCCGATCCCGACAAGACCGCCAGTTTGGCCGAAAGCCTGTCGTCATGGAGCCGTAACGGCAAGCACGAGATGCGCAAGGTGCACGAGCGTCTGAAGGGCTTCGTGAATGGCGGCCAGTTGGGTATTTTCACCAACGGCTACTGGGGCCACCCGGCGATGAAGCTGGCGCCGGAAGTGAACCTGCTCGCCGTCGCCCACTACCTGCAAGCGCTGGAGGTGCAGCGCAAGGCCAACAAGATCGTTTCCATTCTCGGTTCCAAGACGCCGCACATCCAGAACGTGGCCGTCGGCGGCGTGTCGAACTCCATCGCCACCGATTCGCAGACGGTGCTGACCGTCGAGCGCCTGATGGCGATCAAGGGTTTCATCGACGAACTGGCCGACTTCGTCAAGAACGTCTATCTGGTGGATGTGGCGGCGGTCGGCGCCTTCTACGCCGACTGGACCAAGATCGGCGCCGGCGTCACCAACTACCTCGCCGTGCCCGATCTGCCGCTCGACACCAAAGGCACCCGGTTCGCCCTGCCCGGCGGTTTCATCGAAGGGGGCGATCTCACCAAGTACAAGCCCATCACCAAGTTCGGCGACGAATACTGGACCAAGGGTGTCGAGGAATCGGTCAAGCACTCGTGGTACGACTATGCCAAGGGCGGCGCGCTGCATCCGTACAAGGGCGAGACCAAGCCCAACTACACCGACTTCAAGGACGACGCCAAGTATTCCTGGCTCAAGTCGCCGACCTTCTACGGCAAGGTCGCTCAGGTCGGCCCGCTGGCGCGCGTGCTCAACATGCTCGCCGCCGGTCACGAACCGACCAAAAAATACGCGACGCAAACGCTGGACACCGTCTCGGCGCTGGCCAAGACCAAGGTGGGCCTGGATGCCATGCACTCGACCATAGGCCGTCATGCCGCCCGCGCCATTTCCTGCGCGGTGCAGGTGGATATGCTCGGCGACATGTGGTCGGCGCTGGTGACCAACATCGGCAAGGGTGACACCAAGACCTTCAACAAGCCGACCTTCCCCAAGGGCGAGATCATGGGCGTCGGCTTCCATGAGGCGCCGCGCGGAGCCTTGTCCCACTGGGTGGTTATCGACGACGGCAAGATCAAGAACTACCAGTGCGTGGTGCCCTCGACCTGGAATGCCTGTCCGCGGAACGAAAAGGACGAGCCGGGGCCGTACGAAGCCGCGCTGCTCAACACGCCGATTGCCGATGCCGAGAAGCCGCTGGAGGTGCTGCGCACCATCCACTCCTTCGACCCGTGCATCGCCTGCGCGATCCATTTGACCGACAAGGAAAACGATACCGCGGTCACGGTCAAGGTGGTTTGAACCAGGGCCCCATTAACCGCGGCGAACACGGCGACACGGCGCTAAAATGCCGTTTCCCGCTGTGCTCGCCGTGTCGCCGTGGTGAGATTTTCAGGGTCCAACCCGCATGCGCGCAGTCGTTTTAGGCATAGGCAACATCATCCTCACCGACGAAGGCGTCGGCGTGCGCGCGGTTGAGGCGCTCGAAAAAAGCTACCAGTTGCCCGAGTCCGTGATGGCCATAGATGGCGGCACGTCGGGCATGGAACTCCTCGACGATCTTTCGGGACTCGATCTCCTCGTCGTTCTCGACACCATCGTCGCCGGCAAGGAGCCGGGCACGGTCATCAGCCTGACTGGCGATCAAGTGCAGGTGTTTTTCCGCAAGAAGATGTCGCCGCACCAGATCGGTTTGTGCGACGTGCTGGCCAGCCTCGAACTGCTTGGTACCCTGCCCAAGGAAGTCATGGTGTTCGGCGTGCAGCCCTTGTCGCTGGAACTGGGCATGGACTTGTCGCCGGTTGTGGCCGAGCGCGTGCCGGAACTGGTGGAGCTCGCTGTGGCTGCGCTTGAGGCTAGGGGAGTTGCGGTGGAACGGCTTGCTGTCGAGTGATGTTGCGATGAAATCGAATCGTAGATCGACATCGGTGCGGGCTCGTGCCGCCGGGGTGCCCTGCTGCGCTTCGTGTCCCCCGTCGGCCGCCTGCGGCGGCCTCCTCCTCCTTTACCTCCGCGCAGCAGGGCACCCCACCGGCACGAGCAGTTGCCGCTGTGCCTCTTTGGCGGATCTAAACCACCGGCGTATCCAGCCACGGAGGGTGGGTACCCGATTCCCGCAGGTAAAGGAGGAGGGCCGGCGCTTTTTCGGCCCGGGGGGCGTAGGCAGGGTTTCGCGGAGCACTGCTCCGCGCTGCCGGAGCCGGCTGGCTGTGCAAAGCAAGCCGTGGACCACGGAGGGAATCGGGTACCCACCCTCCGTGGCGCGCATCGGACGCTTCATACATCGCGGGTCGGGCAATGCACGGTGGAGCAACTGACATGTGCCTCGCCGCCCCCTCGAAAGTCATTGAAATCCGCGACGGCATGGCCGTCACCGAATGCTTTGGCCAGACGCGCGAAGTCAGCCTGCTCCTGATGATGGAGGAGGTTGCCGTCGGCGATTACCTGCTGATTCAGGCCGGCGGTTTCGCATTTGAGCGTATCGACGCCGAACGCGCGCAGGAATCGCTGGCGCTGATGGCCGAAATCATGGGGCAGGGGAGCGACGCCCGCGTCTGGTGATGTTCCGCATACACGAGACCAATCCCGCCGAGGCCGTCGAGGCGGCATACCAACGTATCCTGCGCGAACGCATGGCCGACGTACCGATACACAACGAAGCATTGACGGTCGAGGCCGTCGATTTCCAGCGCTGGCAGGGCCATTGGCTGGGCGTATCGATCACGCCCTGGTGCATGAGCGTGGTGCTGGTGCCAGGCCGGGCCGAAGCTTGGGAATCCGTCGGCGACAATCAGCGGCGCTTCATCAGGTTCCCCTCCGGCGATTTCGCCTTTCTCGGCAGCGATGAGCCGGAAGTCGGCGAATTCCAGAGCTGCGCGCTGTTCTCGCCCATGGGCCGGTTCGCCACCCAGCATGAGGCGGTAATGACTGCGCGTGCCGCCGTGATCGCGCTGCTGCATTCGGCCGTAGAATCGAAGCCCGCAGAGACCGCCGACCAGCCGTCGTTGTCGCGCCGTCGTTTTCTTGCCTTGCGCTGAAACGGGTATTCACATGCATGAAATGTCGCTGGCCGAAGGTGTGCTGCAATTGATCGAGGATGCGGCCGAGCGCGAGGGGTTTTCCCGTGTGCGCACGATCTGGGTCGAGATTGGCCGGCTTTCCGGTGTCGAGCCGGAAGCGCTGGCCTTCTGCTTCGATGCCGTCACCCGCGGCAGTATTGCCGAGGGCGCGGTGTTCGAGATCGTCCATGTACCCGGCCTCGGCCATTGCCTCGATTGCGGACGCGACACGGAACTTGAGGCCGTTTACGATGCCTGTATCCACTGCGGGGCAGTGCCGGTGCAAGTGACCGGCGGCACCGAGATGCGCGTCAAGGAACTGGAAGTCGATTAGGAGACACGTATGGCCCCCCACGCTCACAGTTGTTCGCTGCCCCCCACGGGGGGGCGTATGCCGCCTCGGGGCGGCCCTTCGGAGGCATAACATGTGCACCACCTGCGGCTGCGGCGACGGCGAAACCAAGATTGAGGGCGAAGACCTGCACGATCACGAGCACACCCATGCCGACGGAAGTACGCACCACCACGCGCATGACCACGGGCACACGCACGAGCACGGCCACGCCTACGTGCCCGCCCATGGCGCCCACAGCCACGCGCCTGGCGTGGCCAAAAGCCGCATGGTACAGATCGAGCAGGACATCCTGGCCAAGAACGACGCCTACGCGGCGAAGAATCGCGAGCGCTTCAAGGAGCACGGCATCTTTGCGCTGAACCTCGTCTCCAGCCCCGGCTCGGGCAAGACCACGCTGCTGGTGAAAACCATAGAAGCGTTACGCGGGCAGGCCGAGGTCGCGGTGATCGAAGGCGATCAGCAGACCAGCCAGGACGCCGAACGCATACGCGCCACCGGTGCCCCCGCGATCCAGATCAATACCGGCAAGGGCTGTCATCTCGATGCCCACATGGTCGGCCATGCGCTGGGAAAACTGGCGTTGCCGGACGATTCGTTGCTGATGATAGAAAACGTCGGCAACCTCGTTTGCCCGGCTGCCTTCGATCTGGGCGAAGCGCACAAGGTGGTGATCCTTTCCGTTACCGAAGGCGAGGACAAGCCGATCAAATATCCGGACATGTTCCGCGCCGCCAGGCTGATGCTGCTCAACAAGTGCGATCTGCTGCCGCATCTCGCTTTCAGCGTCCAGAGTGCCATCGACTATGCGCGCCGCGTCAATCCGGGTATCGACGTGATCCAGATATCGGCGACCAGCGGAGTAGGTATGGATGCCTGGCTGGCCTGGATAGCACAAGGCGCCGCTGCCGCACGCGGCAAACGCACCGAGACCGTCGACGCACTGAAGCTGCGTATCGCCGAACTGGAACGCCAGCTTGCCCAGAATGACCATAGCGCGCCGCATTCGCATTAGCGGTATCGTTCAGGGCGTTGGCTTTCGCCCTTTCGTCTGGCGCCTGGCGCGCGAACTGAATCTCGTCGGCTGGGTCAGGAACGACGCTGTGGGCGTCGAAGTGCATGCCGAAGGCGATGCTCGTCAGGTGGCAATGCTGGAGCAACGTCTGGGGTCCGAGGCGCCCCCGCTGGCGCGGGTCGATAGCGTTGCCGCCAGCGCCTCGTCCCTCGCGGGGTGCGCAGAGTTTTCCATCGTCGCGAGCGGCAGCGGCGCGTTGACGACGGCGATCGGCCCCGATGCGGCGACCTGTCCCGCCTGCCTGGCGGAACTGTTCGATCCGGACAGTCGGCGCTGGCGGCACCCGTTCATCACCTGCACCCATTGCGGCCCGCGGTTCACGGTGACCTCGGCCCTGCCTTACGACCGTCCGCAGACCAGCCTGGCGTCATTCCCGCTTTGTCCGGTTTGCACCCTGGAATACGCCGATCCCGCCGACCGGCGCTTTCACGCCGAAACCACCTGCTGCCCGCAATGTGGCCCTCGGCTGCAACTGCTCAATGCCGCCGGACAGCCGGTCGCTGGCGATCCGATAGCGCAGACGCTGGCGCGTTTGCGCCGCGGCGAGATCGTCGCCATCAAGGGGCTGGGCGGATTTCATCTCGCCTGCGATGCGCGCAATGCCGAGGCCGTCGCGCGCCTGCGCCAGCGCAAGAATCGCGAGGAGAAGCCTTTCGGTGTGATGCTGGCCAACCGTGCCAGCGTTGTGCCGCTGGCGGAAGTGAACGACCACGAGGTAGGCTGCATGGCCTCCTCGGAGCGGCCTATCGTGCTGCTGAAGAAGCGCGAAGATTGCGACACCGCGCTACCGGGCATTGCGCCGGGAATCGCCTGGATCGGGGTCATGCTGCCCTACACGCCGATTCAGCACCTGCTGTTCCATGAGGCGGCGGGGCGCCCGGCCGGCAACGCCTGGCTGGAAATCCCGCAATCGCTTGCTTTGGTGATGACCAGTGCCAACCCCGGCGGCGAACCGATCGTTTGCGATAACGCCGAGGCGATGCGTCGGCTGGCGGACATCGCCGACGCCTGCCTGACGCACGACCGCGACATCGTCGCGCGTTGCGACGACAGCGTCGTGCGGGCCCACGGCGAAGCCGGCATACAGTTCATCCGGCGTGCGCGCGGCGTCACGCCGCAGGCGATCCGCCTGCCGCGCGGCGGCCCGTCGGTGCTGGCCGTCGGTGGCTATCTGAAGAACACCATCTGTCTGACGCGGGGCGACGAAGCCTTTGTGTCGCAGCACATCGGCGATCTCGACAACGGGCCGGGCTGCGCCATGCTCGAAGAAACCGTGCAGCGCATGATGGATCTGCTGCGCATAGCACCGGCGGCCGTCGCCCATGATTTGCATCCCGACTATTTCAGTACCCGCTTTGCCGCCGAGTTCGCCCTGAAAGCCGGTATTCCAGCGTTCGGCGTGCAGCATCACCACGCGCATGTGGCCGCGGTTGCCGCCGAGCATGGCGTCGCGCAGACCGTGATCGGACTCGCCCTCGACGGCGTCGGTCTCGGCAGCGACGGCGGACTCTGGGGCGGCGAACTGCTGGACGTGGATGGAGCGGTCATGCGGCGACTCGGTCACCTGCGCGAACTGCCCTTGCCCGGCGGCGACCGCGCCGCGCGCGAGCCGTGGCGCATGGCTGCCGCCGCCCTGCATCTGCTTGGCCGCGGCGACGAGATTGCCCGTCGCTATCCGGGGCCGGCGAGCCCGGTGGTGCGGCAGATGCTGGCGCAAGGGGTGAATACGCGGCTGACGTCCAGTGGCGGCCGTTGGTTTGACGTCGCCGCCGGGCTGCTCGGCGTCAAGCCTGTCGCGGCTTACGAAGGCCAGGCCGCCATGCTGCTGGAAGGCCTTGCCGCCAGCCACGGGCCGGCCGAGCCGCTGGCAGGCGGCTTTCGCATCGAGGACGGCGTACTCGATTTTCTGCCCTTGGCCGGCTGGCTCGCGGATCAAAGCAATATTGCATATGCCGCGGCATGTTTCCATGCCACGGTGGCCGCAGGGCTGGCACAATGGGTGCTGTCGGAAAGGCATCCGCATGTGGTCTTGGGCGGCGGCTGTTTCCTTAATCGCATCCTGTCCGCCGACTTGCGCCTGCGTCTCGAAGCGCAGGGAAGAACAGTGCTCGAAGCCGCCCGGGTTCCGCCCAACGATGGCGGCCTGAGTCTGGGGCAGGCCTGGGTTGCGCTGCAACGTATGGAGTAACGCTCGATGTGTCTGGCTATACCGGCGCGTGTCGTCGAATTGACTGAGAACGACGGCGCCATTGTCGATCTCGGCGGTGTGAGGAAGGAAATTTCGCTGGCGCTGGTGGCCGACGTCGTCGTCGGCGACTATGTGATCGTCCATGTCGGCTATGCGCTGAACAAGCTCGATGCCGAAGAGGCAGAGAAGACGCTCGCGCTTTTCGCCGAGATGGGCGCGTTCGCACAATGACGTTCGATACCGAGGTTTTTCTGCGCCGCCTCCGCGGGCTGGTGTCGGCACTGGCGCTGCTGCAACAGTCGGATGCCGGCAGCATCGGCTATGCCGAGTTCCGCAGCAAGGTCGGAAAGAGCGTCGCACTGGTGCTGACGAGTGTCGGGCAACTGCTGCGCGCGGCGCTCAAGGGCCATGGAGAGAGCGCCGAGGTCGTCGACGCTCTTTCCGACGCCGACGTCTTGCGCCGTGTCGGGGAGCAAGGGCTGCTGAGCGCGGAAGAAGGCGCGCGCTGGTCGGCTTACTTCGACCTGCGCAACAGCGTATCGGGCAAAGCCGACGTGCTGGCGGAAGAAGCGCTGACGCTGTTGCGGGCCCTGCTGATCGACGCGCGCAGCCTCGAAGTCGATTTGCGCAGCCGGTGAAGTACGTAGACGAATTCCGCGACGGCACGCTGGCCAAAGGTCTGGCCGGCGCCATCGCCCGCGCGGCCGATCCGGCGCGGCGCTACAGCTTCATGGAGTTCTGCGGCGGCCACACCCATGCCATTTCGCGCTACGGCATCGCCGACCTCTTGCCGGCCAATGTGCGCATGGTGCATGGGCCCGGCTGCCCGGTCTGCGTGTTGCCCATCGGCCGCATCGACATGGCCATAGAACTGGCGCTGGAGCATGGCGTCATTCTCTGCACCTACGGCGATACGCTACGGGTGCCGGCCTCGAACGGGCTGTCGCTGCTGAAGGCCAAGGCCGGCGTGGGCGACCGGGGTGACAAACGCGGCGGCGACATCCGCATGATCTATTCCACCGCCGATGCGCTGCGCATCGCGCAGGAGAACCCGGAGCGTCAGGTGGTCTTCCTCGCCATCGGCTTCGAGACGACGACGCCGCCGACGGCGGTGGCGATCAGGCAGGCCCAGGCGCTCGGGCTCACCAACTTCAGCGTGCTCTGCTGCCACGTGCTGACGCCCGCCGCCATCGGCAACATCCTCGAATCGCCGGAAGTTCGCAAGCTGGGAACGGTGCCGCTCGACGGCTTTATCGGCCCGGCGCATGTGTCCACGGTGATCGGCAGTCGTCCCTATGAGTTCTTTGCCGCCGAATACCGCAAGCCCGTCGTCATTGCCGGGTTTGAGCCGCTCGACGTGATGCAGGCCGTGCTGATGCTGGTGCGCCAGGTGAATGAGGGCAGGGCGGAGGTGGAGAACGAATTCACGCGCGCCGTGACCCGCGACGGCAACCTCAAGGCCCAGGAACTGGTGGCCGAAGTTTTCGAGCTGCGGCGCGAGTTCGAGTGGCGCGGCCTCGGTCTGGTGCCCTATTCGGCACTGAAGATACGCAAGGCCTATGTGCAGTTCGACGCCGAGGCGCGTTTCCCGCTCGCCTATCGCAGCGTTGCCGACAATCGTGCCTGCGAATGCGGGACTATTCTGCGCGGCGTCAGGCAGCCGCAAGACTGCAAACTGTTCGGCACGGTTTGTACGCCGGAGAATCCTGTCGGTTCCTGCATGGTTTCGTCCGAAGGCGCGTGCGCAGCCCACTATTCTTATGGTAGGTTTCGCGTTCAGGGAGGTTCGGTTTTGTGAGCGAAAACGATAACGGCGCCCAGTCGCCGCACAATTACCGCGAGCGCTTCGGGCGCCTGCTCGAAATCCAGCGCCGCGTGAGCCAGGAGCGCCGGCTGGCGCGGCTGCCCGGCCTGGTCATGCGCGAGATGACCGGACTCCTTGCCGCCGACCGCAGCACGCTGTTCCTGCTCGATACCCAGACCATGGAGTTGCGTGCCTGCTTTGCCGAGGGGGTGGTCGGCAAGTCCATTGTCGTACCCTTGCGCATGGGCGTTATCGGCACCGCGATCCTGCAACGCAAGACCATCAACCTCATCGACGCCTACCAGCATCCCTACTTCAATCCCGAGGTCGATGCCCTGTCGGGCTACAAGACCGAAAGCATGCTGGTGGTGCCGATTGCCAATGCGGATGGACATGTTCTGGGCGGCATGGAAATTCTCAATACGCCTTCGGGGCGCTTCACGGAAGACGCGCAGGAGCGGGTCGAGGCGGCGGCGCAACGTCTGGCGGCCGGCGGCGTTGTCGATGCCGTCACGGCCGGTGCCGAGATCGAGGCCCTGCGCGAGCACATCGAATTCGACCGCGGTACGGTGTTCAAGCTCGATCACGTGGCGGGACAACTTACCGCGGTGCACGCCGACGGCGCCGACAGCAGCAAGATTTCCCTGAACATGAAGCTCGGCATCGCCGGGCTGGTGGCGATGACCGGCGAACCGCTGCTGATTGCCGATGCGCATGCCGATTCGCGTTTCGATGCTTCGGTGGACCGTCGTACCGGCTATCTCACGCGCAACATCCTCTGTGCGCCGCTGCGCGGTGCCAACGACGAGGCGCTGGGCGTCATACAGATCATCAACCGGCACGACGGCAATTTCACCGACGAGGATATGTCGCTGTTGACCGGTGTTGCCGGCATCATTGCCATCTCCATCGAAAATGCGCTCCTGTTCCACGACAACGACCGCCAGTTTCACAGCCTGCTCGAAGCGCTGGCGGCCTCCATCGATGCCCGCGACGCGCTCACGGCGGGGCATTCCAAGCGCGTGGCCCAGATTGCGCTGGGCATCGCCCGCGAACTGGGCTTCACCGATGTCGATCTCGATGTCATCGAGGTGTCGGCGCTGCTGCACGACTATGGCAAGATCGGCATCGACGACGCGGTACTGAAGAAGGAAGGCAAGCTCGACGAGCGCGAATTCACCCACATGAAGCAGCATGCGGCGCTGACCTTTGAAATCCTCGACAAGATCAAGTTCTCGCGCAAGTACCGCAGCGTTCCGCTGATCGCCTCGTCGCATCACGAAACCATAGACGGCGGCGGCTATCCGCGCGGGTTTGTCGTTCAGGAAATTCCCTTCAAGGCGAAGATACTTACCGTGGCGGACGTTTTCGAGGCGTTGACGGCCGACCGCCATTACCGCAAGGGCATGAGCGTGGAACAGGCCTACGAAATCCTCGATGCCGGCGTCGGCCGCAAGTTCGAGGGCCGCATCGTCACGGCCCTGAAGCACTATCTCGACAACGGCGGGCTGGAAGCGCTGGAACTGCGTTGACCACCGTTCGTTCCGGCTACGTCAGGCCGCTCGACCTCAAGAGCGGACGCATCGATATGAGTCATGGCGCCGGCGGCCGTGCCATGGCCCAGTTGATCGACGAACTGTTCGCCCGCCATTTCGACAACGAGTTCCTGCGCCAGGGCAACGACGGCGCCACCTTGCCCATGCCCGTCGGCGGACGCCTGGTCATGGCCTGCGACGGCCATGTCGTTTCGCCCCTGTTCTTTCCCGGCGGCGACATCGGCTGCCTGTGCGTGCACGGCACCATCAACGACGTCGCCGTGATGGGCGCCAAGCCATTGTGGCTGGCGGCGAGCTTCATCCTCGAAGAGGGCCTGCCGCTGGCCGACCTCGACCGGATCGTCGCTTCCATGGCCAAGGCGGCTGCGGAGGCCGGCGTGCCGGTGGTTACCGGCGACACCAAGGTGGTGGAGCAGGGTAAGGCCGACGGGGTTTTCATTTCCACGACCGGTGTCGGCGTGGTGCCCGAAGGCGTGCAACTTTCAGGCGACCGTGCGCGACCCGGCGACGCCATCCTGCTTTCCGGCACGCTGGGCGACCACGGCATGGCCATCATGGCGCAGCGCGAGAACCTCGGTTTTTCTTCGGCCATTGTCTCCGACACCGCGGCGCTGCACGGCCTGATCGCGGCCATGCTGGCGACCGGTGCCGACATCCGTGTGTTGCGCGACCCGACCCGCGGCGGCCTGGCGACGACGCTGAACGAAATCGCCCGCCAGTCCGGCGCCGGCATGATGCTCGAAGAGGCGGCGATTCCCGTCAATCCCGAGGTTGCCGCCGCCTGCGAATTTCTCGGCCTCGATCCGCTTTATGTCGCCAACGAAGGCAAACTCGTCGCTATCGTCGCCGCCGAAGACGCCGAGCGCGTGCTGGCGGCGATGCGCGCACACCCGCTCGGGCAACGTGCCGCCCGTATCGGCAGCGTGCTGGAAGATCCGCATCACTTCGTGCAGATGACCACCGGCTTCGGCGGCCGGCGCATTGTCGATTGGCTGACCGGCGAGCAACTGCCGAGAATCTGCTGAGGCAGGGGCGTCCAGGTTTCGCCTCTTTACATCGGAAATGTTTTGCATCAAAATTAGTGCAAAATTATTTTTGTGCGAGGTTCGCCATGAAAAGTAGCGTTGGCAATCCGGTGGAGGGAGATGACTTCTATGACCGCGAAAGAGAGCAGGCGCGGGCATGGCGGAAGCTGGAAGGCAGCCATCTGCTGATGCTGGCCCCGCGCCGGATCGGCAAGACTTCGCTCATCATGCGGCTCTGCGCAACGGCAGCAGACCACGGCTTTCAGGCTGTCAATTGTTCGTTTGCCAAGTGCGAAACAGAACGCGACTGTGTCCGTCTGCTGCTCGACACGATGGCAGAAACCGGAACGGCGTGGCAGAACCTCCTTGAACATCTGAAGACGCCTCTGGGTCGGATCAAGGGCGTCAAGATCGGCCCGGTCGGTATTGATTGGAACCAGGGGGCTGATGTCGACTGGAGGGCGGCCGGAGACGCGCTCGGCAAGGCGTTGGACGAACTCGGTTCGCGCTGGCTGATTTGTGTCGACGAGTTGCCTGTTTTCATCGTCAATCTGCTCAAGCAGGGAGAAGACGGCAAGCGCAGGGCAAGAGCCTTTCTCTACTGGTTCCGCGATCTGAGACAGCGCCATTACCGTTGCGTCAAATGGCTGACGGCCGGCTCCATCGGCCTGGATACGGTGGCGTCGAGGCTGGGCTTGAGCGATGCCATCAACGACCTGGAGCCGTTTCCGCTTGCCGCCTTCGACGATGCCACGGCGATGTCGTTTCTCGATAAGCTCGCCGCTAGCTATGGCATGCCCTTGGCGGAACCCTTACGGCAAGCGATTGTTCGCCGTGTCGGGTGGCCGGTGCCCTATTACCTGCAACTGATGTTCAGTCAGATCCGCGAGGATTGGGCGGAAACCGGAGTGGCGCCCGACGAGGCCGCAGTGGGGCGTGCTTTCGAGCGTTTGCTCGATCCCGCCTATCGGGTGCATTTCGATTACTGGCGTCAGCGGCTTGACGAGGAACTGGGGCAGCCCGAAGCCGCTCATGCGGCGCTGCTACTGGATAGTCTGAGCCAATCGGCGGCCGGTGATGCCAAGGACACCTTGAACCAGCGCTTGACCAAGCGGATTGCCGATCCCGCCGAGCGGGAAAAGAGTCTCAACTACCTGATGGATATTCTGTTGGCCGACGGCTATCTGGTCGAGCGAAACGGGCGCTTCGCCTTCCGTCTCGAATGGCTGCGGGAGTACTGGCGCCGGAGGTTTGCCCAGTGATCGCCGCTCTGTCGCTGCACCGTCCAGCCCTGTACAACCCGGCCCTTTGGAGCCGGGACGAGGTGAAGAACTATTTTGTTGCACGGACGGCGCTGTTGGAACGTGTCGTCGACGACCTGCGCCGCGAGCGGCAAGGCACCCGGCCTCAGCATCGGCTTGTACTCGGCCTGCGGGGTATGGGCAAGTCGACCTTGCTGTGCCGTATCGCCGTCGCCGTCGAGGACGACGCGGAACTCGATGCCCAATGGTTGCCGCTGACCTTTCCCGAGGAGCAGTACAACGTCGCCTCGCTGGCCGACTTCTGGCTCAACTGCTTCGACGCCCTAGGCGATCTGATGGAACGACGTGGTGACGACAAAGCCGTTGCCACGCTCGACGCCGAGGTCGAAGCCCTCGACCGCAAGAATTCGGAAGACGTTTTGAAAGCCTTGCTCCAGGCAGCCAAGCGCATGAAGCGCCGGCTGCTCTTGTTGGTGGACAACATCGACCTGATCCTGGAACGGCTGAAAAAGGAGGATTGGGCCTTGCGGGAATCCTTGCAGGCGCATCCCGAAATCATGCTGATCGGCGCCAGCGCCCGCGCCATGGAGGCCACCTACGATTACGGCGCGGCCTTCTACGACTTCTTCAAGATCGACGAATTGCGCGGCCTGACCGAGGCCGAGATGCGCGACACCATTCTCAATCTGGCGCGGCTGCGCGGCGCCGATGCAATGATCCAGAAGGTGCTGGACGAGCCCGGCCGCTTGCGCGTGCTGCATACGCTGACGGGCGGCAATCCGCGCACGGCGGTATTGCTTTACGGCGTTCTACTGAAGGGTATGGACGGCGACGTGCGCGCCGACCTCGAAGGATTGCTCGACGAAGTGACACCGCTCTACAAGGCCCGCTTCGAGGAATTGCCGCCGCTGTCCCAGCAATTGATGGACAAGCTGGCCTTGCATTGGGATCCGATGACCGCCCGCCAACTGGCCGACATGCTGGGTTGGGAGGTGAATCTCGTGTCCGCGCAACTGACCCGTCTCATGGAGGTCGGCGTCGTCGAAAAGGTCAAGCCCGGCCAGGGCAAACGCGCTGCCTTCCAGGTCGGCGAACGCTTTTTCAACATCTGGTACCTGATGCGCGCCAGCCGCCGTGTGCGGCGCAAGCTGGTGTGGTTTGTGGATTTCCTGCGCGTTTTCTACAGCACAGAGGAACTCAGGCGCGCTGCGCGCAGCAGGCTTTCCGCCGATGGCGGCGACGTCAAGGATGTTGAGTATGCCTTAGCACTCAGCCGCGCTCTCGGCCCTGAGCCCATCGCTAAAGCCCTTGAAACCTACGCTCTGGAATCGCTATTTAGCGGTGAGTTGAGAACCAAGCTGGAGGAAATCCTCGATCTGAGCGGCGAGGATAAGGACTTGGTACCGAAGGCGGAGCGCATCCGAGTACTGAAGGAGATGAAGGCCAAGCTGCCCGGTATATTGCGCAAGGCGAAGGTACGGTTCTCGATTCCGAAATTTGTGGAGGCTGTGCTTAGTTTCCCTTTGGATGTCCGTGCCAGAAAGGGGTTGCTGATAGGAATTGCGTCTTGGTCGGCGAAGGAAATAGCCGTCTTCAGGGCTGCGGTGCTCCGACGGGCCGAGGACGGTAAGCGTCAACTTGGGTGCGACGTCTTTCGTAGCCTGAGTCAAGCCATCGCCTGCGGTGAAATGGAAAACGACGAGGATTACGAGGGTGCCGCCGCTGCGGCCGAGCGATTTTCCTGTCCTATGCTCTCCCTGCTGCCGCGGCTGAAGGATGCGGTACGCGGGCTACTGAGTCCGACTGAAGCTGAGTCTGTCGCGCGTCAGGCGCTCGCACTTGAGCCGGCGGGACCATATTACTGGCGCGTGTTGGGCGATGTTCTCGGCGGCAGGACTGAGCGCTTTGTTGAGGCCGAGGAAGCCTATCGCAAAGCAATCGAGCTTGATTCTCAATATGCTCTGACTTGGGCGAACCTTGGCTCGCTGCTGCAAGGATTGCCAGGGCGCGAAGCCGAGGCGGAACAAGCGTTACGCCGTGCGGTTGAATTGGAACCGGACAATTATCATCCGTGGAAGCGGCTAGGGCGGTTCCTTGTGCAATCTGGTAGCAACGCGGAGGATACGGAACGGGTCGTGCGCAGAACCTGTGAACTTGGCGCCGATGATCCCGATAGCTGGCTCAATTTGGCGATTTATTGGATGCAACGGGAACAGAACTATTCGGAAGCCTACGAAGCTGTCCAGAAAGCCGTAATGTTGGGGCCGACTTTAGGCGATGTCCGATATGTTGCCGCGTTGGCCGCTCTGGCCTTGAAGAGGCGCGACGAAGCGATAGCCCATTTAGATATCTTGTTTCAGAACACGGGGAATGGCGATTTGTGGGGTGCGGATGCTGCTCTTGTGGGACTCGCCGTAGATGCAGGCTTCGGTGGAGACGTGCTGCGACTTATGGATGAATCGGGTGCAGGCGAACGCTGGCGTCCGCTACACGAAGCTTTGGCGGCCGCAGTTGCCGGCGACCCCGACCTCCTCAACGGCGTCGCCCCCGAAGTCCGTGCGCCGGCTTTGGAAATCCTCGCCGAGATTGCGCCGGCCTTGATGAAAGATCGTGCGTGAAAATCCTGTTTCTCACCCACGGCTACAACAGCCTGACGCAACGCCTGCATTGCGAACTGGCAGCATGCGGCCACGAGGTTTCCATCGAGTTCGACATCGCCGACAGCGTGGCCGAAGAGGCGGTGGCCTTGTTCGCTCCCGACCTGATCGTCGCGCCCTATCTGCGGCGCGCGATACCCGAGTCGATCTGGTCGCGCCACGTCTGCCTGGTCGTGCATCCGGGCATCGTCGGCGACCGCGGGCCCTCGGCGCTGGACTGGGCGATCCAGGAAGGCGAGGCGGAATGGGGCGTGACGGTGTTGCAGGCCGAAGCCGAAATGGACAAGGGCCCGATCTGGGCGACGGCGACTTTCCCCATGCGCCGCGGCAAGAAGTCCAGCCTCTATCGCAACGAGGTGACCGCCGCGGCTTGTCGCGCCGTGCTCGAAGCCGTGGACAAATTCGCCGCACGCAATTTCACGCCGACGCCGCTGGGGGAGGCCGGCGGGCGCGGCCGGCTGCGTTCGTTGATGAAACAGGACGATCGCCGCATCGACTGGCAGCATGACGATACCGCCACGGTGTGCGCCAAGCTCAATGCCGCCGATGGTTTTCCCGGCGTTGCCGATACGCTGTTCGGCGAGCCCTGCCACTTGTTCGATGCCAGGCCGGAGGCGACGCTCTCCGGCGCGCCCGGCGCGGTCATCGCCCGGCGCGAGACCGCGCTCGCGCGGGCGACGACGGATGGCGCGGTATGGATCGGCCATGTCAAGCGTGCGGGCGGCATCAAGCTGCCGGCGACGCTGGCCTTTGCCGATTCCATCGCCGCCGTGCCTGAGGCGGTGCTCGACGGCTGGTTCGCCGCCGCTCACGCGACCTGGCAGGACATCCGTTACGAGGAAGCCGGTGGTGTCGGCTTCCTGCATTTCGAGTTCTACAACGGCGCCATGGGCACACGCCAATGCCAGCGCCTGGCCGCCGCCTTCGCCTGGGCGCGGACGCGGGACACGCGGGTGATTGTGCTCATGGGCGGCACCGACTTCTGGTCCAACGGCATCCACTTGAATCTGATCGAACAAGCGGAGAGTCCGGCCGACGAATCCTGGGCCAACATCAACGCCATCGACGATCTGGCCGAGGCGATTTTGCGCTGCGACTCGCACCTGACCGTCGCGGCGCTTGCCGGCAACACCGGTGCCGGCGGCTGTTTTCTCGCCCGTGCCGCCGATGTCGTCTGGGCGCGCGACGGCATCATCCTCAATCCGCATTACATGAACATGGGCAACCTCTACGGCTCCGAGTTCTGGACTTACCTGCTGCCGCCGCGGGTGGGCGAGGAGGGTGCGGCGCGCATCATGAAACGCCGCCTGCCGATGACGGCGACGGAGGCCGTCGCCTGCGGCTTCTACGACGCCTGCTTGTCTGCCGATCCCGCAGCTTTCCGCGTCGATGTCGCGCGTCGTGCGGCTGAATTGTCTGCAGCCGCGGACTTCTCCGCCCGTCTCGTCGCCAAGCGTGCCATGCGCGAGCGCGACGAAGCTGCCAAGCCGCTCGCTGCGTATCGCGCCGAAGAGTTGGTGCACATGAAGCGCAATTTCTACGGCTTCGATTCCAGCTACCACGTCGCCCGCTGGCACTTCGTGAACAAGTTGCCGCAGTCGTGGACGCCGCGGCATCTCGCCCGCCATCGCGAGCTGAACTGGAGGCTGCCGACGCCATGACCGCCACACCTCCCTCCATCCTCGTCGTCGACGACGAAGTGCGCTCGCAGGAGGCGCTGCGCCGCACCCTGGAAGAGGAATTCACGGTGTTCACCGCCGGCAGCGCCGCCGACGCCATGCAGGTGATGACGGCCGAGTTCGTGCAGATCATCCTCTGCGACCAGCGCATGCCCGGCACGTCCGGCGTCGAGTTCCTGCGCCTGGTGCGGGCGCAATGGCCCGATACCGTGCGCATCATCCTCTCCGGCTATACCGAGACCGAGGACATCATCGCCGGCATCAACGAAGCCGGCATCTGGCAGTACCTGCTCAAACCCTGGCACCCCGAGCAACTGCTGCTGACGCTCAAGGCGGCGGCGCACATCTGGCGCTTGCAGCAGGACAACCAGCGCCTGTCGCTCGAACTGCGCGACAGTCCGCAGCAGATGCAGGCGCGCGTGGCCGCCAAGCGCTTCGAGGCCAAGGCGCGTGCCGGCTTCGACCGCATCACCCGTGCGCCCGGCAGCCCGGCGAATGCGCTGTGCGAGCTGGCGCGCAAGGTGGCGCCGCATGACCTTGCCATTCTGATTACCGGCGAGTCGGGCACCGGCAAGGAGCTGCTGGCGCGGGCCATCCACTACGCCAGCGCCCGTTTTGATCGCGCCTTCGTCGTCGAGAATTGCGGCGCGCTGCCCGACCAGTTGCTCGAAGCCGAGTTGTTCGGCCACAAGCGCGGCGCCTTCACCGGCGCGTATGAAGATCGCATTGGCCTGTTTCAGCAGGCCGACGGCGGCACGATTTTTCTCGACGAAGTCGGCGAGACCTCGCCGGCCTTTCAGGTCAAGCTGCTGCGCGCCTTGCAGGAAGGCGAGATCCGTCCGGTGGGCAGCCCGCGCACGGTTTCGGTCGATGTGCGCGTGGTCGCCGCCACCAATCGCAATCTCGAAGACGATATGCGCGCCGGACGCTTTCGCGAAGACCTCTACTACCGGCTCGCCGGCATGACGCTGCACATGCCGCCGCTGCGGGGGCGCCCCATGGATATCGCGCTCGTCGCCCAGGGACTGCTGGAGCGCGCCCAGGCCGGCGGCCGCCCGCGCGTCAAGGGCTTCACCGACGGCGCGCTGGCCTGTATCGCCGGCTACCGCTGGCCCGGCAACGTGCGCGAATTGCAGAACGAAATCCTGCGCATGCTGGCCCTGGCCGAGGGCGAGTGGCTGGGCGCCGAACTGCTCAGCCCGCGCGTGGTGCGCGCCGCCACCGAGGAAAGCCAGGAGCGCGACCTGGCGCTTCTGGACGGCGTCGACGGCAGCCTCAAGGAGCGCATCGGCCAGCTTGAAGCGCGCATCATCAAGGAAGTGCTGGTGCGCCACCGCGGCAACAAGTCGCGGGCGGCGGCGGAACTCGGCCTGTCGCGCGTCGGCCTGCGGCAGAAGATGGCGCGCTACGGTATCGATAAGCCATGAACCTCGAAAAGGCTTTTCACCACGGCGAACACGGCGACACGGCGGAAAAGGCAAGGCGTCGGGAGCAAAGCAAATTTTGCGCGATGGGTGAATTGTCCGATATTCGTTTTGAGTTTCGCCGTGTCGCCGTGCCCGCCGTGGTTCAAATGGGGTTTCCGGGATGAAAATCCTCTGGCTCCAGTCCGGTGGTTGCGGCGGTTGCACGCTGTCGTGGCTGGGCAGCGAGATTGCGCCGCTGTTCGCGCTGCTGGCCGACGAAGGCATCGAGATGGTCTGGCATCCCAGCCTGTCGGAGGCGTGCGCCGAGGATGCGCTGGCCATCATCGCCGAGTGCTCGGGCGGCACGCGCGCCTTCGACGTGCTTTGTATCGAGGGCGCGCTACTGCGCGGCCCGCAAGGTAGCGGCCGCTTCCACCTGATGGCGGGCAGCGGCGCGCCGATGACCGAATGGGTGAAGCTGCTGGCCGACCGGGCCCCGCATGTGGTCGCCGTCGGCAGTTGCGCGGCCTTCGGCGGCATCAGTTCCGCCGGCACCAATCCCACCGACGCCTGCGGCCTGCAATACGACGACGACGCTGTCGGCGGCCTGCTTGGGCCGGACTTCCGCTCCGCTTCGGGCCTGCCGGTGATCGACATCGCCGGCTGTCCGCCGCATCCGGACTGGATCAGCGAAACCCTGATCGCCCTGGCGCGCGGCACGCTCACGCGCGACGACCTCGACGAGTTCGGCCGGCCGCGCTTCTATTCCGATCAACTCGTGCACCACGGCTGTCCGCGCAACGAGTACTACGAATTCAAGGCCAGTGCCGCCAAGCCTTCCGACCAGGGTTGCCTGATGGAACAACTCGGCTGCAAGGGCACCCAGGCGCATGCCGACTGCAACCTGCGCCTGTGGAACGGCGGCGGCTCCTGCCTGCGCGGCGGGTTTTCCTGCATCGCCTGCACCGAGCCGGGGTTCGAGGAGCCGGGTCATCCCTTCGCCGAAACGCCCAAGGTGGCGGGCATTCCCATCGGTCTGCCGGCCGACATGCCCAAAGCCTGGTTTGTCGCGCTCGCCGCGCTGTCGAAGTCGGCGACGCCGGCGCGGGTGCGCGAGAACGCCCGCGCCGACCACATGCTCAAGGCGCCGTCGAAGCGGCTGGGCAAGCGATGAATATGGAATACACCGTTCACCACGGCGGGCTCGGCGACACGGCGAGAAACGCAAAGCGTCGGGAGCGAAGCACTGTCCGCGCGATGGGTGAATTGCCCGATCTTCGCTTTGAATTTCGCCGTGTCGCCGTGCCCGCCGTGGTTCAAAAAAGGTTTCCGGAATGAAGCAACGATGTCCCGCCGCATAGTCGGCCCCTTCAACCGCGTCGAGGGCGACCTCGAAGTGACGCTCGACATCGATGAGGGCCGCGTGGTCGCCGCCTACGTCAACGCGCCGCTCTACCGCGGCTTCGAGCAGATTTTGCAGGGCAAGGCGCCGCACGACGCGCTGGTGTTCGTGCCGCGTATCTGCGGCATCTGCTCGGTGGCGCAATCGGCGGCTGCGGCGCAGGCGCTGGCGAACGCCTTCGGCTGGAGCATGCCGGACAACGGCCGCATCGCCGCCAACCTGATGCTGGCGGCCGAGAACATTGCCGACCATATGACCCACTTTTATCTTTACTTCATGCCGGACTTCGCCCGCGCCGAATACCGCGACCGGCCCTGGTTTGCCGAGACTGAAACGCGCTTCAAGGCCATGGCGGGCACGGCCGCCGCAGAGATGTTGCCGGCCCGTGCCGCCTTCATGCGCACCATGGGCATCATCGCCGGCAAGTGGCCGCATACCCTGGCCTTGCAGCCGGGCGGCTCGTCGCGGCCCTTGCAGGCTTCCGAAAAAATTCGCTTGCGCCGCATCCTGCGCGAGTTTCGCGGTTTCCTCGAAGCGACGCTGTTCGGCGACGCGCTGGAAGCCGTGGCCGCGCTCGATACCGTCGATGGTCTGGCGGCCTGGGGCGAGGCTCATGGCGACAGCGATTGCGGCCGCTTCCTGGCCATCGCAAATAGCCTCTCGCTGCAAGAACTGGGGCGGGCGGGCGACTTGTTCATGAGCTACGGCAGCTATCCTCAGCAGGAGGGCCGCATGTTTCCCGCCGGCCTGTGGGACGGTGCCGCCGCCGCGCTCGACGTGGCCGCCATCCGCGAAGACGTGCGCCATGCCTGGTACGCCGAAGCCGAGACGCCGCAACAGCCCGCCTCAGGTGCGACGCTGCCGCTGGCCGAGAAGGCGGGCGCCTATTCCTGGTGCAAGGCGCCGCGCTACGACGGCCGCGTCGTCGAAGTCGGCGCGCTGGCGCGTCAGGTCGTCGCCGGGCATCCGCTCGCCCGTGCGTTTGCCGCCGGCCACGGCGGCAACGTGCTGTCCCGCGTCGTCATGCGCCTGGTGGAAATTGCCCGTGTACTGCCGGAGATGGAGCGCTGGGTCGAAGCCCTGGCGCCGGGAGAACCCTACTGCATGGTCGGCGAGATGCCTGACGGCGCGCAGGGCGTCGGCCTGCTCGAAGCCGCCCGCGGCTCTCTCGGCCACTGGCTCACCATCAGTCGCGGCCGCATCCACAACTACCAGATCATCGCCCCGACCACCTGGAACTTCTCGCCGCGCGATGCGCAAGGACAGCCCGGCGCGCTGGAGCAGGCGCTGGTCGGTATGGCCGCGAGCGAAGACGGTGCAACGCCTGCGGCCGTGCAGCACGTTGTGCGCAGTTTCGATCCTTGCATGGTGTGTACGGTGCATTGACGAAAAGTCCTGCAAAAACAATGCATAAATGCACGCTCTGTAAAATTCCTGAGAAATTTCTGTAAAACGACGCCAGATCAAACTGATCTTTGCCAGTTCTCTCGCCTTGGCAAAATCGCAGGACAGTGACGTGGCGCGCACTTTGTCACCGGGTTTGGCTCGACCTTGATGTTCGTTGTGATGGATCAGATGGTGGCTGATCACGTTGTCACGGCAGCGCTGGATGATGTCGCTGACTGACCAGCCAACAGCATTCAGTCTGAGGTTGAGCGGAATGCACACCTTGGCGCCGATTTTTTCCTGCTCCACCCACAACATGTCGTCACGAACGTCGCGAAACAACATTTGGCGCACGTCTTCGCGACGCTGAGCGGTAACCAGTGCGACTTCCATGCTGCGACAGACGCGAGGTGAAAACATCCTGGCCTGTTCGTAAATGGCCAGAAAAATGTCCAGTCTCAGTCGAGAGCGGGTCTCCGAGCGATGGTGGCCGGTAACCCTTAAACCTGTTTATAACCAACGATGTCGGGTTGCAGGCGTCATCGCGCGAGTGCGATGAGAGTTCGGATCATTCCTTCTTCTCGTTGCGCTCAGCGGGAATATAGGGAATCAGCCCTTTGTCAAAGGCCATCTGCTGTACCTCGATAGGCATTCCGCGAATATCGACTATCAGGCCGTTGACCTGCAGCATCCACACCATAGGGTTCTCACCGAGTTGGCTCGGCAAGGTCCATTCGGGCGACATGGGTCCCATCTTGAGAAGGTCACGAATTTCCTTGGATTTGTTCTGCCCGGTGCTTTCGCCGATCCCGAAAAATTCGTAGATAACCTTCGGCTTGCAGTGCGGAGTCTGAGAAGGGTCATCCAGAAAATTGACGCGGCCGACTGCATGCACGGCGGCGGCGGCCCAGACGTTCTCCTTGCCCTTGAGCAAGGGCGAGGGGCGCTTTCTGGCCAAGGCGCCAACGACCTGATGGATTACCTGGCGATATTCTTCGTTGAGGTACTCTGCGCTGAAGGCATCGGTCAGGGTCGTGATGGCGGCGAACTTCTCGGCCATGGCTTTGGGGATTTTTTCGGGCATGATGACTGAAGCACGTGTGGGAGCCGGCATTTTCACAGATCAGGTTGTCGAAATCCACCCAATATATTGGCGTTATCTTTTGGAGCTTGAGCGGGTGCGGACGACCCAAATCCGAGCGGCGGCTTTACGCCTTTCAGGCACGGCTAAAAGAGTACGGGATGGCCTGCTCGATGAGCCGCAAGGGGAATTGCTGGGACAACGCGCCGACGGAGAGCTTCTTCAACAGCCTGAAGAATGAGCGGGTGCATGGCACCCGCTACGGTACGCGGGCCGCAGCGGTGGCCGACCTGTTCGACTACATTGAGCCGTTCTACAACCGCAGACGCCGTCATTCCACGCTCGGCTACGCCTCGCCACAGAAATTCCTGGAACACTGGATCAGCGCTCAGCATAAACAGAAATTGGCGGCATAATGCCGTGGGGTTGGAAGACGAAAAACAGAGGGAAGCTCACTGCTATGCCGATTCAATGTTGGAATCACTGGCGCTATCGATTGCTCCAATGAATAGCAACTACATCAGCATCACGGACCTTACATGACTCTATTGCCGGATGGCCTGTACGACCGGATTCTCGACAGCACCATGCGTGTAGTAGCCGAAGATTTGGCGACCGCAGGTCAGGCCGAAATTGAGGCGCTCGCTCCTGCGGAGCGTCGGCGCCGGCTGGTCGCAGAAATAGCACGCTTACTTCCGGAATTGCTCGATGGAGTCGCGACATCTAGTGAAGAGAGTGAAAGTGAGCGGCAAGAGCTGCAATTTCTGAATCAACTGCTCACCAATGTGCGGCGTCAGGATGCACAAACACCAACCTGGACCGCACCAGTGCTCGCTTTACGCTCGGTTCATCGTACCGGCCTCGTCCCCGTATTTCCACAAACAGGGCTTTCGTTTCCTTGGTTATTCACCGCGGGTCGATCCGATCCGTCGCTATTTTCTGAACTGCGCGCAGAGTTGAGCGCGGCTGATCGTGTCGATATTTTGGTGAGTTTTATTACATGGAGCGGGTTTCGCAAGTTGTGGGACGTGCTGGAGTCGGTCACCGCTCTGGGCGCCAATGGCCAACCACGCACGCGTATCCGTGTCATCACGACTACCTATACCGGCGCCACGGACGCAAGAGCCGTCGAAGCCTTCGCCAAATTGCCAGGGGTCGAGGTTCGCATTTCTCTTGATGGACGCCGTAGTCGGCTTCACGCCAAGGCGTGGCTGTTTCAACGCGCGACGGGCTTTGGTTCTGCCTTCGTCGGCAGTGCCAACCTGTCGGCCGCCGCCATGCTTGGCGGGATTGAATGGACGGTGAAATTTACCCAAACTGGGCAGCGAGATTTGTTTGCCGCAGCGGAAGCGCATTTCGAGACGCTATGGAATGATCCCGAGTTCCAGACCTTTGACGCCCGTGATGAAAGGCAGTGCGAACGTCTTCGCATCGCGCTTGGTGAAGCGCGATCCCCTGGACACGGAAATGATGTACCCGGTTTGTTCACCTGGTTTGATCTGCGGCCAAAGGCTTTCCAGCAAGCCATGCTCGACCGCCTGCTAGCCGAGCGCAGGCACGGGCGCTCACGTAATCTCCTTGTAGCCGCCACCGGAACTGGCAAGACCGTCGTTGCGGCGTTCGACTACAAGCGCATCGCGGACGAACTCGGATCGCCGCCACGCCTACTATTTGTCGCTCATCGCATCGAAATACTGACGCAAGCGATGACGACATTCCGTCAGATTCTGCGGCGCTCAGATTTCGGTGATTTGCTGGCAGATGGGCGGCACCCGCAGAGCAACGACCATCTCTTTGCCACGATACAAAGTGTGGTCTCCGCACGGATTCTGGAAACCTGTGGCCTTGATTACTGGCACATGGTGATTGTGGATGAATGCCATCACTTGCCAGCGGCTTCGTTTGCCAGCTTTGCGCGAGGCATTCAGCCATCCGTGTTTCTAGGGTTGACCGCGACACCGGAACGAACCGACGGGGCGCCCATCGCCGAGTTCTTCCAGCCACGACCGGACGGATCTCCAGCGGTCGAATTGCGTTTGTGGGATGCTCTCGATCAGCAACTATTGGCGCCGTTCGAGTATTACGCCGCGCAGGATGAAACGAATTTCCGCGATGTACCTTGGGGTAACACCATCGCCGAAATCGCCCGACTGGGTGAAATTCTGACGGGCGATCACATACGTGCCAGATTAGTTGCAACCACGATGGAACGATACGTCGCCGACAAAGATGCCATGCGTGCACTCGCCTTTTGCGTCAATGTCAGGCATACCGAATTTATGGCGACGTATTTCTGTGAGCACGGGTTGGCGGCAATGGCGGTCACCAGCGAGACTCCATCGGCGCAGCGAGCGGCAGCGCCCACGATGCTTGCCACGGGTCAGATCAAAGTCATTTGCACTTGCGACCTTTATAACGAGGGCATTGACATCCCTGATGCGAACACCATTTTGTTCTTACGTCCGACCCAAAGCCCAGTCGTTTTTCAGCAGCAGTTGGGACGAGGCTTGCGCTTGGCCGATGACAAAGAAAGCTGTCTTGTTCTGGATTTCGTCGGTACCTACCAGGAAGGTTTTCGTTTTGATCGACTGTATCAAGCCCTTACCGGCTTGACGCGCCGGCAATTCATGCATGAACTTCAGGATGGGTTTACCTCCTTGCCGCCCGGCTGCCACATGCAGTTCGATAAAGTCGCCCGACAACGCATTCTGGAATCGTTACGTGAAATTACCAATCAGACGTGGCCAAGGTTAACCGCCGAGCTCGGCGCGTTCGCAGCCGGACGCTCCCTCGATCAGGTGACGTTGGCAATGTTCCTGCGAGAGCAATGCATCGATCTGGAGGACATCTATCGCAGTCGTGGCTGGACTGCGTTGCGTCGCGCCGTCGGGCTTGAGCGGCGCGAAATCGGGATCGATGAGGACTATCTTGGCAAGCATTTCAATGCGCTGCTTCATGTCAATGATTCACCGCGCTTGGCGCTGTGTTCCCGCGTTGCACGTGAAGGCGCATCGTGCTGGTCTGACCTTGATCCGATCCAGCAACGTCTGGTTCAAATGTTGGCTTATCAAGTGTTCGGTAATCGCAGCGACTTGATGAACGGGCTGACATTTCTTCAGCGGCTCGATAACTCACCGCGGATGCGTGAAGAGCTAGGAGAACTGTGCGCATGCCTGGACGAACGCAGCGATCTCGATGCGGTAGCCTGTCCGGGCCTCCCTGTTCAATGGCCGATTACATTGCATGGTGCATACAGTCGCCGCGAGATTCTCACCGCAACAGGCTGGATGAACGCTACCCGTCGGCCACCATCTCAGTCGGGAGTTTTGGCAATGGGTGATGAAAAGATCGAACTCCTGCTTGTTACTCTGGACAAGCGCGAGGGGTTTCATGATCGCATTGCCTATCATGACTATGCGATCAGTCCTGATCTCTTCCATTGGCAGACGCAGAACTCGGCTGGCGAAAATACGACTGCCGGTCGCCGTTATTGCGAAAGCCCAGGCAACGGGTGGCGCTTCCAGCTATTTGTTCGCGAAACGCGTGATGATCCATACAGCGCACTTGGACCGGTTAGTCTTGAGGGCGCACCGTTGGGTGATCGTCCCATGTCGATTACCTGGCGGCTCCAGGTTCCGATGCCACTCACTATGTTTCGACGTTTCTCTGTGCTCCGAAACTGAGCGGCTATTCCGTGGCGCCGTAGGGCTCAGTGAGGGATTTTCGTGCGGAAGACGTGCGACGATTGACAGGAGCGCTAGGTTGCTCTTCGTCGGCCTACAGGGTCAGGTAGACAACTCCGAGCGTCTGTCTATCGACGCAATTCTGCCGCACGGTGCATTGCGGCTGAATGACAGCTAGGGCACATTGCACTCGGTCATCACTGGCAGCTTCTGGAGGCGTTGTCGTTAGCCGGCCTCGACGCGTTGGACCGCTTGTGTGGGTGTGGCGATGGGAATGCCCTGGAACTGCATGAGCGCGATCAGGTCGTCATCGCCGGAGACGATCAGATCGACTTGAGCGGCGAGGGCCAGGGCGGAACCGGTGCGGACATTCTTCAGCAACTCATGCGGAGCCGTGCCAGAGCAGGCCGGAGAGCGGCATATTCGTGTCAATGACTGCCCGCACGCTGCTTGCGCTCCGCGCGTGCGGCCTTCACCTCCGCATTGATCTCTTCCATCGACATCGGCGGAATGCCAGCCGCAGCCACGCGGTTGGCTATGTCCAGCAGAGCGTCGGCCGCCTGCCTGCGCCTGATCGCTTCGTTGAGCAGACGCTCCAGCGCCTGCGTCGTCAGCAGCCCCGCATCGCGCGCCGCTTGCGCGGTCGCGTCGGGCAACTCGATCTGAATCGTTGTCACGGTCGGGCCTCCTCCGTCCGGAAACTCAAGGTGTCAGTGTGAATGATTACGCGGCTTGCTCTTCGAGCTTCGCGGGTCGGCTTTCGATGTAAAGGGTGTCAGGATCGAAGTCAATTTCTTTGGGCCAGGTGACAGTGCCGTGGCTGGCCCGTGCCAGCTTGAAAAATGCGACTTGGCGTAGCGGCTCGAATGCCGGATAGCCCAGATAAGGCGTCATGTCGA
>OBOI01000082.1_pt1 | contig 37627 bp, 35 predicted proteins | sample 1670151 | NCBI WGS metagenome assembly OBOI01 (sample SAMEA104232303, study PRJEB22302) | sediment metagenome | biome: forest; feature: aquifer; material: sediment | place: USA | collected 2011-08-07 | depth 0.01 m | reverse complement strand
GGGGGTCTCCAGCGCCTTTGGTAAGCAGTTCGACACCATCGCCGACATGGTGAGCTTTGGCCTGGCCCCCGCCATTCTGGTCAATGCCAGGGTGGGCTGGTCGCCGGTTTCCCTGGGGATTGGCCTTTTCTATGTCATCGCCACCTTGGTTCGGCTCTACGACTATGGCCGATCCAAGGACCGGACCCCACCCGGGTTTTTTCGCGGCCTGCCCAGCCCGGCGGCGGCCTGGCTGGCTATCAGTGCCATCCTTTTTCCCGCTCCGACACTCGGCCTGGTGTTCCTGGTCGCGGCCGCTTGTCTGATGTGCGCCTTCCGTGTCAACTGGATCCACTTCAACCGAGTCATCGGCACCATGCACGTTGCCGAGATCATCGCCTCTATTGGGGTGGGCCTGTTGTTGGCCCTCATCAGTAAGACCCCTGCCACCTGTTTTTCCGGGCCGATTATCATTTACGTTTTGTCGCCAAGTTGGCGCAAACCTGCTCTTACCAAAGAGTAAGTCGTATCTGTTAGATCAAAAATTGGCGGGTTCTAAGCTTCTTGCTGAAAGCGAACGCTCTTATCACTCGCCTACAGGGGGGGGCCATGACGTTATAATAACCACGAGCGATAGAAGACAAGGTTCTTGAGCGATATATCAATTCCTTGTCTCAATCGGTTTTGGGGCATAAGATTTTCCGCATTTTCCATTCACTTTTCCGGATTCCCAAAAAAATCTGCTTCAGAGCATATCCCTTCCCCTGTTCCACCTGCCTCTTTCGTATTAACTTTTTGAATTAATGGTAAATTTTTTTTATGCCTCCCGCTGTTGCTCTTGGCACCACGATTGCAGCCTGGTGTTAACCGTAATGAATTCTGTGCCCCTTCCCTGGCTCACGCAATGGAGGTAAAAAAATGAAAAATCACCTACGATTGACTTTTGCATGCTCATCACTGATCGCCTTGCTGGCTGCGCCTTTTTCCGTGCAGACCGCTTCCGCAAACGAACTTGCTATTTTCACGGACCCTAGCGCAGGGTGGATTCAATTTGCCAATGACGATACTATCCATACTGTCAATGGTAACTTTGTTGATCCTGGGTATGGTGGTCAAGACTTTGATGCCGAATATTTATACTACAAACGAGTAGGGAACACCTTGTGGTTTGGACTGCAAACTGGATTTGACCTGATGGACGGCAAGGTGACGCATAGTAATGTCAATTATTGGACGGGAGATCTGGCACTGTCCTTTGATGGAACTCCCACGACCTATGAGTACGCGGTTGATTTCGGTCTTCAATCAAAGACATACGATGGATCGAATGCTAACCAGTTAAATATAGGCGGAAATTCTGGTACTCCTGGAATTGATAACGCCGGGCTCTATCAAGTATCCACTTGGAATACTGGTGTCTATTCTGGGTTCACCGCCTCGAACCCGTTAGCAATGCAATCTGGTACTCTGAAATCTGGGAGTGATTTTACCAACGACAAGGGCTCCGGATTGGCCTCAGACGTGCTGACGTCCTATTATCGTATTGTCTCATTTTCGCTGGCTGATATTGGCCTTCAGGATACGGGCTTCACTTTGGGTGCGCATTGGACCATGTCTTGCGGTAATGATGCTATCAATGGCAATGCCCCTGTGGCCCCGGTCCCTGAACCCGCCACCATGCTCCTCTTCGGTACGGGCTTGATTGGCCTGGCGGGCCTTGTCAGACGAAAAGAATAGCCTGCGCCAGCAAGAGCAGCAAGCAAGCAAAAAAAAAGGCAGGGTCAGCAATGACCCTGCCTTTTTTTTGCACCTCCCCACCTTGTTCACGACTCCTCAATTTGGCGGCGACACAGCCGCAGCTGGCGCTCCTTGATTTCGGCCATGTCCAGGTCGTAGATGTCCTGGGGAAAGAGCATCTCCGCCACCCCGGAGTCAAAGATCCGTTTGATCTCGTACTCATCGTGGGAGATGTCCCGTTGGTAGATGTAGTTGAGGTAGGTCTTGTTGCTATGCATGATGAACTCGACCCGCATGCCGCCCATGCGGGCAAAGAATTTGAACATCGGGGTCAGGGCCGAGCTGCCGATGTTGCCTCCTTGGTGGCGGCCGCCGGTCAAGGTGTCCGAGATCTCCTCCAGGGTCATGAAGGAGTCGGCTCGCATGGCGCTCTGGGTCAGGTGGGAGAGAAAGAGCTTGACCTCGGCCACCGAATCGAGGACCGCCATCAACCCCAGTTCATCGTCCACCGCTACCGCCGGGTTCTCCTCCCCCTTGCGCAGGAGTTTGAGGACCTTGGCCTCGGGAGGCTTCTTGCGGATGGAGACATAGATGGGGATCTCGCGCTTCCCCACCTGGAAACGGCGGCGTTTGATCAGGGTCAGTTTCTCTCCCGGTTGCCTGACGAGGCCCCGGGCCTCCTGGGGGGTGATCACCCGCACCGACTGACAGGTGAACTCCGGCGGGGCGTGCTGGCTTAGGAGATAGGCCACCTCCAGTTCACCAATTTTGCTCTGCTGGCTCCATACCTTCTCGTTTAAGAAGTTCAGGAACTCATAGAATTTGTTCTCAATCCCGGTCTCCCGCTCGCGTTGTTCGATGGAGCCAGCCAGGCCCATGAGGATTAGTTTGCGTTTGGCCTCGAAGCGGGCCTTCTTGTGATAGCGGTCGTCAAAAATGATGAGCAGGAGGTCCACCGGGCTGGAGATGGCATCAATTTCGTTGGTCATCTCAATGTGGGCAGCGTAGGAGGCCATGACCTTGGCCTTCAGGAAGCGCACTACCCCGTCCGCGGTCCGCGAATATCCTGCCACCGTGGCGGCGATCTCGCGTTCACTCCCTTCGAGTCCGAACATATTGCCCAGCAGGGCGAGACAGCGCCGGCTGGTCTCCTGGCGGCGGTGCCGGTCGTCGATTAACTGTCTGATCTCCGCAAAGCTTTTGACATCCAGGAAGTCAAAGATCTGGCCACGGATGGCCCGGTAGCGGGTAATCAGGCCTGCCTCGCGCATCATGCGTACCAGTCCCCGATTTTCCGTGGAGAAGAGGTCGCGGTCAGGGGGGTGGTGGAGAGTAGCGAATGGGCCTTGCTGATTGAGGAGGGGGAAGCTGGTCTTGTTTTTCATGGCATTGGCCTCGGAGGAGAGCGAGGCCAACTGCTCCTTCTGTCTCCAGCTAGCAGAGATGGACAAAATTTCGAAAAAAGATTTCGAACTCGCGGGCCATCCGCTCGTGTAATTTTTTGGCATCCGCCAATAGCTCGGCAGGGTTGACATATTTACCGTGCAATGAGTTAACCCATTTGCACTCCTTTTGCCAATAATTTTCCACGTCCCCCATGTCGCCGGCATGATTAACGGATTGGATGCCGATGATATGCGGTCGGCCGGGGACTGAGATGGCCTCCACCTGACACTCGACCGAGGTGACCAGGATGGCGAGACTCTTGGGCAGGGGCTCCAACACCGCGTGATCGTGCCATTTGAACAGGGGGATGATCCCGGGGAGGCGCCGAAAGATCGGGTGCTCACGGCCTGCCTGGGTGAGGTGTCCTTCGACAAAGCCGATGCTGGTGCAGTAGTTCCGACCGATCTTGGCCCCCAGGGCCTCGGCCAGCAGTTGATGGCCAAGGCCGATCCCCAAATAGGGTCGGTCCGAGTTAATGGCCTGCCTGATTATCGCTCGCTCCTGCTCCAGAAATGGCATGATGCCTGGCTGCTCATCCAGTCGACCACCGATGACGATCAGGCCATCATAGAGGGCCGGATCCGGGATCGGCTGCCGCCAGACCCGAACCGGTACCAGGGCGACCTGGAGATGCTTGGCTGCCTGGCGTAGATACAGACCCGGTCCGGTCCACGGTGCATGCTGCAAGACAAGAAATCGCTTCGGCATTGTTTTTGATGACGGAGTCATCGCTAGTGGGGGATGGAAAAGCGTTTAAAGATAAGTGGGGCGGGGAGGGTGAGGGCGGCAGGCAGCCTAAACATCCACGGTCTGCCGCCCTCACCAGGTTAATCACGATCCTGCCCTAGAAGGCCATGGAGACCGATACTCCGCCGTAGATGAAGTCATTGTCACCGTGTGCCTGGCCATTGGCGACCTCTTGGCTCCAACTCTCGATCAGGTCACCGGCATCACTGGTCAACGGGAAGGAGTAGTTCAGCATCGGGGTGACGGTGATGTACTCTGTCACCGGGATGGCGATCGAGGCGATCAGCAGGCCGTCATGGAAGCCGCTGTAGGCATCGGTGGTGGCATTGCCGACTCCGTCAAACTCCGGGTATGAGCTGTCATCCTCGGCCGCCAGGTAGCCGACCTGAGCCCCCAAATTGAGGCCGATCTTCTCGGTAAGCGGCAGGGTGTGCGACACGCCGAGGGTGGCATACCAGCCGGTGAAGTGATCGTAATCCCGGTACACGGTCAAGGTCGGCGTTAATAGGGTGTGGAGGGTGGCACGGCCAAAGACCTCCTGGCTGTCCAATCCGATAAGGCTGTAATAGATATAGCCGGCGGTCAGACCCACCGGGCCCACGGACCAGTCGTAGGCCAGGGTGAAATCGGTCTCTGTCCAGTTGTTGGTATCCGCATCTACTGAACCATCTTGCGGCAAATACACATCCGTATCCTCATTGCCCCAGATGTTGGCGGAAAAACCCTTGTAGGCCACGGTCATCGATGGCTGCAGGACGATACTGTCCTTGCTCAGCTCAAAGCCGCGCCAGACATACTTGCTCATGGCCATGACCGTAACATTCGCCGTGGGTTTCTCCTCTTCCGCCGGGGAGACGCTCGGGACGTGTTGCTTCGCCAGATCGCCTTCGACTGTCGCGTGTTCGTGTTCCGCCATGGCCAAGCCGCTGAACTGCAAGCAACAGATGGCCCCCAATATTGCCAGACTGATTTTTTTTCTTGTTTTCATTCGAGTTCTCCTTTTCCAGTAGATGGTTGACCGGGCGGCGACTGCCGCCCGGTGTTGATTTTGTTAACGGTGCGCTTTGTTGAGTTGGAACTCCGGATAGGCGGTAACCCCTACTTCGCTCTGATCAAGGCCTTCCAACTCCATTTCCGGAGTTACTCTGAGAGGCACGATCTTGTCAAGCACCTTAAAGAACACGTACATGGTGACAAAGACAAAGATCATGTTGGTCACCGTGCCGATGCACTGGGCGACGAACTGTCCTGAATCGCCATAGAACAACCCCGTTACCGCGCCGGGCACGCCGTTGAAGCCCTCGCCGTATTTGCCGTCGGCAAAGAGCCCCAGGGCGAGCACGCCCCAGGCCCCATTGACCCCGTGCACCGAAAAGGCGCCCACCGGGTCGTCAACTTTCATCACCCGCTCGACAAAGAAGACGCTGATGCAGAGCAGGATGCCGGCGATCGCGCCGATGAGAACGGCTGCCGGGGCATTGACAAAGGCACAGGGGGCGGTGACGGCCACCAGCCCGGCCAGAAAACCATTGGCCATCATGGAGAGGTCCGGCTTGCCGTAAAAGGCCCACATGTAGGCCATGGAGGCGAAGGCACCGGCGGCAGAGGCCAGCATGGTGTTGGTGGCAACCACGGCGATGCGCAGGTCGCCGCCAGCCAGGGTCGAGCCGGCATTAAAGCCGAACCAGCCAAAGGCCAGGATGAAGCAGCCGGTTATCGCCATGGGGAGATGGTGGCCCGGAATGGCGTTGGGGGTGCCATCGGCCTTGAACTTGCCCAGGCGTGGCCCGAGGACCATGGCCCCGGCCAAGGCCGCAAAACCACCGGTCATATGGACCACGGAAGAACCGGCAAAATCTACATGGCCATGACCCAAGGCGAAATTTTTGCCCAACATGGCCAGCCAGCCGCCGCCCCATACCCAGTTGGCATAGAGGGGGTAGACCAGGGCGGTGATGAAGAAACCATAGACCACAAAGGACTTGAAGGTCCACCGTTCGGCCATGGAGCCGGTGGGGATGGTCGCGGTGGTGTCCATGAACACCATCTGGAAGAGAAAGATCGCATAGACCACGGCGTCATAGCTGTCCCCGGAGAGGAAAAAGCCCTTGGTGCCAAAGAGGCCAAAGCTTTTGCCAAAGAGGGTGATGGCGAACTCATTGTTGAGGGTCGTGCCACCGCCCAGGGAGGCCACCCCGCCCACCCCGCCCATCTGGATGGCAAAGCCGCAGATCCAGTAACCGAGGATGCCGATACCATAGATCATGAAGTTCATGGCCATGGTGTGTCCGGCATTCTTCCCCCGGGTAAATCCGCCCTCGGCCAGGGCGAAACCGGCCTGCATGAACATGACCAGAAAGCCGCACAGCAGGGTCCAGACCATATTGATGGCGATGCGGTTGTGTCCGATGACGTCGGCCAATTTCGCGGCCAAGGGTTCGGTCTGGCCCATGGTGGCCAAGTCATCGGCGGTTGGTGCACCGGCCGTCACGCCAATGATGTCCGCTGCCACTCCCGTGTTAGCCCCGGTAGGGTCCGCGACCGGCTCGGCCGCCATGGCTGCTGAGCCACACCAACAAAACACCATCAACAATAATAGCATAATATGTTTTTTCATTGTTCCCCCCGTATGGTTTTGGTTGCCTAATTCGGTCGCTAAGGTGGATTTTTTGGTGAAGATCATATCGCCTCCCTCCCCTTTTCGCCGGTCCTGATGCGACAGACCTCCTCCACCGGCAGCACGAAGATCTTGCCGTCGCCGATCTTGCCGGTACGGACACTGGTCATGATGGTGTTAACCACCTCGTCCACTCTGCTCGCCTCCACCACGATCTCCACCTTGACCTTGGGAATGAAATCCACCACATACTCGGCCCCACGATAGATCTCCGTGTGGCCCTTTTGCCGCCCAAAACCCTTGACCTCGGTTATGGTTAGCCCGTTGACGCCTAAAGTAGACAAGGCCTCCTTCAGGTCATCGAGCTTAAATGGTTTGATGATTGCCTCGATCTTCTTCATAGCGTTCTCCCCTGGTTGTGGCCTTGTGGTCCTGACTCGGTAATTTGTTTTCCCTCGGGACCGGCCGAGTGATAGTGTTGTTGACCATTTGCTGGTAAAGGAAAGCAATGGTTGTGCCTTCAGCTCTTAATGTCGCAATTATATTGTTAATATATTGATTTATTAAGCAATAATATATTTTATCGTGATGCATGCCGAGGAGGGCGTTGGCAGATGTTGCTACATATTTGTTAATTTATGGAAAGATGATTTCCAATAATGTTTATCTGGGGCGGTTTGGGCTGGTGGGCCGGGCATGATGGGTTGAGGAGAGGATGAGGGGGGAAGAGCAAGGGCCACACCGTGGAGTTGTTGGCGTTGGGTATGGCTGGTGGAGATGAGGATGCCGATGGTCAACAGAGGGTAATCAGCGAGCCAGGGATATCCTGTTCGGCCAGAGAGAGGGTGGGGCCGGAGAGGGGGTTCTGCTCCAACTCGGAGCGGATAAGGTCGTGGCAGTTATTGGAGTGGCTGATGTGGGCCAGGACCACATGCTGCAGCTGGTCGTGGATCAATTCAGCCAACAAGGCGATGGCCTCGGGGTTGGCCAGATGGCCACTTTTAGAGCGGATACGTTGTTGCAGCGCGGGCGGGTAGGGGCCGCTCTTGAGCATCTTCAGGTCATGGTTGCACTCCAACACCAGACCCATGCATTGCCGGAGGTGGTGGTGGATGAGGCGGGAGACCATCCCGGTATCGGTGCAATATCCTAAGGTATGACAGCCGTCGTTGATGGTGAAGCCCACCGGGTCCGCGGTGTCGTGGGAGATGGCAAAGGGGTGGATGGTGAAAGGGGCAAGCAGGAAAGAGGTGCCGGTAGTGAAGGGGGCAAAGGCGTGAAGCTTATCCAGGGAGGGGCCGGCAGCCTCTTTGGTCCCAGGATTGGCGTAGACCGGCAGCCGGTAGCGTCTGGAGAGAACCCCCACCCCCGAGACATGGTCGGCATGTTCGTGGGTAACCAAGATGGCGGTTACGCGGCCCATGTCGAGACCGACCGTTTCCAGGCGTCTGGCGATCTCCACCCCGGAGAAGCCGGCATCGATCAGGATGGCGGTCTCCCCGGACTCAACATAGGTGCAATTTCCTTTACTGCCGCTGCCCAGGACACAAAAGCGCATGAATTTAGGTGACCGGGATAAAGGGGAAAGGTCAATGGGTGAGCGGAAAACTCACACCCCGGTGTGGCCAAAGCCTCCTGCCTGGCGTTGGCTTGCGGGGAGCTCCTCTACCACCTGGATCTCGCCCTGGCAAACCGGGGCTAGGACCAGTTGGGCGATGCGGTCTCCCCGGTTAATCGTATAGGGGATAGAGCCCAGATTGATCAGCCCGACCTTGACCTCGCCCCGGTAATCCGCATCAATGGTGCCGGGCGCGTTGACGACCGTTACTCCGTGTTTGATGGCGAGGCCGCTACGGGGTCTGACCTGGAGTTCAAAGCCCGGGGCTAAGGCCACGGCAAAGCCCGTGGGCACGAGGAGTATCCCGCCGGGCGGGATGGTGATCGGCCCTGACAGGGCTGCTTGGACATCCAGGCCGGCAGCGAGTTCCGAGTGATACGCTGGCAAGGAGAGGTCCCTTTCGGCAATCAGCCAGCGCAGCAGCAGCGGTTGGCGGTTCAAGCGCATGGTGTCGGCCCCCTGAGTTAGGTGGTTAGTAGTCGTCATCGCTGACCAACAAACTGGTCTCGGGTTCGCAGGTATCCGCTCGCACCGGCCCCAGGACCACGCCACCAAATGGGGAGGCAAAGAGGGTGGCCGCGATGTCCGTCACCTCATCCAGGCGGACTCGCTCCAGGGCCGCCTCCACCTCCTGGATGGGGACATGCCGCCCCAGGGTCAATTCATTCTTGGCCAGACGCTGCATCCGCGCCTCCATGCTCTCCTCGGCCAGAATGACACCGGCGCGGGTGAACTCCTTGGCGCCGCGCAGTTCGTCGAGCGTGATGCCACCGTTGCGGATATCGGCAATCACGGTGCCAATCAGCTCCCGCACCTGGTTCACTGTCTCATGGCCAATCCCTGCATAGATGCCCACCATGCCGGTATCACTGAGGCCATCGACAAATGAGTAGATGGAATAGGCCAGGCCCCGTTTCTCCCTGACCTCCTGAAAGAGCCGGGAACTCATGTTGCCGCCAAGAATGGTGTTCAGCAGGGCCAGGGCGTAGCGCGCCTCGGTATGGGCTGGGAAACCGGGGCCACCCAGCAGGAGATGGGCCTGTTCCAGGCGTTTGGGTTGGACGAGGAGACGTGGGGGCAGGTGGGCTGGTGCGACCCTAGCCAGGGGTCCTTGCGTGGAGGGGGCAACGGGGTGCCAGGCACGTAATGGCGCGAGTAAGGCCGCCAGTTCATCGTGTTCGATGTTCCCGGCCGCGGCGATCAGCACCCGCTCGGGCAGATACCCCTGCTGCCAAAATCGTTGCAGACAGGGGTTGGTCATGGTGGCGATCAATTCGGGCTGGCCTAAAACCGGTCGCGACAAGGGGTGTCCGGTCCAAAGCACCCCGGCAAAGAGGTCGTGGATCAGATCCTCGGGGGTGTCTTGGGACATGCCGATCTCTTGCAGCACCACCATCCGTTCCCGTTCGATCTCATCTTCCGGGAACAGTGAGTGTAAAAAGAGGTCGGAGAGGAGGGCGACAAGCTGGGGGAGTTGAGCGTCAATGACCGTGCCATAGAGGCAGGTATGCTCCTTGGTGGTAAAGGCGTTGGCCTGTCCGCCCAGCCGGTCAAGCTCGCGGGCAATGGCCCCGGCATCACGGCCGGGTGTGCCCTTGAACAGCATGTGCTCAATGAAATGAGCCGCACCGCTGCCGTCAAGGTCCTCATCCCGGGAGCCGACATCAATCCAGATGCCGAAGCAGGCGGTCCTCGATGGGGTGCGCTCGGTGATTAGGCGGATACCGTTAGCGAAGACCGTTTTGTTGTACATAGAGGGAAGAAAGGAGGCAGATGGTCCGGCCAGTCATGGTACAGAGACTGTGGCCGGACTCTATCCGAGGCCTAGGCCTCCAGCAAGGCCTTGCGGCTCAGACGGATCTTGCCCCGGGAGTCGATCTCCAGGACTTTGACCTTGATCTTGTCACCCTCTTTGACCACATCGGTGACCTTCTCCACCCGCTTGTGGGCAAGCTCGGAGATATGCACCAAGCCGTCAACTCCGGGGATGATCTGGACAAAGGCGCCGAAATCAACCACCTTGACCACGGTGCCTTCATAGGTCTGGCCGATCTCCGGTTCAGCGGTGATCCCTTGGATCCTGGCCTCAACCTGGGCCGCCACCTCGCCGTTGGGGGCGAAGATCTTGACCTCGCCGTTATCATTGACGTCGATTTTGACATCGTACTCAGCAGTCAAGGCCTTGATCATCTTGCCGCCCGGGCCGATCAGGTCCCTGATCTTGTCGGGATTGATGGTCATCATCATGACCTTGGGCGCATGTTCCGAGATCTCGGTGCGGGGCTGGGAGAGGGCCAGATTCATCTTGCCGAGGATATGGAGACGCCCTTCCTTGGCCTGGGCCAGGGCCTGACTCATGATCTCGGGAGAGACCCCGTCGATCTTGATGTCCATCTGCAGGGCGGTGATGCCGCTGGCCGTGCCGGTGACCTTGAAGTCCATATCTCCCAAGTGATCTTCGTCACCCAGGATGTCGGAGAGGACCACAACACTGTCACCCTCCTTGATCAGCCCCATGGCAATACCGGAGACCGGTTCCTTGATCGGTACCCCGGCGTCCATTAGGGAGAGGATGCCGCCGCAGACCGTGGCCATGGACGAGGAGCCGTTGGACTCCATGACCTCGGAGACGATCCTGATGGTGTAAGGGAACTGCTCGTGGTCAGGCAGCACGGCGGCTATGGCGCGGGTGGCCAGGGCGCCATGGCCGATATCACGGCGGCTCGGTCCGCGCAGGGGGCGAACCTCGCCCACGCAGTAAGGCGGGAAGTTATAGTGGAGCATAAAGGGCTTGAAGGCCATGCCGTACAAGGACTCCACCCGCTGTTCATCATCACCGCTGCCCAAGGTGGTGGTGGCCATGACCTGGGTCTCGCCGCGGGTGAAGAGGGATGAGCCGTGGACCCGGGGCAAGGCCCCGACTTCGGCGGTGATCTGTCGCACTTCGTTCAACTGGCGGCCGTCGATGCGGGTTTTGGTGGTGACGATATGGGAGCGCATCATCGACTTCTTAAGACCATGGAGGAGTTCTATGGCCTCTTTCGGTGAAACCGTCTGGTCGTCGGCCAACTGCTCTCGCACCTGTTTCTCAAGGTCGTGGTAGAGGGAGTAGCGATCTTGCTTATCGGCGGTGGTGGTGATCTTCTCCATGTCCGTGCCGACCATGGCGGTGATCCTGGCCAACAAGGCCTCGTTGATCACCGGCGCCTGTACCGCCATCTTCTGCTTGCCGACCTCACCGCGCAGCTCATCCTGGATATCGAGCAGGGGTTGCAGACCTGCGAAGCCGAAATAGATGCCATCCAAGATCTCTTTTTCAGTAAGATTATCAGCCCCACCCTCAACCATCACCACGGCCTGGCGCGAGCCGGCAACGATGAGATCGAGCCTGGAATGCTCCAACTGGCTCTTGGTGGGGTTCAGGACCATGGCGCCATCCACTAACCCTACGCGGATACCGGCGATGGGGCCCAAGAACGGGATATCGGAGACCCCAAGGGCAGCCGAGGCGCCGACAATGGCCAGGACGTCCGGATCATTCTCCTGATCCATGGACATGACCGTGGCAATGACCTGGGTCTCGTTGGCGTAGCCCTTGGCGAACAAGGGGCGTAACGGCCGATCAATGAAGCGGCTGGTCAAGGTCTCCTTCTCACTGGGACGGCCGATCTCCCGCCGGAAGAAACTCCCCGGAATCTTGCCGACGGCATAAAACCGCTCCTGGTACTCCACGGTCAACGGGAAAAAATCGAGATCAACCCGGGGCTCGCGGGCGGCGGTGGCGGTCACCAGGACCACGGTCTCGCCACAGGTTACCAGTACCGAGCCATTGGCCTGCTTGGCCAAACGCCCACTCTCAATGGTGATCTTTTGTCCACCAATTTCACACTCTACTCTCTTAACCATCATTTCTCCTATAGCCGCTCGGTGCCGGCACCATTAATAGCACATGGTCCTTACCCACACCTTTCGTCATTGTTCGCGGTATTATGAGATCCAACCCATCACGGGGAAGGGTGGACGGCATCCGCCCCCTCCTTCTCCGTGAGCGGTAACCTCATCGCTCTCCCCTGCCAACCAGGGAACAGCGTCAAACCTTATTCTCTTCGGCAAGTGGAGGTATCACCACTTGTCTCCGGCGCACCCCCCCAGCAGTGCCGCGGAGGTGATATCAGGTCAAGGCCGCGCCGGAGGCCTTGACCTGCACGGCCACACTATTTACGAATGCCAAGCGTGCCAATAACCTCACGATACCGATCAACATTCTTGCTCTTCAAGTAGTTGAGCAACCGACGGCGCTGTCCGACCAACTTCAGCAGTCCGCGACGCGAGTGATGGTCTTTTTTATGGACCTTGAAGTGCTCCGTCAGATAGGTGATCCGCCCGGAAAGGAGGGCAATCTGCACCTCGGGAGAACCTGTATCGCCTTGATGATGGCCAAATTTTTCAATAATCTCTTGTTTTTGCTCTGTTTGCAGTGTCACGGTAGACCTCCATTGGTTCTCTAGGTATGGTGTAAGATCAAATTGCTATGGTATGCGTATACAACCGGTGGCGATTCTTTCTGCTCCCCCGCGGTGCGGGAGGCAGGAATTTTTATATTCCAGGAAGCGGGCGCCTGACTATTGGCTCATCCGCATCTGGCGCGTGTTCCGTCTCTCCGCGGCCAATGATGGTCTCTATTGCCTCAAGGGAGAGGGCATTGGCCAGCAAGAGCTCCCGGGCCTCTTCTCTTTCCGCAAGCATTGACCCCTGCACGGCCGTGGCCACCGAGAATGGGCCATTCTCCAGACGACGGAGGGCGGTCAAATGGGCGCCACAACCCAGGGCGCGGCCGATGTCAGCCGCCAACGTCCGGATATAGGTCCCCTTGCTGCAGCGGACCCGGAGGCCCATGGTGTCTGGCCCCAGAGCGGTGCAGCGCAACTCATGGATCCACACCGCTCTGGCCGCTTTTTCAATCACCACCCCATTACGCGCGTAGTGATAGAGAGGCTTGCCCTCGTGTTTCACCGCCGAAAAGGCGGGCGGGGCCTGGAGCAGTTGGCCTTGAAACGGGACCAAGCAGCTCCGGATTGTGGCCATATCAAACGCGGGGACAGGGGTCTCGGCAACCACCCGACCCTCGCGATCCAGGGTGTCCGTCTCCACGCCCAGGCGTAGTACTGCCTCATAGAGCTTGTCGCCGTCCATCAGGCGCGAGATCAAGCGGGTCGCCGGTCTGCCGATGCAGATAATCAACAGTCCTGAGGCAAAGGGGTCCAACGTGCCGGTATGCCCAACCTTTTTGATCTGTAAGGCCCGGCGCACCTGTTGCACCATACGGAAGGAGGTGGGGCCGACCGGTTTGTCCACCAACACGAGCCCCGCCTCAAACACGGAGACTCGCTAGCCCACGAGAGATCGTAGCCGACAACCCCAAGGCGATTGTGAGCACCTTACCCCTCAACCAATGGCAGCAGCAGGGCGAAGACCTGTTCCCTGACCTGTTGCATGGTCTCACCGTTGCGGAAGTTGCAGCCGGCGGCGTTACGGTGACCACCCCCCCCAAGTTTGCGAGCGACTGCGGCGACATCGTAGTCACTCCCCTTGGAGCGCATGCTGAGGCCAACGCCACCCTCCTTCTCCTTGATGAACACCGCCACCTTGACTGTCGACAGGGCGCGGGGATAGTTGATGAAGGATTCACTGTCCTCGGGCCGGGAACCGGTCTTGGTAAACATCGCCAAGGGAGCGGAGATCAGGGCCAGCTTGCCGTCGGCAAAAATTTCCAGGGTCGACAAGACCGCTTGCAGGAGGTGTAATCGACTTTCAGTAAAGTTATCAAAGAGTTTGCCTGCCACCTGCTCGGGATTGACCCCCAAGGCCACCAATTCTCCGGCAGCGGCAAAGGTTGCCGCCGTGGTGGATGAATATTTGAAAGATCCGGTATCCGAAACGATGGCGGCGTAGAGGCAGATGGCGGCTTCAATGGAGATTTGCGCCTCCAAGGCCTTGGCCAGTTCATAGACCATATCGCCGGTGGAGGCGCGGCCTGATTGCACCCAGCGGAGATCGCCGAACTCCCTATGTCCGGCGTGGTGGTCTATGACCATCAACGGCCGGATGGTTTGCAGGGCCTCGGCGGCCTTGCCCAGCCGCAAACTGTCGCCGCAGTCCAAGGCAATGGCGCAGTCGACCTGACTCGGGTCAGGCACCCCACAGCTCAGCTTGTCGCACTCCGGCAGAAAATCGTAAAGATAAGAGACCGGTTCCTCGCTGTAGCGAATCACCGTTTTCCCCATCCCCTCCAGGATATTGCTCAAGCCTAGCTGCGAGCCCAAGGCGTCGCCATCCGGGAAGATATGGGTGGCGACAACAATGGTCTTAGCTCTCTTGATCGTCCTGACTATCTGCTCCAGATGACTGACGTTCATTGGCAATCTCGCGAAGTATTTGATCCATCTCTGCCTGCCGAACCGCGGCCAGATCGTGTTTAAACTGCAACTCCGGCATATGGCGTAGATTCAAGGTCTTGGCCAAATGGCTACGCAGAAAGCCGCGCGAACTGGCGAGGCCTGCCTCCACCACCTTCTGTTGACCCTGCGGGCAACCGAAATAGACAAAGGCCGTTTTGAGGTCAGGGGTGGTCTCCACTTTGGTGATCATCACCTCGGCCAGTCGTTGGTCGTTGACCTTCTGCAAGAAGAGCAGGGAGAGCTCATTGCGGATGGCAGAGGCCACCCGCGATGGACGCCGGCTCGTCGAGCGCCCCAGTTCAGGGACGGCATATTTGGTCTTGGTTTTACGTGGAGCGCTCATGGTCTTTCCTGGTGACGGTGGTTGGGCAAGCAGGGCTTAAAGTTTCCCGGCCACCTCGTCCATGACAAAGGCCTCCAGGATATCACCCACCTTGATATCGTTATAGCTTTCGATACCAACGCCGCACTCGTAACCGGTCAACACCTCTTTCATGTCATCCTTGAAGCGGCGCAAGGAGGCGAGGCTGCCGGTATGAACGACCACGCCATCCCGGAGCAAGCGGATTTTGGAGTTGCGCTCGATCTTGCCGTCGGTGACGTAGCAACCGGCAATGGTCCCCACCTTGGGTACACTGAAGGTGTCCCGCACCTCAAGATGGCCCAAGACCCGCTCGACAAAGGTCGGCTCAAGCATGCCGGTCATGGCTAGCCGGATATCGTCCAGGGCGTGGTAGATGACATCGTAGAAGCGGATATCGACATTTTCACTCTTGGCAAACTCCTGCACCTTGGAGCTCGGCCGTACATTAAAGCCGATGATGATGGCGTTGGAGGCGGCGGCCAAGAGGATGTCGGAGTCGGTGATGGTGCCGGTCCCCTCATGGAGGATCCTGACTCGGATATCGTCAGTACTGAGGTTGGCCAAGGCCTGACCAAAGGCCTCCAGCGTTCCCTGCACGTCGGCGCGGATGAGGACGAAGAGCTCCTTCATGTCGCCCTCTTTCAGCTTGTCGAAGAGGTTGTCCAGGGAGACCTTGGAGGCCTTGCCCAGCTGGATCTCACGGCTCTTCATCTGCCGTTCGTTACTGAGGTTCTTGGCCATCTTCTCGTCAGGGAGGACAATGAACTCGTCGCCCGACATGGGCACTCCGCTCAGCCCCTGGATCTCCACCGGCATGGCTGGTCCTGCCTCGTCGATCTTGTGGCCCTTGTCATCCAGGAGCATGCGGACCTTGCCGTAAAAGTCGCCAATGACAAAGGCATCGCCGGTACGCAGGGTTCCCTGTTGCACCAGCACCGTTGCCAAGGGGCCTCGGCCCCGGTGCAGATGGGCCTCAATGACTCGGCCGCGGGCGCGGCGGTGGGGATCGGCCCGCAGTTCAAGGACCTCGGCCTGCAACAGAATCTGCTCCAGCAGGCCGTCGATACCGATACCTTTCTTGGCCGAGACCTCGCAGAAAATGGTGTCGCCACCCCACTCCTCAGGCACCAGACCGTGCTCGGAGAGTTCACGCTTGACCCGCATGGGGTCGGCATTGGGTTTGTCAATCTTGTTGACCGCCACCACGATGGGCACCTTGGCCGCCTTGGCGTGGTTGATGGCCTCTTTGGTCTGGTCCATGACGCCGTCATCGGCCGCCACCACCAGGACGACCACGTCGGTGACCTGGGCGCCGCGAGAACGCATCTCGGTAAAGGCGGCGTGACCCGGGGTGTCGAGGAAGACCACATCGCCCTGGGCCGAGCGCACATAGTGCGCGCCGATATGTTGGGTGATGCCGCCCGCCTCGCCGGCAGCGACATCGGTATTGCGGATGGCGTCCAGGATCGAGGTCTTGCCGTGATCGACATGACCCATGACCGTGACCACCGGGGGCCGGGAGTGCATCTCGCCGCCGCTGGCCTCCTCTTCGAGATTGATGATGCTGATCTCGTCGGTCATGGCCTGTTCCACCTCGTAGCCAAAGTCAGAGGCCACCACCGTGGCCGTCTCAACGTCCAGGGACTGGTTGACCGTGGCCATCACCCCGAGCCGCATCAGTTTGGCGATCAACTCGCTGACCTTAATCCCCATGCGATGGGCAAAATCACCAATGGTGATGGTGTCATGGACAATGATCCGTTTTTTGATGGCCTTGGTCTCGCCAGCGCCCTGGTCGATATCACCCTTGAACTTCTTGCCGCCGCCACGACCGCCGCGACCAATCTTCAGCGAAGCGGCAAAGCGGCCGCCGCCGGCCATGGCCACATCTTCGATATCGACATCGGCGTAGCCCTTCTTCTTCAAGACCCCCTTCTTGCCGCGGGCCTCGGGCTCCGCCGCGTGGGTGAATTTGACAAAGCGCTTGGCCTTGTGGCCCTTGCCGGCCGCATCATCACTGGTGGTGTTGGCCGTGGTTGTAGTCTTGGTTGGCGGTTCGGCGCCACCCGCCTTTTTGGCGGGTCTGGCCGGGGGGGGGCGGGACGTTTGCTGGGTACGGCGCGAGGTGCTTCAACCGGGATCTGAATGGCCGCCCTTTTGATCACCCGGGCAAACCCCTTGCGGGCGTGTTCCACCCGTGCCTGGTTCGGGAGCTCATCCGCCGCTTCCTCAACGCTCTCCTCCGCCGAGGTGGTTGCCAGGGCGGGTACCTGCGGGGCAGGCTCTGGGGCTAAAGGCTCGGATGCCGGGGCGCTCGCCGTCGGCTCGGAAACCAGCCGTGGCTCTGACACAGGGCTCGCTTTCACCGGTGTCGCCGTCTCTTGGGGAGAGGCGGGTGCAGCCGGTTCAGGGGCGCGCACTGGCTCGGCAGGCACGGACGGGGTCGGCGCAGAGGGGGGTGGTTGTTCAGCTTCGACTTCTGGGACAGTCGGCGACAGGGCCTCGGCCGCGGCATAGGCCTGTTCCACGGCCTGGAGGTCCATATTGGGGACCGCCTTGGTGCGCCTGCGGATGATTGTCCCCCCGCTTGCCTGTATCCTCTTCTCCTGGACCTCGGTGTGAGTCGACAACAACCGTTTTCGTATATCTTCGGCGACATGCTCATCTAAACCTGAGCTGTATGTCTTCACATCATATCCCAGTTCTATGAGCTTGGCCGCCAGCACCTTGCTGTCCATGCCTACTTCTTTAGCCAACTCGTAAACCCTGACCTTCATTCGACAAACTCCCTATATCTACACTTCTGATGAAGCCTTGCCTGGTTTAAGACAAGGCTTCGTAAAATGATACCTTACACCACATCCGCCTGCACGCCAAGTACGGCATCAAGCCCCGGGACGCATGCCAGCGCGCCCATCTTCTCCGGATCCTGACAGCGCAGGAGCCAGGCCAATCTTTTTCGCTGCTTGATGAGCCGTTGATAACACGACTCCTTGCGGCAACAATAGGCCCCGCGCCCAGGAAGCATCCCTTTTGCATCGACCACCAAGCCACCTGCCGAGATCACCAAGCGGACGAGATCCGCCTTGTTGGCCTTTAGGCCGCATCCCAGGCAGGTCCTGAGCGGATACGCCATCCCTTGCCGCCCTACTCAACCTCGGCCGCTGGGGGTGCCGTTACTTCTTCACCTTCACCCGTAACTTCGGGCGCACCCACTTCCTCGCCCGCTTCTTCACTCTTGGGCTTGGGCACGGCCTTGGCCGCTTCGATCAGGGCCAGGCAGGCCTGGGGGGTAAACGAGTCCAGGATCTCGGCCAGGGCCGCCGGCTCGATGGCGGCCAGCTCCTCGGCGGAGGTGATATCCTGATCGTACAAAGTATCGGCCAAACGTTGGTTGACCCCTTTCACCGCCAGCAGGGATTGGAAACCCTCTTCCATGAGCTTTTGATACTTCTGCTCGCTCTTGACGTCAATCCGCCAGCCCATCAGTTCGGAGGCCAGACGGACATTTTGCCCGCCGCGGCCGATGGCCAGGGAGAGCTGATCATCCGCCACCACCACTTGCAGGGTCTTCCGTTCCTCATCAACGACCACCATGGAGACTTCGGCCGGGGCCAAGGCGTTGGAGACAAATTTGGCAGGGTCCGGGCTCCAGGGGACGATATCGATACGCTCACCTTGCAACTCTTGGACTACATTCTGGACCCGCGACCCCTTCATGCCGACACAGGCGCCTACCGGATCCACATCAGACTCGGAGGAGGAGACCGCGATCTTGGCCCGTACCCCTGGCTCACGGGCCACGGCCAGGATGGAGACGATCCCCTCGGCGATCTCGGGGACCTCAATGGCAAAGAGTTTGGCTACGAACTGCTTGTCGGTGCGACTTAAAACCAGCTGTGAATCGCGGGACTCCAGGCGGACATCCATCAACAGCGCCCTGATGCGGTCACCCTGATGGTACGAGCGTCTCGGCATCTGCTCACTGCGGGGAAGAATGGCGTCGGTGCGGCCCAGGTTGACGATGATGTTGCCGCGCTCAAAACGCTGGACAATGCCGTTGACCACATCACCCTTGCGATCCTTGAACATCTCGAAGACCACATCGCGCTCGGCGTCCTTCATCCTTTGGATGATGACCTGCTTGGCGGATTGGGCCGCGATCCTGCCCAGCTCGGAGACGTTCTCCATCTTGCTGCCCAGTTCGTCGGTCAACTCCACTTCCGGGTCGAGGAGTCTCGCCTCGTCCATGGCGATCTGGGTCTGTTCGTCATCAACCGTCTCCACCACCGTGCGGAACTGGAACAGTTCGACCTCGCCCACCTCATCATTATAATGGGCCTCCATCTCACGCCGCAGCCCGAACTTCTTCTTGGCGGCAGACATGACGGCCTCTTCCAACCCCTTGATCAGCAGTTCCCGGTCAATACCCTTGTCCCTGCAGACCTGATCGATCACTCTTTTAAGATCTGATATCATCCGACTTCTCCAACCTTCTTCCCAGAGACCATTGCGGTCAAAACTCGATAACCAACCTTGCCTTGACAATTGCCGTCAGGGCAATCTGTTCTGGCGCTTCATCCACGGTTACAGTAACCATTATATCATCAACACCGGCGACAAGGCCGGTGATTGTTCTCGTCTCTTCACCCTCTGCCAGGGAGATCGTCACCTTCTGCCCCATGTTTCGGGCAAAATCCCGAGCCGTGGTCAACGGACGATCCAAACCAGGCGACGATACCTCCAGGTGATACGGCCTGCCAATCGGGTCTTCCACCTCCAGCAGCGCGCCAACCGTCCGGCTCACCGTGGTACAGTCATCCAGGGAGATGCCACCCTGCCGATGGATGACCAGCCTGAGCACCAGACCGACCCGTTCGTTGCGCAGCTGGAGTTCCACCAGCTCGTAGCCCAAGTCGGTCAGCACCGGCTCCACCAACTCACGGATGTTAGCCGTTGTCGCGGTTTCCATGCCTCACAACCTCCAATGTCCACGTCTAGAGCGTAGGTAAAAAAAAAAGCGGGTATTAACCCACTTTTCCATAAATCAGCCGACCCGGTCAGTGAAGCATTGACGATGGTCAACAGCGACAATTTTTGGAACCCATTCCGCCCGCCGGCCCATGAAGAGACGCGGCAAAAAAAAGAGGGGGGGCAAAATGGAGCGGGCAACGAGATTCGAACTCGCGACACCAAGCTTGGGAAGCTTGTACTCTACCAACTGAGCTATGCCCGCCCAGCAGAACAATGCCCCAATATACTCAAACTTGTGTGATTGTCAAGAGGATATGCAGTGCGGGACGGGCATGCGGCAGCGTTGCCGGCCTCCATAAGGGCACATTTGGGCTGTTTGGGATGCGCTGGACTTTAGTGTAAGGAAAAGAATTGATTCACAAAAGAAGTGAAGTCTTATCCTCGGCGGCAAAGGAGGGCAATCATCCGCTTACCAGATCGTGTTGACGTGGGGATAGTTGCGCAGTTTGCCGTCTTTGGTCACCAGCGCCGCGCCCAGGGACAAGGCGGTAGCGGCAATGATCCAGTCGGCTGGATCGGCGGCGTGTGGGAACTCCGGCAGGCGAACGGATTCAACGGCCATGGCGTTCGTTATCGGCACAAAGGGAAGAAACGCCATTGCCTCGCAGCGGCAGGGCCAGTCGCGTACGTCGAGGGCCAGTCGCAAGCGGCCCTGCTCCACTATACTTTTGCAATAATTATTTTGGCTGATTGTAACGCACTGCATGTCCATGGGATTACACTCATACGTGTTGTCCCTGACAGAGGAGGACATTGGACGGTTCTTGATTCTTAAGCCCGGTCGGTTGCGGTATTGGTTGTTCGGGATACCGACCATCTCAGCCTGATGGATCTCAGATTGAAACGTGACCTGTCGGGGTTAAGCCAGGCCTCCGGCCAGCTTGATAAGAGATTGGAAAGGGGTGAGGTGCTAAAAGGAAAGATGAGCAAAATAGGGGGGCAGATGATACCCATATGCCAAGTCTGGTTCCATTCCCTCTATAGGTTCTCCAGTTAGCCAAAACCTCGCGTCACTTTTGTTCAGGCTTGTCCTTTCATCCTGCGAGCCCGTCGGGTGACGTGAATATTGCCCATTTCAATGCCAAAAACGCCGTTATAGAGCAGGAAATAGGTTGTTGTTGCAGATGTAAGTGTATGATTTCAGACTGTTAGCTTGGTCCGACCCCTGGACCCGGACGTAGCGTAGCCCCTCTTTTTCGTCCCAAGGCAACTTTGATCGTCAAGGGAATCTCATAGCAGGGGAGGTTGTATCCCGGCGGGAAGTGGTACAAACGCTCTTTCCCAACGGTGGACTGGAGTGTGTCTATAAAGCTTGAGGCATACCCCGGAAGGAACTATTGCCGCCATAGATGGCAAGAAGTCGCTTGGCCTCTGTAACGATTGCACCGATCTCTGCCCGTGCCACAGATATAATCCCGGCGTCGGCCAAGCCCGGCGTAAATAGAGGAAGACATTGCCGGTGTAGGCGGTGGGATCTTTTCTGTAAGATACGCGGCGGCTCGAGGGTCATACGCGACCGAATAGTCAGTTCAGATCTGGACATAGCGATAGTTCCCCTTGATGTTCTGATTGAGATATCGGCCTACCGACTCAGCCCCTATCAAGTTGCTATACTCGCTTTCTGGGACATCGAAGTACTGATAGACAGAACCTTTCATAAATTCAACCTCAAGGGTCATCGTGTTCTGATCATAGCCAACTGACGCCACATTGGACGAACTTACTGGTGTTCTGTTCATAGATTGCCTCCTTGATTGTTTGTGTCTCTCGGATTCTCGCTCCGCCATTTCTCCAGAACGTGGGCGTAATCCTCGACTTGTTTCTTACGGTTCCAACCACAGTTGGCATTCGGATCATAAATCAGTGGGTCGTGACTGTCCGGGCGGCGGTTTTGGGCTGGCGCGTCAATCAGAGCACGCAAGGGCAAGTGAACGGACTCACCAACAATGATCGCCTCGCCTGTGCGAAGGGCGGGCAGCATATTGAAGAGTCCTTCAAGATTGTCACTGACTGTGCTCGTGACATGGGAACGGTCGGTGGCATTGGCTAAGCGCATGGCAAACAGGGTGCCACACTGGGAGAGGATGGTTGGGTCAATTTCCGCAGGTCTCTGGCTTACAATCATCGCGCCTATACCATACTTACGACCTTCCTTGACGATTCGTCGGGCAGCTATAGAGGCGGCGCCCTCATTCCCGGAGTTCAAATAAGCGTGGGCCTCCTCAAGCACGAAGAGCAAAGGCCGAGTTCTCCCTCCTTCAGGCAGGAAGCGCGCCCAGAAGAGGGCATCGAACAACAACCGAAGGAGCACACCAATAAGGTCCATAAGGATGGAGACCGGCACACCCGAAAGATCAAGAATGGTAATTGGCATGTCGCCCCCCACCCATGATTTCAAAAGAGCGTCGATATCCTCTTTCGGCTGGGCGTCAAGATCCTGTATCGTCGATTTTGGACACCATGGGCCGGGACGAAACATAAAGTCGTATCTTGTGTCACGAAGGAGTGATTCAGTGGCCAACACCTGCCTCCGGATATTCAGCTGCGCACCGCTCAGATAGACCCGATCCGGGCCACCCGCTGTAATTGGGCGATATTTGGGCGGATTCACGCTCATGATGTCGCCGAGCATAGGCTTCCCGTTTAAGTCCCGCTCTATGGCCTCTGTAACGTCGCTTTGATTAGCCCCCGGGACTGTATGCGTTGAGCAAACGTAACGGTGCAGTTCGTACCAGAGACGGTGAATGCTGAACGGGACAGGCGTATCCACTGTCAGGGTATCGGCCGCAACCCCATCACGCTTTCTTTTCTGAAGAGAGGATAACTTCAGTTGCTTTACTTTCTCGACCAGTGCAGCACGGTCGGCATCGTTCAACCCACGAAAAGGCGTGACCCTCAGAAGTTCGTCAAAACTTAAGGCCCAATACGGGATGAACAGCGGTTTTTCACCTTGAGTTTCATCCGCATTGACACGGAAAATTGTTGCCCGGTCTTTTAACGCAGCATGGTATTCTCCGTGTATATCCAGCACGATGATGCGAGTCGAAGGGTAACGGTCTGTATCGGAGAGGGAGGCAAGAAGATTCGCCACTGTAGTGGACTTCCCAGCGCCCGTTGTTCCGACAACGGCGCTATGCCGTGTGATAAGACGATCAATATCCACCAAGGCCGGGATGGATTCGGCGCTCGCAAGCCTGCCCACTCGAACAAAATTTGGCGCGTCTGACCTGCCGTAGATGCGGGACAAGTCCAGTTCAGTGACAAGGTGTGCCTCGTCGCCGATGGTCGGATATTGTGAGATGCCACGCTTGAACTCTCCCGACCGTTGGCCCTCCCCGACGAGTTGCACTTTCAACCAGCGATAGCCATATGGTTCGATCTTGGCCAACGCCTCTGGAACTGCCCCCGCGCCGACCTGCGATACAATACCGAAGAGGTCGGTGAAACCGATAGAGATCCGGACAAAGCTCCCTATCTGGCCAATGCGATAACCGTGGCCATCGATGAATGCCAGCCCAGATACTGTGTCCATATGGAGAGCAATGCTGATAGTTGCACCTTGGACATCTTGAACATTTCCCAGGTAAGTAGGACTATTAGACATTGGCAAACTCCCGCGACTGTCCTACAGTACCGACCAACTCTTCAAGAAATTGCCCAAAGATCGCGAAGTCCCCGAGCAAGAACTTCGCTTCCAGCTTGCCACTTTCATCAGCAGAATCAATGCAGCTCCATTTGACCCATTTTCCATTTTCTGAAGGGAGTAAGCTTTCTTCCATCTGGGGCCATGAGGATTCTTGCCCGCTGATGACGGCCCCATCACGCGCCAAGATATTGAGGTTTGCACGTTTTCGGGCAAGCGAGACTGCCTGCGGGTATTGAACGATATCGTCGTAGATCAGTGCAAAGGCGACAGCAGTCTGGGTGGATTGAAGCCCCTGGACAATCACCTCGTTGATATGCTCATCCCGAAAGGAATAGCCACAGAGAATAAGCGTGGCAGTGGGCTGCTTAAGAAAAGCTCTAAGTCGGTCAATCATAGCAAGGTATGGCATCCGTCGACTTTCATGGTACTTTAGGTGTGAGGGATGGATGACACGCTTGGATCCGACATTTTCCAGCGCAGTTCCACGGAATACCCCCCTATCTGGAACTTGATACCAGTTGATCGAGCCATGAAGTTTCCACAACCGCGCCCACCGTGGGGGAAGATTGTCTTCTTCCATCGCCCGAAGGTCAAAAAACGGCTTGCGTACGCCGGCGAACCCATCAAAATAGGGAACACAGCAATCCTCGAACGCTTGCTCCATTAGAAGGTCATAATTTGTGGTGAATATCTCTATTGGGTTATCACGTCGTACCGCATCCACCCAAGAAGCAATATGGTGGTATGGCGTCTCGGTATTAGGAAGTTCCCTGTTGACAACCTGGTGGATAAGCTGGCAAATTTTGTCGTCAAGTTTGTCCAGTTGCTCGGCGGACAGCCCACGCACGTCGTCATTGCCCGCAACGGCTCGAAGCGCCCGGATATGAGTTAGCACATCCTCCACAGTTGTGCTCTGTCGAGCATCTCTTTGGAAGTGATTTTCTACGATCTTAAGTAGGGGGCCACATTCTTCACACTCTGCCAAATCATCGCTAACCAACTTGGAGATCCCTGCAATGTCAGGGATTAGTGGAGACTGTCCATCGGTCCCATCTTTCACAGCCACAGGACAGCCAGCACCGAGAAAAATTCCGAGTGGTTTCTTGTTACTAGAAAGGCATTGCTGAAGATACCCCAGATACCTGCTTGGATTCTCATCTTTCATATTTGTTCTTCCTTGCTATTGCGCTCTCAGGACGGATCGTTTTAGTCAACAGGCGTTCCCGCTGGCTTCAAGTTGCCAAATTTCTTGCGCGGCTGGTCGGCAGGGTCAAAGCGGAACATGTTCTTGTCGACCTGACGATTCAACGTTATGTTGACATAGGTTGTCTGGTTGGGCACGATGATGTCTTCATAGGAGGCCCCGTCCGACCTGAACTCCCGGCAAAGTAGTAAGAGAACCCGCTGGAAGGTCGGGCGACGATACGGATGCCAAACAAGCCATCCCTGATCTGGTTCATTTTGTCGACGTTCAGGTAATAGACAACACCGGGAAATGGGGACAGATCTATATTTCGCTTCCGCTTTGCAGCCCTGTATAAATACGGGACTGAACATTTTTTCCGAAAACGATTTGGCACCCATTATTTGCTTCCCGTTGTTCCTCATGCCAGCTCAATCTTCAAACTTTTCCCCAAGGCCAGAGCGGCTCTTTCGAGAGTTTGCAGGGTGACAGAGACATTGGCAGGGTCAAGGAGCCTATCCAGGGCCGTGCGGCTGGTGTGCATCCTTTCCGCCATGGCGGATTTGGATAATTTTGCCTGTTTCATTTCAATTTCTATCTGGTAGGCAATAACCCTCTTGATCGCCGCTGCTTCCGTATCCGCCCGGATCCCCTCCTCATCGAGAAATTTGTCGAAATCGGAGCCCAAATGTCTATTCTTCATCTTCCAGCCTCTCTCTTGTAATTGCCAAGCCGTGTTAGAGCCGTATTGAGTTCGCCCAGGGGTGTCTTCTGGGATTTCTTGATAATGCCGTGCAGCAATACCAGGTGACCACCGTCGACAGTGAAGAAAACCCGTGCAATGCCACCAGTCAATCGGGTTCGCACCTCCCATAAATCCTTATCGATTTTCCGAATTAACGGCATCCCTAAGGGCCAGCCCAGCTGTGCGGTCTTGATATCTTCACCGATTTGCCGCTTGTCGTCGTGGGGGAGGCCTTTCAGCCAATCCCTGACAGGTTCGTTGCCGGCCTCGGTTTGATAAAAAATTACCTTTAGGATGAACGAGAGGTCAACCATTGGTGTCCAAGTGTACCAATATTGGTGCGGCTGTCAATCTTGTTTTCCTCTCGCCCTTCCCACTTGCTCCATCAGGTAATAGGGCCTCACCTGGCAAAAAGAACAATGCTGTTCGCCGGGATGGTTATCGACGCCGCAGCCGGAAGTCCATGCAGGCCTCGGTCGTAGGCGTTCACCCCGCCACCGTTGCCGGAGACCTGGGGATTGACCCAACTGTCGTAGACGTCGCTATTGAACGCCTCGCGCCAGTGGCCGGTTCCTGGGAAGCCAAGTTCGTAGCCATGGAGGGTGGACTCGTTCAGACTCGCCACCACCACGACATCATGGCCCGCGGAGGGGACCCAACGATGGAAAGCCAGCACCCGGTTGCCGTTGTGGACGTGATAGACGTTGCAGCCATCGCCCCGTAGGCCCTTGATCCCCTTCCTGACCGCGAGGAGTTCCCGGGTAAAGCGCAGAAAGTCGATCATCGCTTTATCGTGTTCCACCCCTTGCCAGTAAATCTGGTGCGGGCCGCCCGCTTGATCATGCCACTGCTTGTCTTCCAGGAACTCCTGGCCCATGAAAAGGTTCGGGATGCCGGCTGCGGTCAAGGTAAGGCCCAGCGCCACCCGCGATCGGCTGCGCGCATACCAGGAGCGGCTGTTCGTGCTGTCGGCGATCCTGGGGATGCGCCATTCCCGGCCCTTATACACGATGTCGTGATTTTCCGAACACTGGACAGCCCGCCACTTGTTATCAAGGATGGGAGAGGCAACCTCCCTTGCGAGCCGGTCCATATCCACGAAGGAGTGAGAGCCGGATGCGGCCTGTCCCAGGGCGCTGCGAATCGCCTCGCGCAGGCCGTCGTTCTGGGTGGCGTCAAACCCGGCCCCTGCCAGCCTGGTCGGACGGACAATCGCCTCCTGCACCGGCCAGCATTCGGCAATGTGGATCGCCTGCGGCTTGACGTGGCGGCAGGTGTCGGTCACGTATTTGCAAAACAGCCAGCCATGCTCGCCCCCTTCGTTCTTGATGACGCTCACCTCGTCGTAACGGAACCCATCACAGTGATATTCGGTCAGGAACATCAGGGCATTGTCGATCAGGAACTGCTTGACGTTGTCGTTCCAGTAGGCGAACACCAAGCCGCCGGCCCATTGGTGATCGGTGAAATAGAGGCTGTCGTTAAAGTTGCCGCCTGCTTTGCGGTCTAAGAAGTAGAGGCTTCGATCACCGAAGTCACCGCCGGCATGGTTATAGACCACGTCCAGGATCACCGCGATACCATGGAGATGGCACATGTCGATCATCATCCGGAGCTGATTCGTGGTGCCGCGAATATCCTCCAGGCTGTACGGCCTGGCATGGGGAGCTATGGCGCGCAGCCTCTGGTTGACGCGTGCCAGGTACCCAACCAGGGCCGGGTCGGCATCCTTGACGCCGTAATCGGTTTCCGGAGAGAAATAATCGACCCCGTTGTACCCCAGACTGAACATGCCGGAGAATTCGACCACCGGCAGGGGCTGGATGGCGTTGATGCCGAGGTCTTGCAGGTAGGGCAACTTCTCGATGACATCGAGGAACGTCCCGTTGTTGCGTCCTGCCGGGATGAACCAGGTTCCGATGTGCAGTTGATAGATGACGAGTTCGTGAAAGGGCGGGGGCTGGAACCCCTGGTCATGCCAGGGAAAGCTGCCGGGGTCCTGGAGAAGGCTTTGGCATTCCGGCCACATGGGGTCATCGGTAAGGTCACGGGCGTAGGGGTCGCGCTTGAGACCCTCGGTACCGTTCGCCGGGCCTTGGACATAGAACATGTAACGGTCTCCGGCCTTGACCTCCGGGATAAACCCCGCCCACATGCCGCTGCCTCTCTGGTGCAGCCCGGCAGAGTGACCGGCGCTCCACGTGCCGTCGGCGGACTTGACAAAGTCCCACTGGACTCTCACTTCGCGGGCCGCCGGCGCCCAGACCCGAAACGTGGCGCCCGGCTTGTTCCCGAGCAAGTTCCCTCCCATGGGGGTGTTATCGGAGATGTGGTCCAATCGTGCCATCGCTGTGCCGTTCATGTGCTCCTCCCTTAGGTTGTGGTGTGTGGATGTGAGACGATAGACGTCTCCCTACTTCATGGGCAAATCAGTTCCTTTCACTTGCAGATCTCCGCAGGCTTCACGGTAAAGGCACAAGGGACGGCCGGCTTTTCCGGCCAGAGATGTTTGTCGAGCTGACCGTTACAGCCGACATCCTCCAACAGGCCGATATTGCCGTCCGGGGTGCAGACGAGGACAACGGCATGCTTTTCTTCGGACAAGACCCGTACCCGGTAGGTGTCGAAGGGTATCAACAGCCCTGGCTCATGCTGGACGGCCAGTTCCAGCAGTTCCCTGTCGCTCAAGTCCGGGGACGGATTTTTGTAGAGGACTGTCAATTCCACTGCCGCGCTCAACTTGGTAAGGCTGGGGAAAGGGGCAGCGACTAAGCCCTCAAACAGTCATTTGCAGACGTTGCTCTCAATCGCACCCTTGGCGTCTCCCTTCTAAGCCCGATGGTTAAGAGATCCAGCACGCAAAATGCCAGTATCTGTCACTTGATTTTGCCAAGTATTTCGTAATTACTTATAGTTAGGTATCCGGTAGCAATGGATTTGACAAGGGTTTTTTTGCTGGAGATGGAAAGTTTAGGCGGGTGGCGATGCCGGGCATCAGCGGGGCGGAGGGATCCATCATCGGCAACAGTCATTTCCTTCCACCATAAAGCCAGCGGCAGGAGATAATGCAGGATGCAGCGTCCCTATCGGCTGGAGTTTGATACCCCGACGTTTACTGGTGGCGAAAATTAGCGGTGATGGGAGGAGGGGAGTTTGTTCGGGTAGGTGCCACTTTTTTCTGCGTGCAGCGAACGAAGGCGGCGAGCTAGGGAATGTGGCCAAGAGGGGAACTGCGTGGAACCTATGCCTGTCGGCTTGCCGTCATTGTTCCGCGTAGCCGGATCTTGTCGTCAGGCGAGGAGGGGAAGCAGTGGCTAGCCACCGCTGGAGAAAGCGGGGACGAGTCCCCGCACTCCACAGCGTACGGCCCTCATTCCGTCCTGGGCAGGTACCAACGTTGCTGGTCTCGCCCAAGGTCCATGAACACACCGGTAGCACCCGTTAATACAACCAGCCAAACAGCCACAGCGGGATCCTGTCCCCCTGACCGATCTCGATATTGTCCAACGCCAGCCAGGCGTTGACAATGCCTTTGATCTGGCGGCTCTCCTTGTTCTTGCCCCCGACTTCGAAGGTGAGAGCGCCATTCACCAGGAAATCACCCCGGGCAGGGACCGTTACGCTGTGGCCGACTTGGAGCATGTTCAGGAAGAAGGTCTCCCGCACCGCGCCGCTCTCCGGTGCCTTGCCCCCGGCCAAGGCGGCGTAGAGGTTCGGGTTGTTGAGGTAGATCTTCTCCGGTTTTTCCATCTGCCGCAGTCCCTTGCCGGTGCGCGCAACGGTGAGGATCAAGCCGGCGTCCTCCAGATAGTTGAGGTAGCTCTTTAGCGTCCGCTCGTCACCGATGGCGAGCAGGTTCTTAAGCTGTTTCAGGTCAGGGGTGAACGGCACCAAGGAGGAAATGATGGCCAGAAGCCTCTCAATCTTGCGGATGCTCGCCCCGTTCAGCGCTTGATGGATGGCGGGGAGATCGCCCTCCAGGGTGGTATGGATATTCTGCTCCAGGGTCATGTGGAACTGGGTCGTGTCCCCGTACTCAGCGAAATAGGGGTAATAGCCGCAGGCCAGATACTCCTTGAACAGGGCGAGCACCTTCAATCCCCTCTTTTCCAGCTCGGCCACGATGGCGTCGGCAGCCTGCTGATGCCCGCTGATCAAGGCGTCAAGGGTCAGGTGGTCGAAATACAGGCCGTGGGTCATGCCGATATATTCCCGAAACGACATGCCGTACATCCGGTAGACCAGGGCGCGGCGGCTCAGGTCATGGCTGCCCTTGGTGATCTCCAGGGCCGAGCTCCCGGATGCCAAAATCTTCAGGTTGGGGAAGGTATCGAAGATGCTCTTCAGTTCCAGGGACCAATCCGGGTACTTGTGGATTTCATCAAGGCAGATAAGTTCCCCGCCAAGCTTGTAAAATTCGTCGGCAATCTCATAGAGTGAGGCCCGACCCACCAGAAAGTGGTCGGCTTGCAGGTAGAGGGCCTTGCGGCTGTAAGGGTCTGGCCCATGGGTAGCCAGCAGGTACTGCACCATGGCCGTGGTCTTGCCGATGCCCCGTTGCCCGATGATCACGGAAAAACGGTTACTGAGGGGGTGGTCCCGGAGAAAGTAGCGTTTGAACTCCCGGTTGCGTATTCGGAGAAAGGTTTGGCTCAGAGAAAAGAGGTCGTCAAGCATGATTGGGCTCCAAGTTAGGATTGCACACCAATCATATAGACATTTGAGTGGTAATGCAATCCCATTTCATGGGAGGCCAGGGCTGGATTATTTCTTTGCGATTATATGCTATCCGTATTGCATGTAAATTATGATTAAGCAATTCCGCGACAAAGAGAGTGAGCAGCTGTGGCAGGGTCAGCGCGTGGGGCGCTTTCAAGCCTTGCAACAGCAGGCCCTTCGTCGTCTCGACATCTTGCATGCTGCCACCTCCCTTGACGATCTTCGTTTAAACCCGGGCAACCATTTTAAGGCCCTTGCCGGTGACCGCAATGGTCAGTTCAGTATTCGGATCAATAAGCAATGGCGGGTTTGCTGCGAGTGGGACGGCAATGATGCCCGTAACGTCGAGATCACGGATTACCATTGATTGCAGGAGAAACTGTTATGCGTGCTACCGATCCTATCCATCCCGGCGTTACTCTCGACGAAGATTTTTTGCAGCCATTCAATTTGAGCGCCAATAAGCTGGCCTTGATTCTTGGGGTGCCACAGAACCGGATCAGTGAAATCATTCGTGGTCGGCGGGGCATTTCCGCCGACACCGCCTTGCGCTTGGAAAAGGCCTTTGGTGTCTCGGCGCAGTTCTGGCTCAATCTGCAGCAACAGTACGATTTGATCGTGGCGCGGCAAAACGCCGTTGGCCTTGACGCGATCGACAGGGTTGCCGCTTGAGCCAAGGCCTCTGGCACGAGACCATGCCCTTGGCCACACTGCATCCGCTGGAGTTCCGCGCTCCAGGTGATGAATTTACACCACCGCGTCACCCCCATCCCCTTGCACCCCGGTAAAGCACCAACTGACCGCATCCCGATCCTTCCCGCTAACCCCCGCCCGGATCAACTCGGCCTCCCAGTCGCGTACCGCATCCTTGACCTGGCCAATGATGGCCAGGGCCTGCCCCTGGTCCAGGCTGAAGCGTCGGCATTGGCTGAGCAGGTTGGTGATGGTGGCCGTTGACCCCTGATCCCCGATGTTTAATGACAGGTGAAATCTATCTCCTGTCCGGCGGCGGGCCGGCACCGGCACGATGTCGTAGGCCGGAGAGAGCCGCCAGCTGCCCTGATAGAGAAATCCGTGATTTCGGAGGTGGTCGTCTTCGTTTCTGACCAGCAGGTTAAAGGCCATCCGCCGGAAGAGTTCGTGGTGATCCGCCTGCACCTGACTGACGAATTTGCGCATCTGGGTGGCGATCTCCGGGTAGGAGCCCCGTTCCAGTTCATCCGCGTCGAGATTGCTTAGGGCAAAGGCACTCATGAACGGCAGGCGGCGGCCGTGCTCGCGATCGAAGCGTTTGATCAGGTAGACCATGCGTCCCCCCACCGACTCCAGGCGGATCTCCGGTACCCGGATGCCCGCCCTCTTGGCCATGGTCATGGTGGCGTACTCGATGCCCGGATACTTGACCGCGGTCTTGCTGCTCTCGAACTTGGCGATCCACTCTTCATTATCGATGACCAGCGTGCACTTGGGCTGGGCGCCGCCCAGAGAGGTCCCCTGGCGCAGGAGGTGCAGGACCTCGGGCGGCAGCTCCTGGTCCTCGATGGCCTGGTCGATGACCTGGGCCACCACGGCCAGATCGGTAAGCGAGATCGATTTTTCCCGTGGCGTGGCGGCCCTCTCCGGGCTTTTGCCAAAGGAGATGGCGCCCACGGCATGGTCGGAGACCAAGTCGATAAACTCGAAATCCTTCAAGGTGCCAAAGGGGAGCCCTCGGTGCTTGGCCATGATGTACCGGCCCCAGCTGTCCGGCAGGACGTCGCGCAGGACCCCGAAGATGCCGTTATTCTTGCGGGTGACACAGGCATGGTCGGTCAGCGGCAGATTGATGGGGTCGATGGCGATGGCATTGGGGCGCTGGAGATAGCGGCGGCCGTATTGGAAGGAACCCACCGCCAACCCGGTATCCAGGGTGAACAGGGCGGCAGGCACGGGCTTTTGCTCCCCGGGCAGTTCGATAAAGACCACCCTCTCGAAGGCCTTGGCGACCAGGTCCCCGCGCCTGTCTATGGTGGCCCTGCGGGTGGTGCCGGGGGCAGTGGCCAACTCCTCCCTAGAAGTCAAGGCGCTTCTCCTTTTTGCTGCGCACCCGTTGCGGCAGCCGCTGCTTTTCCAGGGCCAGACCGATGCGATCGTCCTCCGGATCGGCGAAGCGCAGGGTCTGATCGAGTTGATAGACCTCCAGGGCGGCAAGATAGGTCTCGAATCTCACTGATGGATCACCGGCCTCCATCCTGCGCACCGATGATAACGATGTCCCCATCATCTCCGCCGCCTGACGGACGGTCTTTTGCCGTCTCTTACGGGCCAGCTGAAGATTGTTGCCGATTTGCCGAAGCCGGGTCTGCATCTCAGGAGAAAGCATGGCTGGTGAATATCCTCATATGTGAACAGTAAAATACAATTAAGCGCTCATATGTGACTATTATGGTGCAAAAGGAGGGAGAGGTAAAGAGAGAGTTTAGGCGCCGCCCGGGGGAGGGAGTTTCTGGCAACTCGCTAACCGCCACGGATTGCAAGGAAGGTGCATGGGTGACACCCGTTGGCCGCTTGCCCTGGGCACTCACCCCATGATCACTCCCTGGGCAAATTTGATGATGGGCATGATCAAGCGGGGCAGGATACCGGTGTAGAAGAGGATGAGCAGGAGGATGAAGCCGTAGCGCTCAAACCTGGCATAGCTTGCCGCCAGCCCCGGGGGAAGCAGGGCCATCATGATCTTGCTGCCGTCCAGGGGCGGGATGGGGACCAGGTTGAAGATGCCCAGCATGATGTTGATCCAGATGCTGGCCACGGTCATCTGCAGGATGGGCATGAGGATCATGGTGGGCAGGAAGGTGCTGAACAGGATCAGCAGCTTGGCCACCAGGGCGCTGGCCACGGCCACAACCAGATTGACCCCGGGGCCGGCCAGGGAGACCCAGAGCATATCCTGCCTGGGGTGCTTGAAATAGCGGGGATCCACCGGTACTGGTTTGGCCCAGCCGATCTTGATCAGGAAGAAGGCCAGGGTGCCTATCAGGTCCAGGTGCTTCAAGGGGTTTAAGGTCAGCCTGCCCAGATTGGCGGCGGTGGGGTCACCCAAGCGGTTGGCCACATAGCCATGGGCGAACTCATGGACGGTGAGGGCGAAGAGGAAGGGTGGGGCGGTGGTGATGATCTCTTGGATAAGGTTCATGGAGAGGCTTTGGTTTACGGTTTACGGTTGATGGGCTGGTTTGGGTTTGGAATTCAGTCATCGTTCCCACGCAGGAGCGTGGGAACGATAATGGAAGCAACCTGGGGTGTGGTTCGCCATCAGGGGGGGGGGCAAACCCTGGATGACCCCCCATCTCAACCCGGCAGGGGGTAGTGCCGGCCCAGGAAGGCAACCTCATCCTCGGCGGTGTTGACCAGACCGTCGAGCCTCGCCTCCAGCAGGTGGTTCAAGATGGTGGCGTACAGGGGGCCGGGCGGGTAGCCCATGGCCTTCAACTCGGCGCCATGGAGGTGGGTGGTGACCCGGCAGAGGTCGGTGACATAGAGGGAGACAGCGTGCTTGCCCGCCTTTTTTACCAACAGCCCCATGAGGTGGAGGAGCCCCTCGGTGCTCAACCCCTTCAAGAGCCAATAGATCTCGCTGGGCCTGAGCGGCGGCCCCTGCTTGCCGTCGGCCACGGGCTCGCTCTCCACCGGCTCGCTGCTTGCGGCCTCCGCCTCCTGGGCCAGCCAGTCGTCACTCAAGGCCCGGTTGTTCATCACCTTCAAGATCTTGTCCACCGCCACTTTCTGCTTGATCAGGGTCTCCAGGTCCCGGGGGCCAAACTCGAACTTCTGGCAGAACTCCAGGAGCTGGCGGGTGGTGATGCGGGCGGTCAAGGCCAGGAGAAAGGTCTGCCACTGCCTGAACGGTTCGCCCCGGTAGAGCAGCTTGTACCAGGCCACGCTGCGGTGGGTCTCGCGCAGGATGGTCTTCAGCCGCGGGTCCAGGCGCAGGGCCGGGTGGAAGAAGGAGAGCAGGTTCAGACCGGCCAGGCGGTAGATGGCGGGCTGGGGGTTCTCCTCGTTCAGGATGTACTTCAGCTCCTGGAAGAAGCGCTTGCCGGAGAAGCGGCCGAACATCTCCTGCTTGATGGCGCTCTTGATCAGACGCTCGGTGAACTTGCCGAGCTTGAAGCCCAAGCGCTGCTCGAAACGGATGGCCCGGAAGATGCGGGTGGGGTCCTCGACAAAGCTTAGGTTGTGCAGCACGCGGATCTGCTGGTCGCGGATGTCGTTCTGGCAGTTGAAGAAGTCCACCAGCACCCCGAACTTCTCCGGATTCAGGGCGATGGCCAGGGCGTTGATGGTGAAGTCGCGGCGGAAGAGGTCGAGCTTGATGGAGCTCATCTCCACCGTGGGCATGGCGGCCGGGTACTCGTAGTACTCAAGCCTGGCGGTGGCCACATCGATCTTGAAGCCGTCCGGCAGCTTGATCACCGCGGTCTGGAACTTCTCGTGGGTACGGGCGATACCACCCAAGCGGCGGGCCAGTTCAGCGGCAAAGCGGATGCCATCGCCCTCAATCACCACGTCCAGGTCCAGGTTGCGGGTGTGGCGCAGCAGGTCGCGGACAAAGCCGCCCACCGCGTAGGCGGCAAAACCCATCTCCCGGGCCACCTCGCCGATGGTCCGGAGCAGGACGATGACCTCCTTGGCGAGCAGATTGACCATCACCGTGTTCAGGTTGCGGTGGCGGGCGCTGGAGGGCTGGTCCTCGCGATCGGTGTCACTGGTGGCGCCGGCCCGGTCCTTGGCCAGGAGGTTCAAGAGGTCGGTGCGGGTGATCACCCCGACCACCCGTTCGTTCTCCAGCACCGGGATGAAGCGCTGGCGGTGTTCGATGATCCGCTCCTGGATATCGGCCAGGGTGGCGTCAGGCGTGAGCGTCGCAAAGTCGGTGGTCATGTACTCCGAGGCCGGCAGCAGCCCCAGGCCGTGGAAGATCGCCTTCTCCGTCACCCGGCGGGATATCAGCCCCAGCACCCGCCGCTCCGGGTCCAGGACCGGCAGCACGGTGATGTTGTAGCGGGTGAGTACGCCGTTGACCTCGGCAATGCTGGTCTCCGGCGGCACGAAGATCACCGGCGCGCTCATCAGCTCCCGGGCCAGACTCTTGGGCTGCACGTACTTGTGCAGCAGCCACACCAGCTTCTCTTCCGCCTCCACCAGGGAGAGCTCCTTGATGGTGGCCGAGGCCGCCGAGGCGTGGCCGCCGCCGCCGAACTCCAGGGCAATGGCCCCCACGTTGACCTCCGGGATGCGGCTGCGGGCGATGAGGTAGAGGCGGTCGCCCATGGCGGCCAGGGCAAAGAGGGTGTCCAGGTTCTCGATGGCCATGAACTTGCGCACCAAGAGGGCGAACTCGTCGATGTACTCCGGCAGCATGATCCGGGAGACCACCACCTGCACCCCCTGGATGGTGTAGGTGGTGGCGGTCTCGATCATGGTGGTGACGATCCCCAGTTCGGTGGCCGAGAGCTCCTGAACAATAAAGGGGGCGATCATGTTGAGGTTGGCCCCTTGTCCCAGGAGCCAGGCAGCGGCCGTGAGGTCGTGGGGGGTGGTGGTGTCGAAGAGGAAGGAGCCGGTGTCCTCGTGGATGGCCATGGTCATCAGGGTGGCCTCGTCCGGGGTCACCCGCAGACCGCGCTCTTGCAGGATCTCCGCGAAGATGGTGGTGGTGGAGCCCAGCGGCCGCACCACCTCCACGGTGCCTTGCATGTCCTCCGGGGCGTCGGGGTGGTGGTCGTAGAGGTGGACCTCGATGCCGGGGTTGGTCAGACATTCGGCAAGCATGCCGATGCGCCCGGGCTGGCGGGTATCCACCACGATCAGGCGGCTGACCTCGGAGAGGTTGATGTTCTTCAAGCGCTGGAAGGTGTAGACCAGGGAGGATTGCTTGATGAAGTCACGGACATTGCGTTCCTGGGAGCCGGGGAAGACCATCTCCGCCGTGGGATAGAGCTTCTTGGCCGCCACCATGGCGGCCATGGCGTCGAAATCGGCATTGAGATGGGTGGTGATGATGTCCATGGCAGCTGGGGTCAGGGCTCGGGATGGTAAGGGGCGCGGCACACGCAAAGCATAGACCAAAAATCAGCGACCGGCAACCGCGATCGTGGTATCCTCTGTTTTCAATGGGCTCGCGTGGCGCGGGGATGAGTTGTCCCGGGGGGACTCCGCAACTCCTTGACGGGGTTCAAGGTTATAGGTATATGATTGACCAACAGTGTGCTCCCCCTCCCTTTACGGGAGGGGGTTGGGGGGTGGGTGAATGGACAATCTGCCGGTCAGCGGCCAGCTCCCCCCCCCCGTCAAGCGGGGACTGAACCGAGCCTAACCCTTGCAAAGGGGACTATGGAGTGCCCAGAGCGCCACTACAAATTTCCTAGCGAGCACGACGGAATCAACATCAAGAGAGGATTACGATGAACAAACCATTATTAATAGTCGCGCAAAAAGTCCATGAACACGCCATCCGCCAACACATTGGCAATAAGTTACAAGGTGTGCCGGCGTCGATTGAGCGCTTTTTTGCGAAACCGACATTATTGACTTTGGTCATGATTACTGCCTGTACCCTGCGGGCCCCGCTGGCGGATGCCGGCATCGAACCGGTATCCCTGACCATGCAGCAGGCGATCCGCCTGGCGGTGGAGAATAATCTCGATGTGCGGGCCGAACTCTATAACCCGGCCCAATTCGAGGCCCAGATCCAACAAAACCTTGCCATCTACGACCCGATCTTCAGCGCCCAGACCGGGGTCACGGATATCACCGACGGCTCTCCCTCCCTGTTGGGTCCGGACCCCATCAGGAATCAGGCCTGGCAGATCAACACCGAGTTGAGCCGGCTCTTCCCCACCGGCGCCATTGCCAGCGTGGGTTTTGATAACGCCCTGTACAGCAACAACTCCGCCACCCTGTTTCACAATTACTGGCAGACGGGCCTGGGGGTCAGTATCAGCCAGCCGCTGCTCAAGGGGTTCGGCCGGGAGAACACCGAGGCCGCCATCAACATCTCCCGGCTCTCTAAATCCGCCTCCCAGGAGCGGTTTAACGACCGCCTGCTGGCCACGGTAGCCGAGGTCCACCGGCAGTACTTCACCCTCTACAATCTGCGCGAGCAACGAGAGGTGCGCAAGGTCTCCCTGGAGCTGGCGCAAAAGATCCTTAGCGAAACCAAGAGCCGGGTCGAGGCCGGGGTGTTGCCGGCCATGGAGATCTTGAATGCCGAGTATGGCGTTGCCGCCCGGGAGAAGGAGGTGCTGGACGCCGAACAGGCGGTGCTGGACCAGAGCGACACCCTGGGGGTC
>OBOI01000081.1_pt1 | contig 37764 bp, 38 predicted proteins | sample 1670151 | NCBI WGS metagenome assembly OBOI01 (sample SAMEA104232303, study PRJEB22302) | sediment metagenome | biome: forest; feature: aquifer; material: sediment | place: USA | collected 2011-08-07 | depth 0.01 m | reverse complement strand
GCCCTCCCGAGCGCGCACCCACCTCAAAGTACGCGAAGGTTTCGTCTCTCAGACCCGCACTGATGCAACGCGCACACTACAACCTCTGCGGTAAGGCTATGACGTTCTATCGCGGGCACTACCGTTCATACGATTGCCCTGGTTTTGCTCACTCGATCCGGCCCTGGAACCAGAAATATCCATCATCGTCCTGTAGTGCCAGATCGCCGGTACGCAGCCAGGCGTCGGCGCCGTCGCCCCATTGCCGGCCTCGGATCGCTTGCGGATTCCGCCAGTATTCGCCGCACAATGCAGGATCGGGTTCGCCGTGGCAGTATCTCCGCACGCAGAGTTCACCGGTGACGCCGGGCAACACGACGCGACCGGCGCCATTGAGAATCGCGACCCGGTGCCCGGGATAGGCACGCCCCAAGGCACCCGGCCTGCGCGCGTAGACGGCGGCGCAATCGCCGACGACAAAGCCGGTTTCGACCTGGCCGTACACCTCGTTAATCGCAACACCGAGCGTCGCCCGGGCCCGCTCGCCAAAGCCCGCATCCGCCAAGCGGCCCGCGCAGACGATGCTGCGCAAGCCGAGATCGCGCATCTCCGCCAGGTCGGCCTGAGCGGTCGTCATCGCCGCAAGTTGCGGCGCCGTCAGGAACATGTTCTTCACTTCGTACTTGCGGGCCAGCCAACAGGCCTTCCCGGCATCGAAGCCGCCGTTGTAGGCCAGCACCGGCTGACCAAAACTCCAGGCCGGCAACAATGCGCCAAACAATCCGCGCACATCCGCCCAGTCGACCGGCGACCAGAGCATATCGCCCGGCTTGGGATAGAAGCCGTGCGCGCAGGCAAAGGCAGGCAGATTGCCGGCAAGCGCGCGCTGCGCCAGCGGAACACCCAGGACATGATCGCCCGCACCGGCGGTATAGACGAGCAGCGCCGGATCGGCGGCAGCCGTCGCAACCGGCGTATAGCGCGTCGACGCCAGCGGCGCCAGCCGCGACCATTCGCGCACCCACGACTCCCGCGCACCGCCGACACCGATGACATGCTTGAGGCCGGGCAAGCTGTCGCGCACCGGTGCCAGCCCTTCCAGCGCAACGGCATCGACGATGGCGACGCGCGCCTCGGCATGCGCCAGACGATAGGCGAGCGCCTCCGCATCCAGGTTGCGGGCAAGCGGCAGCACGACGGCGCCCATCTGATAGCAGGCGATATGGCTGATGGCGGCTTCCGGACACTGCGGCAGCAGGATGGCGACGCGGTCGCCGCGCATCACCCCCATCGCCGCCAGCACGTTCGACAGCCGGTTGGCGTCGCGCTGAATATCCCAGAAGGTCCAGGCCGAGGTCGCGCCGTCGGCGTCCTCAAAGAAGAGCGCGAAGCGGGCGCGATCTTCGGCCCAGCGCCCGCAGCATTCGCGGGCGATGTTGTACTGCGTCGGCAACTCCCAGCGGAACTCGTTCCAGAGTTCATCCCAACTACCGGCAAGCCCGTTCGGCGCCATCATTTTCGTTCGAGAAAGCGTTCGCTGATCTCGTCGAAATATTCCTGCTCGCCATCGACGTGAATGCCGAGTTCATTGAGCACGAACATGCGAATCTGCGGCCACAACACATCGTCGACGTGGGTGATGCGGTGGTAGAAATGCACCGCCAGTTGCAGAATCGCCACCAGCGTGCAGGTTGCGCCGAGTTCGCCGTTCGGCATTTCGTGGTGGTACTGAATCGCGGCGCAGACGAAATCCGGCAGGTTCCAGTGTCGCGCCACCAGATAGCCGATGCTGCAATGGTCGACGTTGTAGCGCGCGTCCTCCTCGGACAGATTCGGCCAGCAGCAGGTGTTCTCCAATTGAAGCGACTTGCAGTAGTCGGGGAAGCGCTGCATCAGCACCGGCACGCCGCATTCGTGGAATATGCCCGCAAGATAGGCCTGATCGGGAAAGACGTTGCAGACCGACACGCGATCCTCGGCGATCATCGCCGCCAGTTGGGCGATCTCCTGGGAGCGCGTCCAGAAGATGTCGAAAGCCTTGCGCGTCTTGTCCGACACCGCCGACGACAAGGCCATCGCCTGTACGAGATTGAAGGTCTGCTTGACGCCGACGACCATGATGACCTGTTCGAGCGCATCGAACTTCTTGCCGCGGCCGAACACCGGCGAACGCGCCGCCTTGAACAGCATCGCCGTGAGGCCGGGATCGCCGGAAATGATGTGCGCCAGCTTGCGCACGTCATAGTTGTCTTTCGTCAGCATCTTGCGCAGATCCAGCAGAATTTTCGGCTGGGGCGGAATCCTGATGCCTTTGGACACCAGCTCCTTCATGGCCTTGTCGGCGTCGACGGACATATCAACTCAACCTTTCTTCCAGGAATTCGATCCCGTGCCGGACGGGGACCGGGGCGACGCGGGAGGCGAAAACTATACTATAGGCGCACGCATTCCCGAAGGCCGCGTGCGCGGCAAACCGGCAAGCGCCTATTCCGGCCCCAGCATCTCTTTCGCCACCACCCAGCGGTCGAAGTCCTCGGCGCTCACGTAGCCCAGCGCCAGCGCCGCCTGCTTCAGCGTGCTGCCCTCGCGGTGCGCGCACTTGGCGACCTCGGCAGCGCGGTCGTAGCCGATGTGGGGGGCGAGCGCCGTCACCAGCATCAGCGAGCGTTCCAGCAGTTCGGCAATGCGCACCGGGTTGGCCGCAATGCCGCGCACGCAATGGGACTCGAAGCTCGTCATGCCGTCGGCCAGCAGGCGCAGGCTTTGCAGGAAGTTGTGAATAAGCAGCGGCTTGTAGACGTTGAGCTCGAAATTGCCCAAGGCGCCGCCAAAATTGATCGCCACGTCGTTGCCGAAAACCTGGCAGCAGATCATGGTCAGCGCCTCGCACTGGGTCGGATTGACCTTGCCCGGCATGATGGAACTGCCGGGCTCGTTCTCGGGAATCGATATCTCGCCCAGGCCGGAGCGCGGCCCCGAGGCCAGCCAGCGAATGTCGTTGGCGATTTTCATCAGCGCCGCCGCCAGCGTCTTCAATGCGCCGTGGGCCGACAGCAGCGCATCGTGGCTTGCCAGCGCGGCAAACTTATTGCCTGCGCTGGCGAACGGCAGCCCGCAGTTTTGCGCCAGTTCGGCGGCGACGCGGGCGCCGAACTCGGCGTGAGTGTTCATCCCCGTGCCCACCGCCGTACCGCCGACCGCCAGTTGCAAAAGCGGCGGCAGCGTGGCGCCGATCGCCGCCGCGGCGTGTTCGAGCTGCGCCACATAGCCCGAAAACTCCTGGCCCAGCGTCAGGGGCGTGGCATCCTGCAAGTGCGTGCGGCCGATTTTGACGATGGCGGCAAATTCCGCGGCCTTCGCATTCAGCGCGCCGCACAGCACGCGTAGCGCCGGCAGCAGGTCGCGTTCTATACCCAGACCCGCCGCCACATGCATCGCCGTCGGAAAGATATCGTTCGACGACTGGCCGAGATTCACGTCGTCGTTGGCATGCACGCTGCGGCCCGTGCCGCGCACGCCGCCAAGCAGTTCGGAGGCGCGATTCGCCAGCACTTCGTTCATGTTCATGTTGGTCTGCGTGCCCGAGCCGGTCTGCCACACGGCAAGCGGAAATTCTTCGCGGTGGCGCCCGTCCAGCACCTCCTCCGCGGCGACGGCGATCGCGTTCGCCTTCTGCGCATCGAGCCGGCCGAGGTCGCGATTCACCCGCGCGCAGGCGCGCTTGACATCCGCGAGTGCGACGATCAATGATTCCGGCATACGTTCGGTGGAAATTCGGAAGTGTTCAAGCGAGCGTTGCGTCTGCGCGCCCCACAGCCGTTCGGCGGGCACGGCAATGTCGCCGAAAGAATCGCGTTCGATACGGGTTGCGTCCATGTCAGCCTCCTTTAGACCTCTTGCCCGAAGGGCTATTCCGGCAACGAGCCTCGCCTTTGCATTCTATGGGGATACGTCTTGCCGCTGGTCTATGCTGAGAACAGCGGCCGCTCCGCCGCAGTCCTTTAGGGGTTCGACCATGCATCCACCTCTGCCCGACACGCTACAGGAATTCACCCTTCCCTCGGGAGCGCACGCGAAGTTCTGCTCCCTTCCCGCGCTGGAACAAGCCGGCATCGGCCGCATCTCGCGCCTGCCGGTATCGATACGCATCGTGCTCGAATCCGTGCTGCGCAACTGCGACGACCTCAAGATCACCGCCGCCCATGTGCGGCAACTGGCGGACTGGCAACCGAACGCGCCGCGCACGGCGGAAATCCCTTTTGTCGTCGCGCGTATTCTGCTGCAAGACTTCACCGGCGTGCCGTTGCTGTGCGATCTCGCTGCGATGAGAAGCGCCGCGCAGCGCTTCGGCGCCGACCCGAAGATCGTCGAGCCGCGGGTAGCCGTCGACCTAGTCGTCGACCACTCGGTGCAGGTCGACCACAATAACTCGCGTGACGCCCTCGACCTCAACATGAAGCTGGAATTTCACCGCAACGCGGAACGCTACCGCTTCATCAAGTGGGGCATGCAGGCTTTTCACCGCTTCCGCGCCGTGCCGCCGGGCATCGGCATCGTGCATCAGGTCAACCTCGAAGCGCTGGCGCGCGGCGTCTGGCATAGCAACAACGTCTACTATCCCGACACGCTGGTCGGTACCGATTCGCACACCACCATGATCAACGGCCTCGGCGTCGTCGGCTGGGGCGTCGGCGGTATCGAGGCCGAAGCCGGCATGCTCGGCCAGCCGCTGTATTTCCTCACACCCGACGTGGTCGGCGTGCATTTATCCGGCCGTCTGGCCGAAGGCGTCACCGCCACCGACCTCGTGCTCAACATCACCGAGCGCCTGCGTGGCGCCCAGGTCGTCGGCAAGTTCGTCGAATTTTTCGGCGCCGGCGCCGCCGCGCTCGCCGTGCCCGACCGCGCGACGCTGGCCAATATGGCGCCGGAATACGGCGCAACCATGGGCTTCTTCCCGCCCGACGCAGCAACAGCACGCTATCTCGCCGCCACCGGACGCAGCGCGGAAGAAGTCGACGCCTTCTGCGCCTACTGGCAAGCGCAACAAATGTTCGGCATGCCGCAGGCAGGCGCCATCGACTACAGCGAAGTCATCGAGTTCGACCTCGGTGCCGTACGCCCCAGCGTCGCCGGGCCGAAGCGGCCGCAGGATCGCATCGACCTATCTGCCATGAAGGCAGGTTTCGCGGCGGCCTTCGACCTGCCCGGCCCAGCGCCCGGCGAAGCGATCGGCAATGGCAGCGTGCTGATCGCCGCCATTACCTCCTGCACCAACACCTCCAACCCTGGCGTCATGCTGGCGGCGGGACTGCTGGCACAGAAAGCCGTAGCGCACGGCCTCACGGTCAAGTCCACCGTCAAGACCTCGCTCGCGCCCGGCTCGCGCGTGGTGACCGCATACCTGAAGAACGCAGGCCTGCTGAATTACCTTGAGCAACTGGGCTTTGGCGTCGTCGCCTACGGCTGCACCACCTGCATCGGCAACGCCGGCCCGCTCGCGCCGGAAATCGAAAAAGCAATCGCCGAGCGCAAGCTGGTCTGCGCGGCGGTGCTCTCGGGCAACCGCAACTTCGAGGCGCGCATCCACGCCAGCCTCAAGGCCAACTACCTGATGAGCCCACCGCTGGTGGTCGCCTTCGCCATCGCCGGCCGCGTCGACATCGATCTCGACCGTGAGCCCCTGGGCACGGGCAAGGACGGCGCGGCAGTGTTCCTGCGCGACATCTGGCCGAGCGGCGAGGAAATTGCCGCCGCGATGCGCCACGCCACCGACCCGCTGACCTACCAGAGCCTCTACCGCGACGCCGCCCACGGCAATCCGCTGTGGAACGACATCCCGGCACCGGGCGGAGAGACCTATGCCTGGGACACCTCGACCTACATCGCCGAACCGCCCTTCTTCCATGACTTCGCTCTGGTACCTGCGGCCCGCAGCGATATCCGCAACGCCCGCGTGCTCGCCATCTTCGGCGATTCGGTGACGACCGACCACATCAGTCCGGCCGGCAGCATCAAGGCCGCATCGCCCGCCGGCACCTACCTCCAGCAACACCAGGTCGCACCCGCGGACTTCAACAGCTACGGCTCGCGCCGCGGCAACCACGAAGTGATGATGCGCGGCACTTTCGCCAACGTGCGCATCGCCAACCTGATGCTGCCGCCGCGCGCCGACGGCGCGCGCGTCGAGGGCGGCTACGCCGTGCTTCAGCCCGAGGGCGAGACGATGCCGCTGTTCGACGCCGCCATGCGCTACATCGCGCGCGGCACACCCACGGTGATTTTCGCCGGCCAGGAATACGGCACCGGATCGAGTCGCGACTGGGCCGCCAAGGGCACGCGCCTGCTTGGCGTCAAGGCCGTGATCGCCAGGAGCTTCGAGCGCATCCATCGCTCCAACCTCGTCTGCATGGGCGTGTTGCCGCTGCAATTTCTCGGCACGGACAGCGTCGCCACCCTTGCGCTGCGCGGCGACGAAGAATTCGACATCTTCGGACTGGAGTACGGCATCACGCCGCAGCAGGAAGTGCGGCTCGCCCTGCGCCGCGCGGACGGCACACGGCAAGAGGTCGCGCTGCTGCTGCGCATCGACACGCCCATCGAGGTCGACTACTACCGCCACGACGGCATCCTGCCCTATGTGCTGCGGGAGTTGCTGGGCGCATAGGCCAAGCGCAGGCGACAGCGCACGCGGCGCCGGCGCCCGGTCAAACGCCTGTTACTTCGCCCGGCCGTAGGTCGCCGTGAAGCTGGCTTTACCCAGCGCGTTGGCGTTGATCATGTAGCCGGTCAGCGCGGCGGTCGCGTCCGCCGGAACCTCGAGCTTCTCTGTCTTCAGGGCATGCAGCGTAAAAATGTAGCGGTGCGGCTTGTCGCCCTGCGGCGGACAGACGCCGCCCCAGCCATGCACGCCGAAATCGATGCGATTCTGTACCGCGCCCTTGGGCAAGGTCTGGCTATCGACCGCACCGGCGCCCGCCGCCAGTTCGCTCACATCCGCCGGGATGTTGATGACCATCCAGTGCCACCAGCCGGAACCGGTGGGCGCATCGGGGTCGTACACGGTCACGGCGAAACTCCTGGTGCCTGCCGGTGCGCCGCTCCACTTCAAGCTCGGCGATTTGTTGTCGCCGGCGCAACCGAAGCCGTTGAACTCGAAACTTTTTGGAATCGTCCCGCCCGCCTTGATCTCGGGGCTGGACAGCGTAAAACCGCCGGCCTGGGCCAAAGAGACGGCGCCGAACCACGCGGCGACAAACAAGCTACGCTTCATGGGAAATTCTCCTTTGCGATGAATGCCAGCGGGAATAGTACTCCGAAGCCGGCCGCGGATAATATGGAGGGACAGCGCCATGCCCCACGCCCCCACCGACCGCCGCACCGTCGCCCTGCTGTGCTTCGCCGAAGCACTGAGCATGACGGGTTTCGCCGCCTATCCGGCTTTCCTGCCGACCCTGAGCGCGGCCTGGGGCATGAGCGGCGCGCAGGCCGGATTCGTCGGCGGAGCCTTCTTCTGCGGCTATATGCTGGCCGTCCCATTCCTGTCGGGCATCACGGACCGCATCGACGCACGCGGCGTATTTGCGTTCTCCTGCACCCTGGCCGCGGCCGGCACTGCCGGCTTCGCGTTGCTGGCGCACGACGCCGCTTCGGGCGCGTTTTATCAGGCGCTCACCGGCGCGGGTCTCGCCGGAACTTACATGCCGGGACTGAAAGCGCTGACCGATCGCGTCGACGGTTTGCGCCAGCCGCGGTTCATCGCTTACTACACCTCGACCTTCGGCATCGGCACCAGCCTTTCGCTGCTGGCGGCCGGTTGGCTCGGTGCGCTGCTGCCCTGGCGTAGCGCCTTTTTGCTGCTGGCCTGCGGCCCGCTGCTTGCGGCACCGGCGGTGCTGGCGGGCCTGCATGCGCATCGCCATCAAGGTGCCCACCGCGCGCCCTGGCTGCCGCGCTTCGGCCCGATTCTGGCGCAACGCGAGATACGGCGTTTCATCTTCGGTTACACGGTGCATTGCTGGGAACTGTTCGGTCTGCGCTCCTGGCTGGTCGCTTTCATTGTCTTCGCCTACGCGGGCGCACACGCAAGCGAGCACGCACCGAGCGCCACCGAAGCCGCAGCGCTGATCAACCTGCTCGGTCTGCCGGCGAGCATTCTCGGCAATGAAGCGGCAGAACGTATCGGCCGCACACGCTGGATAGCCGCGGTGATGGCATGTTCGGGCGCACTGTGCTGGCTGGCCGGACTTTCGGCGGCCTGGCCGTGGTGGTTGATGCTGGCGCTGCTGGCACTTTATTTCGTCACGGTCATGGCCGACTCGGCAGCCCTGACGGCCGGACTGGTCGCCGCAACGCCCCTTGCGCAACGCGGCGCGGCAATGGCGGTGTATTCCCTGCTCGGTTTCGGTGCCGGCTTCGTCGCACCGCTGGTGTTCGGCGCAACGCTGGACGCGGCGGGCGGCAGCGGCAACGCGAGCGCCTGGAATCTCGCCTTCGGCACACTGGGCATCGGCGGTCTTGCCTGGAGCCTGTTCGCACGCCCAGGCAGGTTATGATGCGCGGCCCGGAGAGGAACACCGCAATGATCCAGATTTACGGCATCAAAAACTGCGACACGATGAAGAAGGCCTTCGCCTGGTGCGATGCGCACAGCGTCGTCTACAAGTTTCACGACTACAAGAAACTAGGCGTTCCGCGCGAACGGCTGGTCGCATGGTGCCAGGCCGCCGGATGGAAGACGCTCCTCAATACCAAGGGGCCGACGTTCCGCAAGCTTGCGCCCGAACAGCAGGCCATCGCAACGCAAAGCGCCGCCGTGGCGCTGATGATGGAACATTCGAGTGCGATCAAGCGGCCGGTGGTGGAAACGGAAGGCGGCCAGTTGCTGGTCGGCTTCGATCCCGCGCTGTTCGAGAGCTTCGTCAGATGATGGATACGATACGGCGCTTTCTTTTCGACGACCTCGACATTCGCGGCGCCGTGGTGCGCCTCGGCCCCACCTGGCAGGAGATGCAGGCGCGGCGCAACTATGGCCAGGCCGAACGCGACCTGCTGGGCGAATTGGCCGCAGTCACCGCGCTGATCGGCAGCAATCTCAAGCAGCCGGGACAGGTCAGCTTTCAGCTTCAGGGCCAAGGGCCGGTCAGGCTGCTGGTGATGGATTGCGACGAACAGATGCGCATGCGCGGGCTGGCGAAAACCGAAGGCCCCGTCGCCGCGGCGCCGATGCCGCAACTTCTTGGCGACGGCGAACTGGTGCTGACCCTGCAAACGAACGCCTCCAGGGAACGCCCCTACCAGAGCCTGGTGCCCATCCAGGGCGATACGCTGGCGGCGGTGTTCGAGCACTATCTGGCGCAATCCGAGCAAACGCCGACGCGTCTTTGGCTTGCCGCCGACGCGCATCACGCCTGCGGACTGTTCCTGCAAAAGCTGCCGAGCGCCGATGCGCGCGACGCCGACGGCTGGAACCGCGTCCAGCACCTCGCTGCCACGGTGCAGGCGGCGGAACTCGCGCTGCCGGCGGAACTCGTGCTGGCGCGCCTGTTTTCAGAGGAAACCTTGCGCCTGTTCGAGGCCCAACCCGTGTCCTACCACTGCCCGCGCGACGAGGAGAAGGTGCTGAACATGCTGCGCACCTTCGGCCGCGAAGAGGTGGCAGCAATGCTGGCCGACCATGCGGCCATAGTGATACTCGACGACATCTGCAACCACGAATACCGTTTCGGACCGGAAGTTTTGGCTCAGTTGTTTCCTACGCTTTCGCACATGGTGCATTGAACCAAAAGCGATCCGGACGTGACGCTTTTACCCATAATCATGCAGCGCCGCAAATCTGCGCCGCCCGAATCGCTGGCAGGGAGGCCATTCGCGCCACACTGCAAGCAGAATATTTGCACAAGGAATAGAAGAAATAGCGCGCAACGATATTTTTGCGAGTTAGAATTCTTTCCGGCCATTGTGGCTGCAACATTCTCACTACGGAGGCATTTGGATGAACAAAGCTGAACTAATCGAAGTCGCCGCCACGGAAGCCGGCATCAGCAAGGCGGCTGCCAACAAGGCACTCGACGCTATGATCGCTGCCGTTGTCAAAACGGTTTCCAAAGGGGATACGGTTACGCTCGTCGGCTTCGGCACCTTCAAGTCTGCCAAGCGCGCCGCCCGTACCGGCAAGAACCCCAAGACCGGCGCCACCATCAAAATTGCGGCCACGACGGTGCCGAAGTTCTCCGCTGGCTCAGCATTCAAGACTGCGGTTGCCGGCAAGAAGAAGAAGTAATCCTTCATCTTCGTGATACGGAGAGCCCGCCCCAGATTCTGGGCGGGCTTTTTTATTGCCTGGCGACGGCCGTCAGAGCACCCTCGTCTCGAAGGTCGTGTCGTTCTCATCGACGAGATGTACGGCACAAGCGATGCAGGGGTCGAAGCTGTGGATGGTGCGCAGCACTTCGAGCGGCTGCTTCGGATCGTGCAGCGCGTGGCCCTGCAAGGCCGCCTCGTACGCGCCGGCCTTGCCCTCCGGGTCGCGCGGGCCGGCGTTCCAGGTCGAGGGCACCACAGCCTGGTAGTTCGTTATTTTCGCGTCGTCGATGACGATCCAGTGGGCGAGACCGCCGCGCGGCGCTTCCATGAAACCCACGCCTTGCGCGTGCTGCGGCCAGCTTGACGGCTCCCATAGCGCATCATTGAAGGTGCTGACGTCGCCGCCCTTGATGTTGGCGACGAGTTGGTCGTACCAGCCCTGCATGGCGTCGGCGAGGATCTTGGTCTCCAGCGTGCGCGCAGCCGTGCGGCCCAGCGTCGAGAACAGCGCCGCGACCGGCAGGTCGAGCGTCTTCAGCGCGTAGCCGACGAGTTCCTTGGTCTGGGCGTGGCCCTTGGCGTAGAGCATCAGCACGCGCGCCAACGGGCCGACTTCCATCGCATGGCCCTTCCAGCGCGGCGACTTGAGCCAGGAGTAGGCCTGCTCCACCGGCAGATGCTGGAACGGCGGCTTCGGCCCGGTGTAATTGAGCGTCGTCTCGCCTTTGTACGGATGCAGCCCCTTGTCGCGGCCTTCGGCATAGTCGTACCACGAGTGCGCGATGTACTCCTGAATCTGGTCGCTGGCGTTGAGGTCGACTTCATGAATGGTCGACAGGTCGCGGTTGAGGATCGCACCGCGCGGGAACAGGAACCCGGACGGATCATTGATACCTTTGGAGGGCAGATCGCCGTAGCAAAGAAAATTGCCGAGGCCTTCGCCCTGTTTGAACCAGTCCTTGTAGAAGCCGGCGATGGCCAGCGTGTCGGGCACATAGACCTGGTCGACGAAGCTCTGCATCGACGCAATCACCGACTGGATGCGCTGCAACCCGACGACATCCAGCGCGGTGCCGCCCTGCCCGCCGCGGTAATGCGGCCCCTTGCCGTGCCCCTCGTGCTCAGGAAAGATGCTGATGGCGATAGGCGCGCCGCCGACAACGAAATTCGGATGCGGATTCTTGCCGCCGAGGATCGCGTGCAATGCGACGACATCGCGCTGCCACGCCAGCGCCTCAAGATAATGTGCAACCGCCATCAGGTTCGCTTCGGGCGGCAACTTGTAGGCCGGGTGCCCCCAATAGCCGTTCTGGAAAATACCGAGCTTGCCGGTCTCGGCAAAGGTCTTGAGCCGCTTCTGCACGTCGGCAAAGTAGCCGGGCGAAGACTGCGGATGGCTGCTGATGGATTGCGCCAAGGTCGAGGTCGCCTTGGGGTCGGCTTTCAGCGCCGAAATCACGTCCACCCAGTCGAGTGCATGCAGGTGGTAGAAGTGCATGACGTGATCGTGGATGTACTGCGCGCCGACCATCAAATTGCGGATCAATTCGGCGTTCGGCGGGATCGGATATTTCAGCGCATCCTCGACGGCGCGCACCGAAGCCACCGCGTGCACCACCGTGCACACGCCGCAGATGCGCTGGGCAAAGGCCCAGGCGTCGCGCGGGTCGCGGCCGCGCAGGATCAGTTCCAGCCCGCGCACCATGGTGCCGGCGGAATAGGCCTGCTCGATAACGCCGTCCTTCATCTGCGCCTCGATGCGCAAATGGCCTTCGATGCGGGTAATGGGGTCGATAACCAGGCGTTCGCTCATGATCCATCCTCTGCCAGATGCTCGGCCACCAGTTCGGTGAGGCCCACCATCTCGACCTTCATGTGATAGTGCTCAAGCGCCTCTTCGATGATGACGCGGCAATTGGCGCAGGCCGTCACCACGGTGTCGACGCCGAGTTCCTCGATCTGCGCCTTCTTGCGTTTGAAGGAGACGATGCGCAACGGCTCGGCGCGCTCGTTGGCACCGACGCCGCCGCCGCCGCCGCAACACCAGTTCATGGTGCCGCTGTCGTTCATCTCGCGGAAGTTGGGCGCAATCCGGTTGAGCAGGGTGCGCGGCTGCGCATAGACGCCGCCGCGACGCGATATCTGGCAGGGGTCATGATAGGTGAGCGGACGGTCGTCGCTGCCCTTGAGTTTGAGGCGACCGCTCCCGAGCAAATCGTCGAGCACTTCGAGGATGTGCTTGACCTCGAAGGCGAAAGGCCGGCCCATCAGGTTCGGTCCTTCCCAGCGCAGCGCGGAGTAGGCGTGACCGCACTCGGGGCTGATCACACATTTGACCTTGAGGCGCTCGGCAGCCTTGACGATGCGGCCGACCAGTTCGCGCGCCAGATCGGAGACGCCGATCTGAATGCCGCTGTTGGTGGCTTCATAGGCATCCTCGGCCAGCGTCCAACTCGCGCCGGCATGGGCGAAGATGCGGCCGACGGCGCCGAGATATTCCGGGTAGTTGAGAATTTCCCAGGACGACATCAGCACCAGGTAATCGACGTTTTCCTGGTTGACCGGAATCTCGATGCCGAACTGCTTCTGCATACGCTTGATCTGGGCCTGCACCGTCACCCATTTCACGCCCGCCGGACTGCCCGCGGTGATGGCGCGCGTCGTGGCGGTAATGAGCCCCTCCGGTGCGTGCCCTGCCGCCGCCATGCCTTCGCGCATCTTGCGGATCATGTAGGTCAGATCATTGCCGACCGGACAGACCATGGAGCAACGGCCGCACATGGTGCAACTGTCGTACACGAGCGGGCTCCAGGCCGCGAGTTCCTCGTCCGTCACGGGCTTGGACAGGCCGACGAGTTTCGCCAGCCTGCCGAGCAGCGTGTACTCCTGCTCCCAGGTGCGCCGCAAGGGTTCGAGCTTATGGACAGGCGTGTACTTCGGATCGCCGGTTTCCGTGTAGAACAGACAGGATTCGGCGCACAGGCCGCAATGCACGCAACTGGAGAAGAAGCTGGCCGAAGGCGCGTCGAGGACTTCCTTGAAGGAGTTGATGCCGCGTTGGAATGAGGCCGTCACGACGCCACCCCCTTTCGTCCAGCGATGTCGCCGTTGTACCAGCGCGCCATGAACAGGCTGGCGACATGAACAAGCTTGGTGAATGGCAGCAAGGCCAGAAATAGCTCGGCCGAGAGAATGTGCGCCGCCAGCGTCAGCGTGTAGTTCTCGAACAAGTGGTGATAGGCGGCGTAGCCGGTCGCAAGCGGCACGAAGGTAAGTCCCCAGGCCAGCCAGTCGCCGCCCCTGGAGAGGAAGCGCTTGACCGGATCGGTCAGCCGTCCGCCGAGTACAGCGATCATGGCCAGGATCGCGGCAACCGTGGCGATATCAACGAACAGGTTGGGCAGCCCCGGCCAGCGCAGTCCCAGCACACCGCGTATCAGCTCGATATGGGGCACGAACAAAAACACCGCGACGGCCAGCCCAATATGGAAAACATAGCCGCCGATATAGGTGAGCGGAGCGCGCTTGAGCATGCCCGGCGGCGGCAGCGAGCGCGTGAAGATCGTGCGCCAGCCGCTGCCGGGCGTAACGGTCCGCGCCGGCGCGAGGTCGGCTTTGCGCCCCAGCGTCCGGATTTCAATCAGGCGCAAGACGATGCCGAACAGGCATAAGGCCAGTGCGAATGCGAATCCCGGTCCGCGCGCCCAGGTCAGTAGTTCGAGGCCGGTCATAGTTCCTCCGTAGGGCCGCCCCAAGGAGGCACAGCCTTTACTTTGTGAGCGAAGCAATCAACCGTCACCCCCTTCCTCGGAAAACGCGTCAGCGTTTCAGAGCAGGCCAATGCCTGCGCAGCAGGCGTTATGCCGAAACTAAAGGGGGGCGGGGGGATGGTCGTCACGGTTTCTCCAGATCGTCGACCGTGACGACCTCGTGGGCAGCCTTGGCGGCGCCCTTCTTGGCACGGTTGGCGAACGCAACCGCGGCGCCTGCCGCCACACCCGCCACCGCGGCGCCACCCGCTACCTTTTGCACCGAAATCGTCGGCATCGACAGCGCCTTGTAGAACGGACCGACATCCCAGAAGCCGGGTTCGGAACAGCCCAGGCAGCCATGGCCCGACTGGATCGGGAACGATACGCCGTTGTTCCACTTCGTCGTCGCGCAGGCATTGTAGGTCACCGGCCCCTTGCAGCCGAGCTTGAACAGGCACCAGCCCTTGCGGGCGCCTTCGTCGTCGAAGCTGTTGGCAAACTTGCCCTGGTCGTAGAAAGGGCGGCGGTAGCAGCGGTCATGGATGGTTTCGCCGTAAAAGACCTTGGGCCGGCCGAAATCGTCGAGTTCCGGCAGCGCGCCGAAGGTAAGAAAATGCGCCAGCACCCCGGTGATGACGACGGGAATCGGCGGGCAGCCCGGCACGTTGATGACCGGCTTATCCTTGATCAGATGGCTCACCGGCACTGCGCCGGTCGGGTTGGGCTGGGCGGCAGGCAAACCGCCGTAGGCCGCGCAAGTGCCGACGGCGATGACCGCGGCGGCGCCCTTGGCCGCCTCCATCAGCATGTCGACATTACTGACGCCGGCAATAGTGGAGAAGCCCGGATTGCCGAGCGGCACCGAACCGTCGACGATCAGCAGGTACTTACCCGCATTCCCGCGCATGGACAGCTCGCGCGCCGACTCGGCGGCTTCGCCGGATGCCGCTTGCAGCGTGTGATGGTAATCGAGGGAAATCTGTTCGAGAATCAGCCCCTCGACAGTCGGCGTGTGCGAGCGCGTCAGCGATTCGGTGCATCCCGTGCATTCCTGGAAGGAAAGCCAGATCACCGAGGCGCGCGGTGCATTTTCCAGCGCCGCGGCTATCGCCTTGGCCTGCGCCGCCGGCAACGCATAAGCGGCGGCGAGCGTGGCGCAAAAACCGAGGAAGTCGCGCCGGCTGATACCGGCTTCGCTGAGGGCCAGACGAACAGTGCTGTCCGCAGGACGTTCCATGTTTTCTCCCTGAGCCTGGTCCCGGTCTGGCGACCGGAATCCACGGGCAATATATATCAGGGACGAGTCAGGCGGCGATAGAAGTTTTGAAAGACCCTCGGCTATCGCGGGGTCATCCGCAAGGCGGCAGGGCGCGCTCCACCAGTTTGACCCAGTAGCGGATGCCATGGGCGATAATTTCATCGTTGAAATCGTAGCGGGCGCCGTGCAGCATGCAACCTTGCGCGCCCGGACCATTGCCGAGCCAGGCGTAACAACCCGGGACGACGCGCGCAAGATAGGCGAAATCTTCGGCCCCCATGCTCGGCTTGAGACCGGTACAAACCTCGCCGCCCCCTTCCGCAGCAATCGCCTGCGCGACCTCGCGGCAGAGCCGGGCAGGTTCTGCGGCATTGACGGTCGGCGGGTAACCGCGCTCGAAGCGCAGATTGATGGCAACGCGATAAACGGCCGCAATGCCATCGCAAACGCGGCGCATGCCCGCTTCCAGCGCGTCCTGCAACTCGGCCCGAAAGCAGCGCACCGTGCCTCCCAGCACCGCTCGTTCCGGCAGCACATTGTCGGCATGTCCGGCGTGAAAACGGGTAACGCTGACGACCGCAGCATCGAGCGGATCGGACTCGCGACTCACCAGCGTTTGCAACGCCTGCACCAGCGCCGCGCCGGCCATCACGGTATCGGTCGCCTGATGGGGCATGGCCGCATGGCCGCCGCGGCCTGTAATCTCAATATCGAAGCGGTCGGCGGCAGCCATCACCGGGCCGTCGATAACCCCGAGTCCGCCCACGGGCAAGCCGGGCCAGTTGTGCAGACCAAACACCCTCTGCATCGGAAAGCGCTCGAACAGCCCTTCCTCGACCATCAAGCGCCCGCCGCCTTCGTGCTCCTCGGCCGGCTGAAAGATGAAATAAACGGTACCGGCGAAATTACGCGTTCTCGCCAGCGCTTCGGCCGCGCCCAGCAGCATCGCCGTATGACCGTCATGGCCGCAGGCGTGCATGCACCCCGGATTGATCGAGCGGTGCGCAAAGTCGTTCGCCTCTTCGAGCGGAAGCGCGTCCATATCGGCGCGCAAGCCGATGGCCCCACCGCCCGCACCGACCGCAAGTACACCGACAACGCCGGTGCGGGCGATACCGCGATGGACTTCGATACCTGCCGCTTCAAGTTGGGCCGCGACAATTCCCGCGGTACGCGTCTCGCGGAAAGCAAGTTCGGGATGGGCGTGCAGATCGCGGCGCAGTGCGGCGATACGCGGTTGCAGTTCGGCGATCAAGGCGACGATATCCATGGTTCTTGTCCGGGCGTAACTGAAGACATTGTGCCGGGAAGTACCGCCGCCGCGCAAACGAAATCCGGCTTGGCCGAATTTCCTTGCCGGCTTTTGCCTGCGAACGCAGGCGTTATGCCAAAAAATAAAGGCAGGGATCGCTCCCTGCCTTTATTGCCGCGACAGAAATCGACTACTCAGCCGCGACGACGACGCTGACTGTCGCCGTTACGTCGGCGTGCAGGCTGACTTCCACCTGACTTTCGCCTATCGTCTTCAACGGGCCGTCCGGCATGTGAATGCTGGCCTTATCGACTTCAATACCTTGGGCAACGAGAGCTTCCGCGACATCGGCATTGGAAACCGATCCGAACAGACGGCCATCGACGCCGGCCTTGCGCGCGATCTGAACCGTAACGCCTTCGAGCTTGGCGGCCTTTTCCTGAGCGGCAGCGAGTTTTTCGGCGTGCAGCTTCTCCAGCTCGGCGCGCTTGGCTTCGAACACCTTCTTGTTCGCTTCGGTGGCACGCTTGGCCTTGCCTTGGGGAATCAGGTAATTGCGGGCGTAGCCGTCCTTGACCTTGACCACATCGCCGAGGCCGCCGAGGTTCACCACCTTATCCATCAGTATCACTTGCATGGCGGTCTCCTCTTACTGGTGCAGGTCGGTGTAGGGCATCAGCGCCAGGAAGCGGGCGCGCTTGATGGCGGTGGACAGCTGGCGCTGATAGCCGGTTTTGGTGCCGGTGATGCGCGCCGGCATGATCTTGCCGTTTTCGCCGATGAAATCCTTAAGGATGTCGATGTCCTTGTAGTCGATTTCCTCGATCTTTTCGGCGGAGAAGCGGCAGAACTTGCGACGCTTGAACAGGCTGCGGCCCTTGTCGTCCTTCTTCTTCCCTGCGAGCTTACCTTTGGGTTTGAATGCCATTTTCGTTTCCTTCCAAAAATTCGATTTTCGTCACATGCAGCACGGGAGCCCGGCTCTTGGTACTCCTGGCGGCGATGAATCCGGCAAGTTCCAGCTCATCGCCGGGAGTTGCGTCCTTCATCAGCAGCGCCACGGCACCAAGGGCGACACAGGCGATCTCGCATTCGACCTTGCGCGGCTTTTCCGCTTCCATCTGCTCCGACTCGTGGCCGAGGCGAAAATCGATAGCGGGAATGCCGGCTGGCGTGTAGCGCAATACGCCCCGCTCCAGCAGCTTTCCGGAAATTTCGATCCGGTTGGCCGCCTCGCGCGCCGCTATTCCGTCAGGCTGTGGCTGCGGCAGCAGCTTCCACCTTCACTTCGGCGGCCGGCGCAACAGCGGTCAGCGACCGGGACTTCTCCTCTTTCATCATCGGAGAAGCCGTCGTCACCGCCTTTTTCATCTTGATGGTCAGATGGCGCAGCACAGCGTCGTTGAACTTGAAGGCGTGCTCAAGTTCGGCCAGCGTTTCGCCGTCGCACTCGATGTTCATCAGCACATAATGGGCTTTATGCACCTTCTGGATCGGGTAGGCCATCTGGCGACGACCCCAGTCTTCCAGGCGGTGAATCTGGCCGGTGCGTCCGGTAACCAGCGTTTTGTAGCGCTCGATCATCGCCGGAACCTGCTCGGACTGGTCAGGATGGACGATGAAAACAACTTCATAATGTCGCATGCAATCTCCTTGTGGCTGTAAGCCCTCCCGCATGCGCTACGGGTGGGGCAAGGTTGGAAAACCGTGTATTCTACCGCGCATGCCCAGATAGGGCAAGGGAGTGCATGGCAGCGGGAACCCCGTTCCTTCTTCTTCAGGCATGGCGGAGCAAACCCGATAATCGATTCGATGGAAAACGCGTTAACCCCGTCGCCGGCAACTGTCGACACCCCCTTCCCGGACTTAGGCGGCTGGGTCGAGTTCTATCGTCATGCCGACCTGCCGGTGCTGCGACATACCGCTCAGGAGATCGAGCGGCTGCGCCGGAACTCAGATAACGTCAACGGCCGCGCACTTTCCGGCGTCATATTGCACGATCCACTGATGACCTTGCGCGTGCTCGCCTTTATCGAGCAGAACCGCGGCAAGCGCCAGAAGACCGACATCACGACCATAGAGCGGGCGCTGATGATGATCGGCGTCGGGCCGTTCTTCAATGCCTTCCAGAACCTGCCGCAAGTGGAAGACAGACTGAAAGCCCACCCGAAGGCACTGCTCGGACTGCTCAAGGTTATTTCCCGCGCCCGCAAGGCCGCGTTCTGGGCGCGCGACTGGGCCGCGCTGCGGCACGACATGAATACCGACGAGGTTATCGTCGCCACGCTGTTGCACGATTACGTCGAAATCCTCATGTGGTGCTTCGCGCCGAAGCTGGCGATCCAGGTCAAGGAACGCCAGACGGCAGATCACACGCTGCGCTCAGTGGCGATCCAAACCGAAATATTCGGGATTCCGCTTTACGAACTAAAACTTGCACTCGCCGAGGAGTGGCATCTGCCGGAATTGCTGACCTCGCTCATGGATGCGGAAAACGCCGGGCAGCCGAGAGTGCAGAACGTCAAGCTGGCCGTCGACCTCGCACGCCATTCGGCCAACGGCTGGGACGATGCCGCCTTACCCGACGACTACACCGCTATCGGCGAATTTCTGCGTCTCAACCGGGAAACCACGCTCAAACGCATCGGCGTTCCCGAACCGGAATCTGAGACACCGGCAGCGGACCTCAGCCGCAGTAGCGCAGATTGACGTAATCGAGCAGCAACTCGGGCTGCTGATAGCCGATAAAGGCAAGCAGTGCCGCCGCCAGCAGAAGCGTCACGCCCAATGCGATCCACACGCCCCGGCGGCACGACCGGCGCCCATTTGCCGTATCATGACGATAGCGTCCTTTGCCTGGGGAGGAAATCATGGGACTCGGATCCATCCTGTTTCTCGGTGCAGTGCTGGTCTTATTTACCTTCGGCGTCATGCTCTACAACGGGCTCGTCCAGGTAAAGCACGCGGTCGCCAAAGCCTGGGCCAATATCGACGTCCTGCTCAAGCAGCGCCACGACGAATTGCCCAAGCTGGTCGAAGCGTGCAAGCAGTATAAACAGTTCGAGCAGGCAACGTTGCAGCGTGTCATCGAAGCGCGCGCGCTGGTTCAATCGGCCCGCGAGCATCAGGACGTCCAGGCGCTTGGGCCGGCTGAAGGTGCCTTGCGTGCCGGCCTCGGACAAATTTTCGCCATCGCCGAGAGCTATCCCGAACTGAAGGCGAATGAAAGCTTCATGCAGTTGCAAGGCCGCATCACTTCGCTTGAAAACACCATCGCCGATCGCCGCGAACTGTACAACGAGGCAGTCAATATCAACAACGTACGCGTGGAGCAGTTTCCGGACACGGTCATCGCCCAATTGTTCCGCTTCGATACCAGGCCGTTGCTGGAATTCTCGTCGAGCGAGAAGGCGGATGTGGATGTGAAGGCGCTGTTCGGCTGAATCAAGCCCGGCCATGATCGTCAGGCTGCGGCGCGAATATGGCAGGTTCATCACATCGGGCGGTCAGATCATTCTGATTGGCATCGGCGCGGAAATCGATACACCGCTGGGATGGATCAGTTGCACCGGTATCATCGCGCTTGTCAGCCTGGCCGCCTGGATGTCCACCTACAGACGTGCGCGCGTCATCGACGACACCCCCACGTCAAAAATCGCCTCCGCCGCGCAAGGGTATGCCGAGCTGCTCGGACACGGTCACGCGCTCGAAGGGCTGCCCGTGATTTCGCCGCTCACTCACCAGCCCTGCCTCTGGTACCGATTTCTGGTCGAACGACGTCAGGACGACAAATGGGTCAACGACTCATCGGGAGAATCGGACGCTTCGTTTATTCTCGACGACGGTACCGGGGAATGCCTGATCGATCCGTACGCTGCCGAAATCCTTCCTGGCCGCAAGGACACCTGGACCGCGGGCAATTATCGATACACCGAATGTTTGCTGCTTGATGGCGAGACCATTTACGCACTCGGTGAATTCCGTACCCGGAACAGTGCCGATTTCGGCCTGAGCCGTACCGAGGCGATCAAGGCGCTGCTTGCGGAATGGAAGAAGAGCCCGCAGGAACTACTCAAGAAATTCGATCTCGACGGCAACGGCGAACTCGACATGCGCGAATGGGAACTGGCGCGCGCTCAAGCGCATCGCGACGTGGATGACATGCTGCGACAAGCGCGCGCGGAACCCGGCCTGCACACCATGAATCAGCCGGGCAACGGACGTCTCTTCCTTATTTCCAGCCTCCCGCCGGAGAAGATTTCCCGCCGTTACCGCTGGTGGGGGATCGCACACCTTGTCATTTTTTTCGCCGCGCTCGCGGGGATGGCCACCGCGTTCAACATGAGTCCGTAACGGAGCGGGGCCACACCTTGCCGGCGAACATGTTTCGGCTGAAACCAGCCGATCCGCTGCAGGACACCGCCACCATGTCCGGACGAGGGCGCGAACCGTTACAATACGGCCCCCGCGCCCTCGTAGCTCAGTGGATAGAGCGACCGCCTCCTAAGCGGTAGGTCTCAGGTTCGATTCCTGACTTGGGCGCCATCCGGAATCGAATCGGTCCTACTCGAACGTCGCTACTTCCTCTTTGATTTCCTCAAGCTCGCCGGAAGATATGCCGAGATGGGCAAGAGTATCTTCACCTACCGACTCCCATAGCGCGTTGTTTCGCATGCGCAGGAACGAGTCGTTCAGATATTCGGCCAGAAAATTGATGGCGACGAGGGTGCGTGCTTGCGGCGAGGCGCTGTCCGAATCGGATAGCACGGCGGGGTCGTGATGCCGCAATATGGCTTCGGGTATGGTTTCCGGTAAGCCCCAAACCCTTGCCACCATGTAGCCCACCACCGCGTGGTTGGTTCCGTGGCGCTCGTCCTCGGTAGCGGTCATGGGGCAATCCGCAGTGGGGGCGACTTTGAGGGTCTCCTTGTATTCTGGAAACCGCTGCATCAGGAGCGGTATTCCGCATTCCCTGAACAGTCCGAACGTATAGGCCTCGTCCCGTGGCGCGCGGGGCAGCGTCGAAGCGACGAAAGCCGATATCCGTGCCACCTTCTCCGAACTGTCCCAGAACCGTTCCAGCGACTGAGTCTGTCCGTCCAATGTGCTCCTGAGCATCAGACCGGTCACGATGCTTTTCACATTCCGCATGCCCAACAGTTGAATCGCATGGGGAACCGACCCGATCTTTGATCTCAGCCCAAAGAAAGGCGAATTTGTGACTTTCAAAATGGACGAGGACAAGCCAACGTCCTTGGCGATCCTGGCGGCAACAAGCTTGATATCGGGATGGGGTCGCTGGAGCTCGCTGTTGATCTCCGTCAGCAGTGCCGGGCGGGGCGGGATGGTGACTCCCTTGAGCGATTTCTGCGCCTCTTCCAAACTGATATCTACAGCCATATCTCGCTCCCCTGACTGATCCTGAACCGTCATGTCAGGCCGTCTTCATTGAGCGGGCATTATAGATGCAAGCGGGAAGTGGCGGACTTTCGATTATGGCGGCCAACTGCACAAAACTTAGTCATCGCTATCGGAGTCGTCACTGCAACAAGGCAATCTGTCCGCAGGTAGCAGATGTCCACAGGGTAATCCACAGATATTGTGAATAACCATCTCTGTTGCGCCAGGACATTCCAGATGCGGCTCATCGTCGCAAAACGACGAAAAACCAGTCGCCGATGCTTATGGTAACCTTTTCTCATTTCTCACAAAACATGCGCCAGCACAAGGATCCCGGGAGGACTTGGGTCTGCCTCGGTTATGTGGAATCCTTTGCCGGTGCCGATCTGCGACATGGCAACAAACCATCCCGACGAACTTGAACTTGCGAATGCGGAAGTGCGCGACTTGAAACGCGCCGTAGTCGCCCTGCGCGACGAACTCGAACGCGCCCACGCCGAGCGCGAACGCACTGCGCAGCAGACCTACGCGGCAACCCAGGGTGAAATCACACAACTCCAGAACACCGTTGTCGGCTTGCGTATCGAACTCGAAAAATCCCGCACAGAAAAAGATGTTGCGGTACGCAATGCCGTTTCGGCTGGCCAAGGAGAGATTCTCCAGTTGCATGCGACGGCTGCGGCCTTACGCGACGAACTCGAAAAAGCGCGCGTGGAGAAGGATGTTGCCGTACGCGATGCCGTCTCCGTTGCCCAAGGCGAAATCACCCAGCTTCGCGCCACGGTGGCCTCGTTGCGCGAAGCACTCGAATTGGCGCAGATCGACAAGGGAAATGCCTTGCGCCGCGAGCAAGCGCTCAATGCAGAAGAGAAAACGCAGTTTCACGATACCGTTCGCAGCTTACGCGAACAGCTCGAAGCCCAGACACTCGCCAGGAGCTAGCACCGATGGATCAGCCTGCCCCCCGTAAAAAGACCAGCGAGAAAATCGAGAGTTCCAGTACTGCGCAACGTCGCCGCTTGCGCCACGCCGAGCTCCTGCTCGAAGTCACGCACCGCATGGCCGGCTACGATACGCTGGACGAGGTGCTCCAGGCGCTGGTGGAAATGACCACCACGGAACTGAATGCCGAGCGCGGCTCGCTGTTTCTTAACGACCCGGACACCAACGAACTCTATTCCCGCGTTGCCCAGGGCAATATTCAGCGCGAGATTCGCCTCATCAACACCAGCGGCGTCGCCGGCTACGTCTATACGTCGGGTGCCCCGCTGATCATCCACGACGCCTATTCCGATGCGCGCTTCAACCGCTCTGTGGACGAGCAGACCGGCTTCACCACGCACAACATTCTCTGTGTGCCGATCAAGACAGTGAGAGGCGAAATCATCGGCGTCGCGCAGACGCTCAACAAGAAGAACAGCCGTTTCACCAAGCAGGATCTCCACCTCCTCGAAGCCATGACCAGCCAGGGCACGCTGGCGCTGCAAAGCGCGCAATTCATCGAGCGCATGCAGGCCATCCGCCGCCAGGAAATGGAGTTCATCGACGTCGTTTCCGAGGTCACCGCCGACATCAAGCTCGGCTCGCTGCTGCGCAAGGTGATGGGCGAGGCAACGCGCCTGCTCAACGCCGAGCGCTCGACGCTGTTCCTCAATGACGAAAGGACCCACGAGTTGTGGTCGGAGGTCGGGCAGGGCCTGGAATCGATGCAGATCCGCCTGCCCAACCACGTCGGCATCGCCGGCGCGGTGTTCAGTTCCAGCAAGTCCATCAACATTCCCTACGCCTACGCCGACCTGCGCTTCAACCCGGCCTTCGACAAGAAGACCGGCTATTTCACGCGCTCCATCCTTTGCGTTCCCATCATCAACAAGCATGGCAAGACCATAGGCGTGACCCAGGTGCTCAACAAGCGCGGCGGACCGTTCACGAACGAGGACGAATCGCGGCTGCGCGCATTCACGGCCCAGATTTCGATCGCACTCGAAAACGCCAAGCTGTTTGCCGACGTGCAGGCGATGAAAAACTACAACGAGGCCATGCTCGAATCCATGTCCAACGGCGTCATCACGCTCGACGAGCAGGAACGCATCGCCACCTGCAACGCCGCCAGCCTGCGCATATTGCAAGCCAACGCCACCCAGCTTCTGCACAAACCGGCAGCCGAATTTTTCGGCGGCGACAACGAATGGGTGCTGGATAAACTCAAGCGCGTGGCGGAAACGCAATCCTCGGAACTGCTGATGGATGCCGAGCTGAAAGTCGGCGAAGAACGCCTGTCGGTGAATCTGACGGTGCAGCCCTTACAGTCTTCCGAACAAAAACGCATTGGCACAATGATCCTGCTGGAGAACATCTCCAACGAAAAGCGCATGAAGTCGACGCTGTCGCGCTACATGGATCCGGGCATCGCCGACCAGATGCTGGCCAGCGGCGCAGAATTGCTCGGCGGCAAGAGCGTCCCCGCCACCATCCTGTTCTCCGACATCCGCGGCTTCACCACCATCACCGAGCAACTGGGTGCCCAGGGTACGGTGGCCCTGCTCAACGAGTACTTCACGCTGATGGTGGACTGCATCCAGCATGAGGGTGGCATGCTCGACAAGTTCATCGGCGACGCCATCATGGCGGCCTTCGGCATTCCGGTGGCGCACGACGACAACGCCGATCGCGCCGTGCGCACGGCCATCGGAATGCTGCACGAGTTGAACGAGTGGAATCGCAGCCGCGTCGCCGAGGGCAAGTTGCCCGTCGACATCGGCGTCGGCCTGAATACCGACAACGTCGTTTCCGGCAACATCGGCTCGAAGAAGCAGATGAACTACACCATCATCGGCGACGGCGTGAATCTGGCGGCGCGGCTGGAATCTGCCTGCAAGCAGTATGGCGCCCACATCCTGATCAGCGAATTTACCTACAAGCAGTTGAAGGGCACCTACTACAGCCGCGAACTCGACTTTGTCGTCGTCAAGGGCAAGACCCAGCCGGTGGCGATCTACGAGATTCTCGACTACCACGACGAGAACAGCTATCCGCACATGATGGACGCCCTGCGCAGTTTCAAGAACGGTCTGGCGCAGTACCGGCAGCGCAAATGGCGGGATGCCAGCCAGGAATTCCAGGATGTGCTGGCCCTGAACGCCAAGGACAAGGCGGCCAGGATTTACGTCGAGCGCTGCCAGCATCTGGCGGAAAATCCGCCGGGGGACGACTGGGATGGCGTATGGGTGATGGCGGAGAAGTAGCCCGCCGCGGCTACTTGACGCGGGTCAGGTGAGGGCGCGGCTTTTCGGGCGGCGACGGCTCGGTTGTCTCGCCAGCCGGGCTTTCGGCTGATGCCGTCTCGGCGCCTGAAGATTCTGCCGCAACGTCGAAGGCCATGCCTTGACCATTCTCGCGCGCGAAAATCGCCGCCACCGCTTTGATCGGCACCACAACGGGAAACGCAGAGCCGTTAAAACGCGCCTGGAACGTGATTTCCTCGTTGCCCATCAGCAACTGATTGGTTGCATCGGGGCCAATGTTAAGCGTGATCTGCCCATCCTTCACATGCCCGCGCGGAACGCGGGTGTTCGCGTCGACGCTGACGGTCAGGTAGGGCACGAAACCCTGATCGACGCACCATTCGAAAATGGCGCGTATCAGGTACGGCTTGGTGGAAACCACAACAGGGACGTGAAAATGCGCCGCAAGAATCAGCGGCGCATCACCTTCTCGGACGGCGTCAGCGCGTCGATAAAGCCCTGGCGCGAAAACACCAACTGCGCGTACTTCATCAGCGGCGCAGCCGTCTTCGGCAGTTCGATCCCGTAATGCTCAAGGCGCCACAGCAAAGGCGCGACGGCCACATCGAGCATCGAGAATTCATCGCCCAGCATGTACTTCTGCTTGCTGAAAAGCCCGGACAACTCGACGAGCCGGTCGCGCACATGGGCACGCGACTTTTCTGCCGACTTGAGGTTTTTCTCCAGCGAGTCGATGTGACTGAACAGTTCCTGCTCCATCGTAAACAGAAGCTGGCGCGCCCGTGCCCGCGTTTGCGGCTCAGGCGGCATCAGTTGCGGATGCGGGAAACGCTCGTCGATGTACTCGTTGATGATGTTCGACTCGTAGAGCACCAGATCACGGTCGACGAGCACCGGCACCCGGTTGTACGGGTTGATGACGGCAATGTCTTCCGGCTTGTTGAACAGATCGACGTCGATCACCTGGAAGTCCATCTGCTTCTCGTACAGGACGATGCGGCAGCGATGGCTGAACGGGCACGTAGTGCCCGAGTACAGGTTCATCATGGTACTCGTACCCCAGGAATAATCGGCATCTCGCACGACCTTGCGGACAGGAGGCGCATTCATTTCACGATGCCCCATAAAATAGTTCAGACTCCAGACTTAGTGAATGTCTTTCCAGTATTCGCGCTTCAACGCGTAGGCAAAGACGAAGAGTACCGCCAACCCGATCAGGATCACAACACCCAGCGACTTGCGGAACTCGGCCATCGGCTCCCCCATATAGGAGAGGTAGGCGACGAGGTTGCCGACCATAGCGTCGTATTCCTCGGGCTTCAACTTGCCGGGATTGGCGAGTTGCAGATGGTGATTCTGCCCCATCACCTGGTCGCCCTGAAGTTCCCACAGCACATGCGGCATGCCAACGTTCTCGAAAACGACGTTGTTCCAGCCGGTGGGGCGCTCGTCGTCGCGATAGAAGGAACGCAGGTAGGTATAGAGCCAATCGGCGCCGCTGCCGAACTCGGACGAGCGGGCACGTGCGATCACCGTCAGATCGGGCGGCGCGGCGCCGAACCATATCTTGGCGTCGTTGCGCTGCATGGCAATCGTCATCGGCTCGCCGACTTTGTCCGAGGCAAACAACAGGTTGTCCTTGATCTGCGCTTCGGTCAGACCAATGTCCGTCAGCCGGTTATAGCGCATGTAGGACGCCGAATGACAATTCAGGCAGTAATTGACGAAGATTTTGGCGCCGTGCTGGAGCGCGGCGTAGTCGCGCGAATGGTCGGGCGCTTTGTCGAGGTGGAGTTCGGCACCGGCGGCGAAGGCCAGCAGCGGCGCCGACAACAATACGAGTAGCAGCTTTTTCATTTGAACGTCACCCTATCCGGTTCGGGCTGGCACTTATCCAGCTTGGTATAGATCGGCATCAGGAAAAAGAAAGCGAAATAGATGACCGTACATATCTGCGACACGATGGTACGGCCCGACGTCGGCGACAGCATGCCGAGGTAGCCGAGGATCAGGAAGGCAACCACGAACAAGGCCAGCGCGCCCTTGAAAAGCGGGCCACGGTAGCGGATCGACTTCACCGGGCTGCGGTCGAGCCAGGGCAGCAGGAAAAACACCATCACGCCCAGCCCCATGAAAATCACGCCCCACAGCTTGGCGTCGATCCAGAAGAAGTTCACCGTGTTGGCGCGCAGGATCGAGTAGAACGGCGTGAAATACCAGACCGGCGCAATGTGCGGCGGCGTCTTCAGCGGGTCGGCCGGGAAGAAATTGTTGAATTCCAGGAAGTAGCCGCCGCCTTCGGGAGTGAAGAAGATGACCACCGCGCACAGCATCAGGAACACAACGACGCCGACGATGTCCTTCACCGTGTAGTACGGGTGGAAGGGAATGCCGTCGAGCGGGATGCCGTTAGCGTCCTTCTTCTTTTTGATCTCGATGCCGTCCGGGTTATTCGAGCCGACTTCGTGCAGCGCGATGATGTGCGCAACGACCAGGCCCGCCAGCGCAAACGGAATGGCGATGACGTGGAAGGAGAAGAAACGGTTCAGCGTGGCGTCACCGATAACGAAGTCGCCGCGGATCCAGGTGGCGAGATCGTTGCCGACGAGCGGAATGGCCGAGAACAGGCTGAGAATCACCTGGGCGCCCCAGTAGGACATTTGCCCCCACGGCAACAGGTAGCCGGCAAACGCCTCCGCCATCAGGCACAGGTAGATCAGCACGCCAAAAATCCAGATCAACTCGCGCGGCTTGCGGTAGGAACCGTAGAGCATGCCGCGGAACATGTGGAGATAGACGACGATGAAGAAGGCCGAAGCACCGGTCGAATGCATGTAGCGGATCAGCCAACCCCAGGGTACATCGCGCATGATGTACTCGACGGCAGCGAAGGCCACGGGAACGCCCGAACCGTTGAGCGAGGCATCCGGCTTGTAGTGCATGGTCAGGAAGATGCCGGTGACAATCTGGTTCACCAGAACCAGCAGCGCCAGCGAGCCGAAGAAGTACCAGAAATTGAAGTTCTTCGGTGCGTAGTATTCGGACAGGTGTTCCCGCCACATCTTGGTCAATGGAAAACGGGCATCCACCCATTCCATGACGCCGCCGGCCAGCGAGCCGTCGGACTTGAATTTATCGGTATTCACGGCAGCCATGCCTTACGCCCCCTTCTTATCTTCGCCGATGACGAGTTTGGCGTCACCGAGGTACATGTGCGGCGGCACTTCCAGGTTGTCGGGCGCCGGCTTGTTCTTGTAGACGCGGCCCGCCAGGTCGAACGTCGAACCGTGGCAGGGGCAAAGAAAGCCGCCGGGCCAGTCGGCATCGATGCCGGACTCGGCGCCGGTCTTGAGTTTGTCGCTCGGCGAGCAGCCCAGGTGGGTGCAAATGCCGATCGCGACCATGTATTCCGGCTTGATCGAACGGTATTCGTTCTTCGCGTAATCCGGCTGCATATTGCGGTCCGACTTCGGATCGGAAACCTTGGCGTCAACCGTCCGGAGTCCGTCCAGCATTTCCTTGGTCCGGCGGATGATCCATACCGGCTTGCCGCGCCACTCCACGGTCATCATCTGGCCCGGTGCCAGCTTGCTGATATCGACCTCGACCGGAGCGCCGGCCGACTTGGCGCGCTCCGACGGCGCTAAACTGGCGAGGAACGGTACTGCGGCGGCCACACCCGCCACGCCGCCGACGGTCGCCGTGGCAACGATCAGGCGACGCCGACCGCAATCCACTTTTTCGTCACAGCTCATGTTTAATTCCCTGAAGGTGGAAAGACTACAATCCGAAAAACCAGCGATTATACCCAAGCCGGCGACCGAATTAAAGCCCGAATTAGGTCTCGCTTATACAAGCTAGCGCTCGAGCGGCACGCGGTAGGTATAACGCTCGGATTCGACGGCAATAAGTTCAGGTATTCTTCGGCCCTGTTCAAAATCTTCGGTCGGCGCTTATCCCTGCCCCCAGGGTGCCCGTGGCGCTGGAACCACTGTAGGAGCAAGACGTGACAAGGATCGCCATTTACGATTCCACCCTGCGGGATGGGGCGCAAGCCCAAGGCATCTCCTATTCGGTGGACGACAAGATCAAGATCGTGCAACAACTGGACGATCTGGGCATCCGCTATATCGAAGCCGGCAATCCCGGCTCCAACCCCAAGGATCTGGAGTTCTTTTCCCGCGTCGCCGACATGAAACTCAAGAACGCGCGGATTATCGCCTTTGGCAGCACATGCAAGGTCGGCGCCGACGCCGCCACCGATGCCAACGTCCGCTCTCTGCTGCATGCCGGCACCCAGGCCATCGCCATTTTCGGCAAGAGCTGGGATTTCCAGGTGACCGACATCCTGCGCACGACCCTGACCGAAAACCTGCGCATGATTGCCGACACCATCGGCCACCTCAAGGCACAAGGGATGGAAGTCGTGTTCGATGCCGAACACTTCTTCGACGGCTACAAGGCCAATCCGGACTATGCGCTGCAAACCCTGGCTGCGGCAGCCGATGCCGGCGCCGACAGCCTGTGCCTGTGCGATACCAACGGCGGCTCTTTCCCCGAGGAAATTTTCGATATCGTCAAAGCGGTAACGGGCCGCTTCAGCAACGCCGTCGGCATCCACTGCCACAATGACGGCGAGATGGCTGTGGCCAACTCGGTGGCGGCCGTACGCGCCGGCGCCACCCAGGTTCAGGGCACCATCAACGGCATCGGCGAACGTTGCGGCAACGCCAACCTGTGCTCCATCATCCCCAACCTGCAACTCAAGCTCGGCATCGAATGCATCCCGGCGGACTGCTTGGAGCGACTGACCTCGATGGCGCGTTACGTCAGCGAAATCGCCAACCTGGCGCCCAACGAAAAGGCGCCCTATGTCGGCAATCACGCCTTCGCGCACAAGGGCGGCATGCACATCGACGCCGTCAACAAGGCCCCGACCGCCTACGAACATATCGATCCGGAACGGGTGGGCAACCGGCGGAGCATCCTGATGTCGGAAGTGGCCGGACGCAGCACGCTGTTGGCCACGATCAACGCCATCGATCCCGGCGTCACAAGGGATTCCCCGGAAACCCAACGGGTGATGGACAGGCTCAAGCAGCTTGAGCACGAAGGCTATCAGTTCGAAACGGCGGAGAGCTCGTTCAAACTGGTCGTGCGCAAGGTGCTCGGCAAGTACCAGCCGTTTTTCGACCTCAAGGAATTCAAGGTCGTCGTCGTCGAGCCCGCCATCAACGGCGCGAACTCTTCCGCCATGATAAAGATCCGCGTCGGCGAAGTGGAAGAACTCACCGCCGCCGAGGGCGACGGCCCGGTCAACGCGCTCGACAAGGCCGTGCGCAAGGCACTGGAACGATTCTATCCGGCCATCAGGGAAGTCAAGCTCACCGACTACAAGGTGCGCGTGCTCGACTCCGACCGGGCGTCGGCCGCACGGGTTAGAGTTCTGATCGAGTCCACGGACAACCGCGAAAGCTGGACCACCATAGGCGTATCGACCGACATCATCAACGCCTCATGGCTGGCGCTGGTGGATGCCATCGAATACAAGCTGGTGCGGGATCAGGAACGGCAGGCCGGTGCGTAAGCGGCGCCGCGGTTCCCTCAGTACGGCAACTTACATCGCGGCGACGACCTGGTCGCCCATCTCCGAGCACGACACTTTCTTCATGCCCGCCTCGAAGATATCGGCGGTGCGGTAGCCGGCGGCGAGCACCTTCTTCACCGCGGCTTCGATGCGGCACGCCGAGGCTTCGTCGTTGAACGTGTAGCGCAGCATCATGGCGACGGAGAGGATGGTCGCCAGCGGATTTGCCAGGTTCTTGCCGGCGATGTCCGGTGCCGAGCCGTGGCAGGGCTCGTACATACCCTTGTTGTTCTCGTCGAGCGAAGCGGAGGGCAGCATGCCGATGGAGCCGGTCAGCATCGAGGCCTCGTCGGAGAGGATGTCGCCGAAGATGTTGCCGGTGACCATGACGTCGAACTGCTTGGGGTTACGCACCAGTTGCATCGCGGCGTTGTCGACCAGCATGTGGGAGAGTTCGACGTCCGGATATTCGGGCGCCAGCTCGATCATCACGTCGCGCCAGAGCTGGGTGGTTTCCAGCACGTTCATCTTGTCCACCGAACAGACCTTCTTGCTGCGCTTCTGCGCCGCCTTGAAGGCGACGCGGCCGATGCGGCGGATTTCGTCTTCGCTGTAGATCATGGTGTTGCGGCCGACGCGCTTGCCGTTTTCGACGGTGATGCCGCGCGGCTCGCCGAAGTAGATGTCGCCGGTGAGTTCGCGCACGATCATGATGTCGAGACCGGCGACAATTTCCGGCTTCAGCGACGAGGCGTTGGCGAGTTCCGAGTAGAGCACGGCCGGACGCAGGTTGGCGAACAGGTTCAGGTCCTTGCGGATGCCGAGCAGGCCACGTTCCGGGCGCTGCGGGCGCGGCAGATTGTCCCACTGCGGGCCGCCAACGGCGCCCAGCAGCACGGCATCGGCAGCACGCGCGATGTTCTGCGTCGCTTCCGGATAGGGCGAGCCGGTGGCGTCCACCGCGCCGCCGCCGAGCAGCGCCGTTTCGGTTTCGATCTTCATGCCGTCGCGCTTGAATACGTCGAGCACGCGCAGCGCTTGACCGATGATTTCAGGGCCGATGCCGTCGCCCGGCAGGACTGCAATTTTCATGTTCTTTCCTCTCTAAATCAGTTAAAGAGCCAGGGCTGGGCAGCCTTGTGCTTGGTCTCGAAGGCGCGAATCGCGTCGGCATGCTCCAGGGTCAGGCCGATTTCGTCGAGGCCGTTCAACAGGCAATGCTTGCGATGCGGCGTGATGTCGAAACTGAAGGAGAAGCCGGAAGGCGTTGTCACCGTCTGCGCTTCGAGGTCCACGTTGAGGCGATAGCCTTCGCCGGCGACGCATTCCTGGAACAGCTTGTCGACCGTCTCCGTCGCGGCGACGATGGGCAGGATGCCGTTCTTGTAGCAGTTGCTGAAGAAGATGTCGGCGAACGAGGGCGCGATGATGACCTGGAAGCCGTAGTCCTCAATGGCCCAGGGCGCATGCTCGCGGCTGGAACCGCAGCCGAAGTTATCGCGCGCGATCAGCACTTGCGAATTCTGGTAGCGCGGCTGGTTGAGCACGAAATCCGGGTTCAGCGGGCGCGTGCTGCAATCCATGTCCGGCTCGCCGTAGTTGGTGTAGCGCCACTCGTCGAAGAGGTAAGGGCCGAAGCCGGAGCGCTTGATGGATTTCAGGAACTGCTTCGGGATGATGGCGTCGGTATCGACGTTGGCACGGTCGAGCGGGCAGACCAGGCCGTTGATTTGCTTGAATGCTTTCATGGTTCGCTGCTCCTTATTGCTGCGTGCGGATGTCGACAAAATGCCCGGCAATCGCCGCGGCGCAGGCCATTTCCGGACTGACGAGATGGGTGCGTCCGCCCGGTCCCTGGCGGCCCTCGAAGTTGCGGTTGGAGGTCGAAGCACAGCGCTCGCCGGCCGGCAGGCGGTCGGCGTTCATCGCCAGGCACATCGAGCAGCCCGGCTCGCGCCACTCGAAGCCGGCGGCGACGAAAATCTTGTCCAGCCCCTCGGCTTCGGCCTGGCGCTTGACCTGGCCCGAGCCCGGCACGACCAACACCTGGTTGACGCTGGCGGCCTTGCTGCGGCCCTTGACCATGCCGGCGGCGGCGCGCAGGTCTTCGATGCGCGAGTTGGTGCAGGAACCGATGAACACCTTGTCGACCTTGATGGCGGTGATCGGCATGTCGGCTTCCAGGCCCATGTACTTGAGCGCGCGCTCGATGCCCGCACGCTTGACCGGGTCGGCCTCATTGGCCGGGTTCGGCACGCGCGCACCGATGTCCAGCACCTGCTCGGGCGAAGTGCCCCAGGTCACTTGCGGCGCAATCGCGGCGCCGTCCATTTCGATGACGGCGTCGAAGACGGCATCGGCATCGCTCTTCAGCGTGCGCCAGTAGGCGAGCGCCTTGTCCCAGTCGCAGTGCGGTGCGTAGCGCTTGCCATCGAGGTAGGCGAAGGTCTTGGAATCCGGCGCGATGATGCCGGCGCGGGCGCCGGCCTCGATGGCCATGTTGCAGATCGTCATGCGCCCTTCCATCGACAGGCCTTCGATCACGCTGCCGCCGAACTCGATGGCGTAGCCGGTGCCACCTGCCGTGCCGATCCTGCCGATCACGGCCAGGGCCACATCCTTGGCTGTCACGCCTTTACCGAGTTGGCCCGAGACCTTGACCAGCATGCGCTTGGAACGCTTGGCGATCAGCGTCTGGGTGGCCATGACGTGTTCGACTTCCGAGGTGCCGATGCCATGGGCCAGGGCGCCGAAAGCGCCGTGCGTCGAGGTGTGACTGTCGCCGCAAACCACCGTCATGCCCGGCAGCGTCGTGCCGTTTTCCGGGCCGATGACGTGGATGATGCCCTGATTCTCGTGCTTGAACGGAAAGTACACCAGCGCGCCGAATTCCTTGATGTTGGCGTCCAGCGTCTCGACCTGCAGGCGCGCCACCGGCTCCTTGATGCCCTCGTCCCAATGGTCGGTGGGGGTATTGTGGTCCGGGTTGGCGACGATGGAAGTCGCGCGCCAGGGCTTGCGTCCCGCCAGGCGCATGCCCTCGAAAGCCTGCGGGCTGGTCACTTCGTGCACCAGATGGCGGTCGATGTAGATCAAACAGGTGCCGTCGGCTTCCTCGCGCACCACGTGCGAGTCCCACAACTTGTCGTAAAGCGTCTTGCCAGCCATAACTCCTCCTCGAATGGGTGTTCCGGTCCGCCGCCGCCCCGCTGAATGCGAGCCTTGCCGCATGAATCTGGAGCCATCTTAGTTCGCGCTTAATACCGGAACAAGCCTAGCGGTTATACTGGTATAGAAACTAACTGGATGGAATAAGACCATGGACACCCGTCGCCAGGAATTAGGCGCCTTTCTTCAAGCCCTGCGCAGCCGCTGCGCGCCCGAGGCTTTCGGCTTTCCCGCCGGCAGCCGCCGCCGCACTCAGGGCCTGCGCCGCGAAGAAGCCGCCCAACTGGCGGGCATCAGCCCCACCTGGTACACCTGGATCGAGCAAGGGCGCGAGGTCCGCGTATCGCCCGAGGTGCTCGACCGGCTGGCGCAATCGCTGCGGCTGACGGCCACCGAACGGGCCTACCTGTTCGAAATGGCCGGACGGCGCGACCCGCAAGGCACCCAGCCGGAAGACGACGACGCCCCGGAAGCGCTCGCCGGTCTGCTCGCCGATATCTCCATCCCCGCCTACATCATGGGACGCTACTGGGACGTCCTCGCATGGAACACGCAGGCGACGGAGTTGTTCGCCGGCTGGCTGGACCAGCCGCAAGCCCCCGGCAACGCCCAAACCAACATGCTGCGCTTCGTCTTCCTGCAACCGCAATCCCGGCAATTCGTCGTCGACTGGGAAACGCGCGCCCGCCGCATCAGCGCCGAATTCCGCGCCGACTGCCGCAGCCGCTTCGAAGAGCCGGCGCTGCAACGTCTGGTGGAAGAGCTGAAGCACGCCAGCCCGGAGTTTTCGCGCTTCTGGAAACAGCACGACGTCCTCGAACGCCAGGGCGGGCAGCGCGCCTTCAACCATCCGCGGCGCGGTTTGGTGACCTACCGGCAGGTCACGCTCAGACCCGTGGAACAGGAACATTTGAAGCTGGTGGTACTGAGTCCCGTCTGACGGTCGCACCTTGCCACACTCGCTGCGATTGAGACCTCAAATGACGACGAGGTTCCTGGTTTCGGCACCCGGCACAGCTTTCAGCGGCACCGCACGATCCAGCGTCACTAACCGCCCGCCTTGCTGCACCGCCAACGCCAGCAGATAAACGTCGGTAACCTGCCGGGCACCGAGCACAGCATTCCACTCAATGCGTCCGGCATCGAGCAAACTGACCGCGTCGGGCCAAAAGACATGATGCTCGGTCGCCGTCGCCTCGGCCAGACGCGCCGCCACCGCCGCTGGCGGCAGCGCATTCGGATAACCCGTCTGGGCCATGATGCGGATGCAGCCGTTTTGCGTCAGTGGGCAGGATGCCCAGCCGGACGGGATGTTCTTCTGTAGCCACGCCACGGCGCGGGCATGATGCAGGTGATCGCAATCCAGCAACGCGATCAGCACATTCACGTCGAGCAAGGCGCGCATCAAACGCCTTCTTCGTCGCGCAGCTTGTCGACTTGCTCGTTCGTAACCACGCCGCCCCTTGCCGGAAACGGGCGAAAACCATAGATCGCCGCCGGCTCTCTGGCCGTATTGACGGCAGATGCAGCCGGTTGCGTCAACGCCTGTCGCAGCAAGTCGGAAATCACCCGACCGGCAGTCGTCTTGCCGCGACGGGCAAGCTCTTTGGCGGCAAGCAGTACGTCGTCTTCGATTTCGAGGGTGGTACGCATTGACGGGTGCGTCCGGTTAATTGATGCGTTGATGTTATCGCATCAACGCATCTCATGGAAGAAGATTGCGCTTGCAGGCTTGGTCACGGCGGAGAAAGTTGAGCGTTGCTTTGGGGCATGCTCTGGCTTAAGGCCCGTTCCCGCCAACCCCGCGCCGCCTACCCGCCGCGCTGCACGCGCAGCATCGAAAGCAGCAGTTCCCGCACTACCTGGCGGTTGCTGGTGTTGAGGCGGCGAAACTGGCGCACCAGATCGAGGTCGCTCTCGGTCGGCGCCGGCTCCTTCGCCGTGTAGGTAACCGTCGGCGCATCCGTTTCGCCGAAGCGCAGCCATTCCGGCGTCACCCCGGTCCACGCCGCCAGAGTCTTGATCTTGTCCTGCGCCGGAATCGTTTCGCCGCGCAACCAGCGGTGCGCCGCATTCACCGAAACGTCGGCGCCCTTGTGGCGGCGGTTGAACTCGCGCACCAGCCGAGTCGGGCTGCGGTCGTCGGCGCCCGCCGCCGCCAGCGCCTGGCGCAAGCGCTGGCCGAAAGCCTCTTTTTCCCTGGGATCGCTTGCCATCGGGCAAAGCTAACAGCCCTGACATCCCATATTGGTTGATGCGTTTTCATATCGGTGGAATAATGCCCGCCATTCCATCGGGTTATGCGCACATCAGCCAGGGAGAACAACCAGAAATGCCGCGTCTTCACGTCCGCCTTGCCGCCCTCGCGCTCGCCTGCGCCACGACTTTCGCCCAGGCCCAGCCCTCCTCCCCGCCGCCCGGCCTGTTCGACGGCCCCGGCTTCCGCAACGACGCCGCCCGCGACCCCTTCGGCAATCCGGCCCTGCCGGCGCGCGGCAATGCCAACCCACTCGCCGCCATGGAAGCCCTCGGCGCCAATAGCGGCCTCGGCCGCTTCCAAAGCGAACAAGCCCTCGACGGCGGCCTCAAGCTCGAAACCGAGGCGCGCCTGGGTTTCTCTGCCAGCACGCTGCGCCTCGGCCTCACCGACCAGGCCGACCGCTTCCGCATCAACGGCAGCGTCGAGCGCCGGCAAGACCCCTCCTCCTTCGGCCTCGGCGCCGCTTCCGCCCTCGCCCAGCCGGCCGCCAATGCCTGGATGCTCGGCTTCGCCGGGCGCGTGCCGAGCGGCATCCTCAGCTTCTCGTCGGAGAACGACGACAAGCGCGGCTTCCGCCAGAACCTCTTCGGCTACAGCGCCGGCCTGCCCGCCTTCGCGGGCGGCGGGCGCGTGCATCTGCTCGCCGGCACGCGCGAATCGCGCCAGCTCGACCCCGGCCAGATCGCGCCCACCACGCTCTCATTCACCGACGGCGCCGGGCGCAGCGGCACGCTGGGCTTCAACGACCTCAAGAGCACGCGCGTTGGCGCGCTTTGGGCGCCGGCCTTCCTCGGCGGGCGCACCAGCCTCATCGCCACGATGGACACCGTGCTCAACGCCCGCGTGCAGGGCAGCGAAGGCCGCAGCGACGTCTATAGCCGCGGCGGACGCGCGCTGCAAATGGGCGTGAGCCGCGACATCGTCGGCGGCAACCTCTATCTCGGCGGCATGGCCGGGCTGACGGCGGACAACAGCGTCGCCAGCCGCTTGATGAACCTCGGCCTCACGGTCGGGCGCGGCATCGATCTCGGCCCGGCGCGGGTGCAGCGCTTCGAGCTTTCGGTGGGCCAGAGCGGCGGCGTCAAGTTCGCGGACACGGCCGGCGGCACCTACGTCGAACACACGCGACCCGAGCGCACGGCCGTCGCCTTGGGCTTCGGCGGCAGTCTCGGCGGCGGCGACGCCAGCGTCAAGTTCGGTAACCAGAGTTTGTTCTTCGGGTTCTCCGCGCAGTTCGATTCCCACCTGCGCATCGTCAAGAAGGCGCCGGGGCAGAGCCTCGCGCTTGGGCCGGCGCGCTACAGCTTCTTCGAGGGTGGGGCGATGCCGAGCGTGGCCGCACCCGCCGAGCAGGCGCGGTTGGACCAGTTGGAGCGGCAGTTGCGGGATACGGTGGAGCGCCAGCACGATGCGGAAGCGCGGCTGGCGGAGGCGCGGGCGCGGCTGGAAGAGTTGAGGGCGCGAGGGATACAGGTGGCGAGCGCCGACGTGGCGGCGGCGCAGCAGGCGCTGGTGGTGGCGCAGGCGGAGGCGGTGGAACTCGTGGCGCAGGCGGAAG
>OBOI01000080.1_pt1 | contig 38319 bp, 39 predicted proteins | sample 1670151 | NCBI WGS metagenome assembly OBOI01 (sample SAMEA104232303, study PRJEB22302) | sediment metagenome | biome: forest; feature: aquifer; material: sediment | place: USA | collected 2011-08-07 | depth 0.01 m | reverse complement strand
TCGTTGTTGATCAATAAACCTTGACAAGGTTTCTTACTTTTTAAGGGTCAACTAAGTAAATTATTAACGCGGTATCAAAAAGGCAGGTTTGTTTTTCCTCTTATTTGTTATTTTAATTTACATTTTTTCCGGACAAGAAACAGCTAAAATTTTACAGCCGTTGGCAATCACAGTTTTCGTCAATAAACAAACGGTTAAACGCGCCTGCATCAGTTTCTTGTCATCGTTGATAACACGGTGTTCATGGTAGAATCGGTGGAATGTTTCGGCAACTTCACGCAAGTAGGTGGTCAAACGATGAGGTTCAAATGTTAACGCACAACTTTGCACAATCTCAGGAAACTCAAGCAGTTTCTTCAATAAATCAATTTCTTCTTTGGATTTGATCATTGAAAAATCGGTTGCATCCAGCATTGCGGAATAGTCGCCGACCGTAAAGCCCTCGTCAGCCGCAAATCGCAAAATGCTGGCAATACGTGCATGAGCATATTGAAGATAATAAACAGGATTTTTGTCTGACTGTTCCTTGGCAAGAGCGATGTCGAACTCCAGATGTGTCCCCACACTGCGCATAACGAAAAAATAGTGCACGGCATCAGCGCCGACCTCGTCGATCAGATCATCAAGTGTATAGACATTCGCGTTCCGCTTAGACATTTTGACCGCTTTGTCGCCGTCAACAAACGATACCATTTGATGTATAATGACTTTCACTTTATCGACATCATAACCAAGCGCTTTAACGCCGGAGAGAACATCGGGAATCGTGGCAATGTGATCGGCGCCAAAAATATCGACGATCAGATCAAATCCACCGCGAAATTTTTCCCTGTGATAGGCAATATCCGGTAATCGATATGTCGGCTCGCCGGTGCTTTTCACAATCACACGATCTTTATCGGCGCCAAATTTTGTTGCGCGGTACCAGACAGCGCCTTCTTTATCGTACGCAAGATCTTTTTTCTTAAACTCTTCAATGACTTCCTTGATCTTTCCTTCCGTATAAAGAGAATCTTCATTATAAAACAGATCGTGGTGAACACCAAGCCGCGCAAGAGTTGCTTTGATTTTTTTAAAGCACCATTCCTCACCATATTTTTTAAAGTAGCTTCTCTCGCCATCCGTTTCACGCAATGAATCGCCTTTCTCTTTCGCGATCTCCTGAGCGATCTCTTTGATATATTCACCCTGGTATGCGTTTTCAGGGAACGGGTAGTCATCGCCGAGTTGCTGCCGGTAACGCGCATAAATGCTTTCGGCAAGAGTGCGCATTTGGTTTCCGGTATTGTTAAAATAATATTCACGCGTTACATCGTGACCCGTCCATTCGAGCAAATTGGCGATTACCTGACCGAGGATCACTTGACGTCCGTGTCCGCTGTGAAGGGGTCCGGTCGGGTTTGCACTCACCCACTCCAGATTCGTTTTTTTTCCGTTCGCGATATTGGATTTTCCAAAATCTTCTGCACGGCGTAAGATATCTTTTGCCTGATCGACAACGTAGTTCTCTGTGAACCTAAAATTAATAAACCCAGGTCCGGCAATTTCGATGGAAGAAAGCGACAGCGATGCCGTATCGAGCTTTTCAATTATTGATTGAGCAACCTGACGGGGATTTTTACCGATTTTTTTGGCAATTACCATCGCAACATTCGTCGTGAGGTCTCCATGCGCTTCAATTTTGGGGCTGTCAAAAAATATATCGACGGATGGATATGATAATTCGGCAAGTATGGATGTCAGCCGTTGATGGAGAATCTCTTTCATTTCTTCGTAATCTTTTTTCGTATGGGTTTTGCAGGAGCTTTTTTAGGTTTTGCAATTTTTGCAACGTGCTTACTCTTTACCTTTTTTTTCGGTTCGTCGGTGATATAGTCAAACTTCGCATCGCCCCATAATTTTTCTAAATTGTAAAACGAACGGGCATCTTTGTGAAAAACATGCGCAACCACATCCACATAATCCAACAGTACCCAACGACCTTCCGAATAGCCTTCCTTTCGAACCGGACCTTCACCGCGGAACATCGTTTCATGCTTAATGGCATCGGCAACAGCACGTGCCTGCGTGTCGGAATCGACTGAGCAGACAACAAAATAATCTGTCATGGTTGTCAATTTCCGCAGATCCATAACGACAACATCTTGCGCCTTTTTTGATAATGCAGCATCTGCGATTCTTTTTGTGAGAGATTTGGATGTCATGAATTCCTTTACTTGTTCCATGGTTTCAATTTATTAAAATCTTTTCCGATGACGATGGAGGCGACAACAATATGTTCATTGCTGAACTGTTGAACGACATTTTTCGAAGAAACACCGATCTGTTGTGCCAGCAATTTTGCCGTTTCCATCTTGCCGCTGCGATCGATCACCAGTGTTTCTTCGACATCAAACGACTTATAATTTCCCATCTCAACCACATCGTATCCCAACGTCCTGCAATATTTTGTCATTATCGTCCCTACACCATTCACCCCGCATCCGTTCAACACATTAATCTGAATCGGTGCCGCTGTTGAATCATTCGTTTCAGATCGCGGCGAAACCGAAGAAGGGGGCACATCGGAATAAATTCCATACATTTGAAGCACATTAAACGCGATCAATAGTATGATCGCCGTGTTCAACAACCCTGTCCGTTTTGATTTTGAAGTGGCGTTCATCGTCAAACAAAAAAATAACCGAGGTAGTCTGTGCGACTGCTCGGTTATTGTAATGTAATAATCGTTGTCAAGTGAAAAACTTACTCACCCTCGTAATGATCCAGTCCGGAGAACATTCCGCCGAACGGACGATAATATCCGTAATAGTCCCACGGAATCTGTCTATATGATAAACGGATCTGCGTATTGTCCCACGGACGGTAATTGATTTCGGCGTTACTGAGATACAATTTGTTGAACTGATTCTGCAAGCGATAATCGAACGTGCTGTACGGAGAATTCTGCAGACTGATGTCGACCCGTGCGTTCAGGTTTGGCGCGAATTGATACAACATCGAGTTGGTATAGCGTTGTAATGCCAACCCGTAACCGCCGGACATCGCATAGCTTGCAGAATAACTATGACGCATCTGAAAGTTGTTTGGATTGAATAGATTGAACCAATCGCTCGCCGACTGCGGTTGAATGAATGAATCGGATACTCTCGGTTCTTCCGACGGTTTTTGTTTGAATTGAGCCGTTGCGCTGAAAACAACAAGCACCATCAGGGCAAAATATTTCTTCATATCGTCACCTATTATCTTCCACTTGAAAATTAGGAAAAACTATCCGCTTTGTCAATATAGACAAAATCCGGCACTTATTCGTTCCGAAAATTCAGTATATCTTCCGCTTCCTGCAGTTGCTCCAATGTATTGATACCGCGAATTTCATCAAAATCTCCCGCGGCGACTGCTGAAATGATAAAATGGTGCTTCCAAAAATAACCGAACACATCGGGCAAATAATATTCGTTTTGCGCGTTATGTGGATTTATATGTTGCAACGCCTCGAACAAAAACTTCGCATCAAAAATGTAGATTCCGGAATTGATCTCATTCACTTGCCGCTGGTCCTCCGTTGCATCTTTGTGTTCAACGATTCCTGTTACCAGCTTGTGTTTGTTTCTAATAATACGTCCATAGCCCGCCGGATCGCTTAACTTGGCGGTGAGAATCGTTCCGACAGCGTTGGAGCCACGATGATATTCAATAAGATCTGCGATCGTTTCTTTGCGGAGAAGAGGTACATCGCCGGAGAGCACCAATACATCGCCGGCAAAATTTCGCAGCAGCGGTTCGGTTTGCATTACCGCATGTCCGGTGCCAAGCTGCGGTTCCTGAACAACTGTTTCAACTTTCGACGCAACGGTGTTGAAAAATTCGATCACCGAATCACGGTGAAATCCAACAATGGATATAATTCTATCCGACTGTAACGATTCAGCAAGTTCCACAACGTGTTGAACCATCGGTTTACCGTTCACTTCAAACATCACTTTTGCTTTGGATGAATCGTTCATCCTCGTGCCTTTGCCTGCCGCCATAATGACGGTTGCAAATTTTCTGTGCATTCGTCCCTCTATACTGTGAGTATAATGTTATCAATCAATCGTGTGGAACCAAAACGAACTGCCAGCGGAATCAATACGGTATCTCCCTGCGTGAGCATCTGTTTTAGTTCAAGTGTTTCGGCATCAACAATAGCAATGTAATCGATCTTGGTCGGGTGTTTCGACAGGATCATCGCCGTCATTTCTTCAATGAGTTTCGCAGAAACCCTCTCTCCGGTTCTTATTTTTTTCTCTGCGAACTGCAATGATCGGTATAACACCGGAGCATTGTTCCGCTCTTCAGCGCTGAGATACATATTTCGAGAACTCATTGCAAGCCCGTCCTCCTCACGAACGGTCGGAACAATTTCGATCTGAGTGGGAATATTCAGATCTCTCACCATCTTTTTTATCACGGCACATTGTTGAGCATCTTTCTGACCGAAAAAAACTTTGTCTGCCTGAACGATATTCAACAATTTGTTCACGATGGTTGTAACCCCTTTAAAATGCGAAGGACGAAACTCTCCCTCAAGCACCGACGACAATTCCTCTACCGTTACGTACGTGGAGAATCCTTTGGGATAAATGTCATTCGTGTTCGGGATAAAAAGGAGGTCGCAGCCTGCGTTCCGTGCAAGTGTGGTATCACGATCAATATCGCGCGGATACCGGGCGAAATCTTCGTGTGGTGCAAACTGTGTCGGATTAACAAAAATTGAAACGACAACAACATCGCACACTTCCTTCGCCCGCTTCACTAGCGCAAGATGCCCCTCATGCAAATATCCCATTGTTGGAACAAGCGCAATGGATTTGTTTTGTGAACGAACGGCGCTGATAAACGAATGAATTTCAGATATGGAAGAAATGATGTTCAACAATATTCTGATACGTTATCACAATTGTCTGTAATACTTTTCAAATCCTTGTATAAATTCTTCCGAAAGTTTGCTTTGATACAGCCATCGGAACACTTTAAGATTTAATTCTTTTTCGGAAATCGTTGGATATTCCCGCAGAATTGCACTTTGAGCCGCTTTTTTTGCGGTTGAAAATAATGACGACACCTTCATCAGCTTTTGTTCAGGCGAAAGAGAATCGTACATTGTACGCATTACTTCCGCTATCTCCGGGGACGTGTCACTCATAATAATTTTTTCAATCCTTCTTCAACACCAATTTTTTGCGCCCACGTTTTCAAATAACTCAAATCGACATTGTGTTTCCTCATCAACACAAGGCGTTGTAGATCGTTCCATTGTAATTGAGATTCAAATGCTTTCCACCACAATAATTTTTGCAAGATCAAATCTTCCAACGATATCACACGCACAGCGCGTTTATACCCCGGTATCGTATGATCAACTGATCGTAAAAATGTATTTTGTGAAAACTCATCTTGCTTCAATAAAATCAAATCGCACTTCGTAACACTTTTTTGATGAATGATGTTGAACATTCCGACGCCGTTGAACGCATCATCAATTGCTTGTTCTGTGATATAAAACGTTTCTTTGAAAAGATCGAGCAGTTCTGATTTTTTATCACGGTACGTGTGTATTACTATATCAATGTCATTTGTAAATCGTGGTTCAGCATACAATGTAGCAGCAACAGAACCGCTCAGCATATACGGAATGTTCACCGACTCCAACTTCTCAACAACAATAAAGAGCGTATCAAAAATATCTTGCATCGCATCCTTCATCAAATGATCTTCTTCCCAAATCCCGATTGCATCAATTCCACCGCAAACTCGGCGGATTGATTACGATTATCCAGAATGGGATTCGCTTCCACGATTTCAAGTGAGTTCATTCGGTTATGTTCCGACAGTGTTTCCATGATCAAATGCGCTTCGCGGTAATCCAGTCCACCTTTTATGGGCGTGCCAACTCCCGGACACACCTGTGGATCCATAGCGTCGAGATCAAAACTGACATGAATAAAGTCGACACCATTTAATTTGCGTAATGCTTTGGTGATGACGACCGCCATTCCATGTTTATCAATATCTTCCATCGTATAAATGGTGATATTATTTTTTTTGATCGCCAGTTTTTCCCCCTCATCCAAATCGCGAATCGCGATCATCACCACATTGTTCGGATCAACCTTTTGAAAATCCCCGCCGACCGATATCAGTTCCAATGCACCGAGTCCGATGGATGTTGCCAGCGGCATTCCATGGATATTCCCGGATGGCGAAGTTTCATCGGTATTCATATCGCCGTGTGCGTCAATCCAAAGCACTCCGAGCTTTTTATTCTTCTTCCTGCAATAATTTGAAACACCGGCAATCGTTCCGATCGCAATCGAGTGGTCGCCGCCAAGAACAAGCGGGAAATCTCCCATATCCAAAATTTTCTCGACTTTGGCTGAGAGCAAAGTACAGGCGCGGACAATTTCGGGTAGATATTTAAGTTTGGGATTTTTGACCTTTTGCAATTCGGGAATTTTGGTGAGAATGTCGCCATCGTCAAAAATGGTATGCTCAAGATTGTGAAGCTTTTCGGCGATACCGGCAATACGGATTGCCGACGGTCCCATATCAACACCGCGTCTTCCTGCACCAAGATCCATTGGAACGCCGAGAATATGAATATTCATAAGTAACTAGTGCAATTTTTAAAAAATAACTTTATCCACGAATAACACGAATAAACACTAATACAAACTATAGAAGCGGTTTAGTCTAATAGACGAATCGCTTCCATTCTAACTTTCTATGAGAAGCAAATGTGTCTTTGTGGTATTCTTTGCTGTTCTGGGTACCATCAGTTCATAACTGATGTTACGCACACAAAGAAAAAGTTAAGCAGATGGAGTCCACCTACTTAACAAATGAAATGAAAATTACACGGTTTCACAATTTTTTTAGGCAAGTGGACTCCATCTTATGTCATTGCGTAACATCAATTCATAATACTTATTCGTGAATATTCGTGTTATTCGTGGATAATTTTTTTGTTGTACACTTCTTCTTTGTAGGCGGATCAGAATGACACAACTCGAGACTTTTTGCGTAGGCATGCTTCGCATCAGTGAGAACTGATCAGTTCAGCATATTCAACAGATTCGAAATCGTTGCTTTCAAATCTTTTCGCGGAACAACCAAATCCACAAAACCTTTTTCCTGCAAAAACTCGGCGCGCTGAAATCCTTCGGGGAGATCTTTCCCGATCGTCTGTTTGATCACGCGGGGACCCGCAAAACCGATAAGCGCTCCGGGCTCCGCAATATTAATGTCTCCGAGCATCGCAAAACTTGCGGTCACACCGCCGGTGGTCGGATCGGTCATCAGTGAAATAAAGGGGATTTTTGCTTCGGAAAGTTGAGCAAGTTTCGCACTGGTTTTGGCAAGCTGCATCAACGAATATGCCGCTTCCATCATGCGGGCGCCGCCGCTGGCAGAAATGATGATGAGCGGCACTTTCATTTTTATCGACTTGTCAACCGCGCGGGCAATTTTTTCACCAACAACCGAACCCATACTCCCGCCGATGAATCCAAAATCCATGCACGCAATAACGACGTCGCGTTTGTTCATCTTCCCTGTCCCGTACCGTAGTGCATCGTACATCCCTGTTTTTTTGATCGTTTCTTTGACACGATCTTTATATTTCTTCGTATCGACAAAGTTCAGCGGATCTTTGGATGTCATCTTTGTATCGTACTCTTTAAAAGTTCCATTATCAATTAAGATGGAAAAATATTCTTTGCTGCCGACGCGAAAATGATAATGGCATTTTGTGCACACCCACAAATTCTGTTCAAGAGTGCCTTTGTGAATGATCTCGCCGCACGAAGCGCACTTCACCCACATCCCTTCCGGCATATCTTTCTTTTGCGCATCGGAGGCGATGTTTTCTTTGGAGCGTCTAAACCACGACATAAAATTTCCTTTCAATCTGATGTCACAAAATATCTATACTGCGGCTTTTTATCAACGAAGAAGTTGTTTCTTCGGGGTTGTAGCCACAAAATCACGTAAATACAGCGGTTCAAGATGAGAAAAATCGGAGATCGTGAGTTCTTTTTCCTTTCGTTCGGCATAGAGTCCCACCGAAGCGGAATTACACAATGGTTGTCCGATCACTGCACCGCGGCTCTTTGCTTCTTCAAGTATGGTTTCTTTCGATACAATGGAATAATCTGTCAGCCGATCAATATCGTTCTCTGTAATGGAGTAGAAGGCATAAAACGCTTCGTTTCGTTTTGCGTCGACCATCGCACAAAATGTTTCATTGCGGGAAGAGGTGCGCGTACGGCGATATTCTTCTGCAATTCCATCGAGCGTCGGCACAGCAATAATCGGAATGTTCAGCGCACACGCCAATCCTTTTGCCGTGCTGAGCCCGATACGCAATCCGGTAAATGAACCCGGACCTATCGATACCGCAACGGCATCAAGCATATCCACAGTTGTCTGTGATTCTTTCAACACCTGATCGATCAATACCATCAATTGTTCGGAATGGACATTTTTTTCATTCAGATTCCGCACGGACATGATGTTGCGGCTATGTACAAGAGCGGCACTGCATACTTCCGTTGCCGTTTCGATGGCAAGGATCATACACGCTCCTCGATCACAATAACGCGTTCATTGTTTGTCGTTCCCAGATCAAAAAAAACATCATATCGTTTCTGCGGAAGTTTTTCACGGATCGCATCTGCCCATTCGAGCACGCAGACACCGTTTCCGTAAATGTATTCTTCAAAACCTATTTCGTCCAGTTCATTTATAGTCTTCAACCGGTAAAAATCAAAATGATAGAGAGGTATTCTTCCGTCAAGATGTTCGTTCACAACAATGAATGTCGGACTCGTGACATGCTCCCGCACGCCAAGTCCTTTGGAAATCCCCTTCGCAAGGCGAGTCTTTCCCGTTCCAAGATCACCGAACAACGCCACCACCTCGCCGGGGTGCAGCCGATGTGAAAATTCTTCCCCCACCCGAATAGTTTCTTCTTCGGATTGTGTGACGAATTTTTGCATCAGGGTCTTTTCGGCTCCATAATAACGACGGGAAGGATCATTTCTTCCATCGAAATTCCGCCGTGCTGAAAACTGTCCCGGTACTGATTGAGATATTTATGATAATCGGTCGGGTAAACAAAATAATAATCTTCTTTTGCGACAATATAATTTGTTGTCACTCCCCGCTGAGGGAGTTTGAAATCTTTTGGATTCTTCAAGAATACCGACTGTTTATCGTCCGATTTCAAATTGCGTCCGAACTTATACCGTAAATTGGTGGATGCTTCCCTGTCTCCCACTACTTTCGACCCACGCATGCATCGAACACTTCCGTGGTCTGTCGTAACAATGATCTTGACATCTTTGCGCTGTGCCAGCGCCTGGAACATTCCCAGCAGCGATGAATGTTTGAACCACGAATTGGTGAGCGAACGATATGCCGATTCGTCCGGCGCAATTTCTTTCAAAATGGGATCATCGGAACGTCCGTGGGCAAGCATGTCGACAAAATTCACAACAATCGCAGTAAGCCTGTTTTGTGTGTAGGATGCGATGTTGGATTGGATCTGCCTGCCGAATTCGGTATCGATGATTTTGATATACTTTGGTTCGGGCTTCAACGCAATACGTTTCCGCTCAAATAATTTTACGAGCAGTTCTTTTTCGTACTTGTTGTGGCTCGATTCATTGTCATCTTCCCCTTGCCATAGATCGGGATATCGCTGTTCAAGTTCCAGCGGAAAAAGTCCGCTGAAAATTGCGTTGCGGGAATACGGCGTTGCCGTCGGTAGGATGGAGAAATAATAATCTTTTTCTATCGTATAAAAATCGCGCAGATATTCTTCCATTACCAGCCACTGATCGAGCCGCATACAGTCAATGACAAAAAGAAACAGCGACGTGGTATCGTTCAAATTCGGGATGACATATTTTTCGACGATCTCCGTCGACAGCGCGGGACGATCCTCTTTCCGATTGATCCACGACTGGTAATTGCGTTCGATGTACTTGGAAAATTCCGCGTTGCATTCTTTCCGTTGATCGGCAAGCATACGCTGTAAACCAAGCTGCGGATGGTTGTCGAGTTCCATTTCCCAGTTTACGATCTTGATATACAGATCGATCCACTCCGAATAATCCATCGGATTGAGAAGCATTCGGGAAATGGTCGTAAATTCCTGCGTATAATCGCGCGATACCTGCTCGCTCTGGATCTTCTTCCCTTCCAAAAACTTTTTGCACATCAGCAAGATCTGACTGGGATTGACCGGCTTGGTAAGGTAATCGGATATTTTACTGCCGATCGCTTCTTCCATCAATGATTCCGCTTCGTTCTTCGTGATCATGACGACCGGCAGCGACGGAGCGATCTCTTTTACGGTGGCAAGCGTTTCAAGCCCCCCTTTTCCCGGCATCATTTCGTCGAGAAAGACCAGATCAAAACTTTTTGACCGTACAAGTTCAATTGCATCGTCGCCGTTCGTCACGGTTTCAACAACATATCCCTTCTCCTGTAGCAGCATTACGTGCGGACGAAGAAGCTCGATCTCATCGTCCACCCACAGAATGTTTCCTCTATTTTGTTCCATCACTCACCATTGATTGTAATTGAATGTAAGACATTTTCCGACAAGATCACTCATTGTTTGTCCACCTGTCGGGCACACGACCAACCTCTAAATAGACTGTGTGAAAAGTGTAACGTCGAGCTCCGCTCGGTGTTTTCAGCCGTAGGCTGATGAGCCTCTGGCTCAAAAGTTGCGAAATTATCAAATTTTTTTAGGTTGCCGAGCAAAGCTCGGCACTACAAACTAGTGAAAACCATTATTGTATTGCAATATGAACGTCAAGTCCGCCTTCGTTGGTTGTTGAGCCGGGAATTCGCGATCCCCCTTTATCAGGTGCAATTTTTGTATACCGATAAAAGAGCGACGCCGTTACGCGCGAACTTAAGACGTAACGAATGCGCGGTTCCATTTGCGTCCGCGACGATCCTTCACCCGGCGTTCCTTTGTCATTGAATGGCGTCACTTTAACATCTTTAACATCGTATGTCGTGCGTGAATTTTTGGAATACGAATAACTGAAACTAATATCGACATCATTTTGCAATGCAAGACCGAAGAGGGGAATTTCGAATCCCTGCCGACCGTAACTTGCCGTGAAGGACATTTCGTTGGAACCGGATTCGACGATATTTTTCGACGAGGGGGTAAGATCGTACGACATAGTTGACCCATACCGCATATTGGCGCTCATCGTTCCTTTCAGAACTTCTTTGAACGATACATTCAGACCGATCAGCGGCGAAAATCCGTACGAGATACGCTGAGACTCGGTCACATCCGCAGCGCCGATACTCCCTTTGAACGTTCTGCGATATGAAGACTGATAGGCATGATCCAAACTGACACGCGTTGCAAAATTTTTGAAGATGCCGAGTTGCTCCAATCCGTCCCAGCGGAACGAATAATTCACGCGGGGAAGATATTGTCCGAATATCTTTTTCAAGGTCGGAAGCGATTCAAAACCTGCTTCAAACGCCTCCGATAGTTTTGCATCGTCGGAACGTGTATCCGATTTATTCGCGGCAAGTGTTGTATATTTTTTCCCGACCTCTCCAATACCACTCTTGAACATCGAAAAAATCAGAGTCGGTGGCATCGTAAAGAACGATCGCTCGATCGCTCCGCCCGTTGCAACACTCACAAGCGTCGGTCGTCCGAGGGAATCGGTGCGTAATGATTGTGTCCGGGAATAATCCCATCCGACATTCCAATTCAGATCGATACGTGCGCCGGTCCACAGATCACGGTTCGTGCGTAATGTCAGCTTGTTGCTCTGTGAAAATGCATCCGATATGCTGGCATTACGCGCGCGGATCTGTTTATCCGCATCGGTGTTGAATCCAACAAATGGGAATTGGCTTTTAACGAAGATGTCGGTAATGTTAGCGGACGGAGTGGAAACAAAACCTAACTGATACGCACGCGATGGACCGTACTTTCGTTCGGATTCCTGCAGTACCGGAACGCGGCCAAAGAAATTTGCAAATCCGGGTCTTCCCGGAACACCGCTGTTTTGAGAACTGTTTGTTTGCGAAAAGCTGATACCGATCTTATCATAATCCAGGAACGGAGTTTTAATAATTGTGCGTGCGATCCCGATCAATCCTTCACCGGGTTTTTTCTCCGTCACGGTAGAATCGCCCGGCTGTGTTTGTTGTTCCGGTACCGGCTGGAATTCGCTCGCGTCTTCTTCATCTCGGTCCTGCCGCCCACGCGTAGCTCCCGGCATTCCCTGTTCAGTCGATCTGCTTGGAGCGGGGAACCATGTTTCCACAAACGATTTAAGACTAATGTCGGTTGTCAAAGAAATATTGTTTCCCCATCCTGTTCCTATGCCAAGTTCTGCCTGCTGCAGATTGTTCTGCCAGCGATATCCGACGGTATATCGTGCGGAAAGTGTAACATATTTGTTGAGATCAAATATCGACGGGACACGCGGACGCGATGAAATCCCGACCGATTGATTGTACGAATTATCGTAACCAAAATTGATGAATTGATCCTGTAAAAAGATCTGGTTCAGGATCTGCTGAAAATCGCGCTGACGTCCGAATCTATCCAATTCCAAATGCACCAGCGAACTGGAAATGTCCACCGAATAATCCCCCGATATATTCAACAATCCATTTTCGGTCAACTTCCAACCGAATGAAAGATTCCGTGAAGAGGATAGTCCCCGGATCGGTGCGTTTTCTTGCGCCTGATTCCGCAGTCGTTCATACGACCGAGAACGATTGAGATTAAATCCGGTATTGATGTTTGAAATTGGGAAATAATATAATTGCACATTGCGGAATTCTTCGAGCAACGGAATTCCTTCCAGAAAATCGAACGGTTGTAAATAATAATTCGGATCGAATGTGTAACCATACCCGATCCGCGCACTCCATTGCCAGGATGAACGATATGCAACCGTCGGTGAACGAAGCCGCGATTTTGTATAACTGAATCCGTATCCGATACGATTGAACAGGTCGCGAACGAGCCAGAAATTAGTAGGAATGTTCACCTTAAAGGAAGGAAGCGCATACGTGTCCGTTGTCGACAGCGTTTGTGCTTCGCTCAAAATCCGGTTCCGTTCCTGTTCGCCTAATTGTTCCGACCCTGTCTTCTTTACCACAACATCCTTTTGCTGATCCGCCGCTTTGCTGACAACAATGTCCGAGCTTGGCAAATACCTCGGTGTTTGCATCTGTTCGCTGTGCGAATAACTGAACGGGAAGGATGTCCCCGCCCATTCCTGCGGGAAGAAACGATCAAATGCGATCGCCGTTGACACGTTCCAGTTCTTGGATGTCACCCTGCTGCCGAACCTGCTTTCGAGATTATGAAAGAACGGATCGGTTTCCGCGTACGTGAATGCAATCGAGCCGATATCCGCCAGTTTTAAACTTGTGCTCATGCTGTACGCCCATCCGGGTGTATCATCCACATCGGCAAGACGCAATTCATTGATCCACACCTGTCCGCTGATGGTGCTGCCGGGAGCGCCGGGTATAACGGGATTTTCGATACCGACGGAAATAAATGTTATCCGGGTCAACGTCGGATTCCCCAACACCGCATACGTTGCGCTGTCGGGTCCATCTTTCACAGGAATAACTACCCGAACAGTGGCAGAATCGCGTCCTTGTTTGATTGAAGTTAAATCTTCAAATTTAATGCGAACATTGTTTCGCACATCCCAACCCTTATTCGTTGGATTAAAAATTCCCGGATAAATCGGTGCTTTATATTCATAATAATTTAAACTATCTGATCCAAAACGGATAAAAAGTTTTGCCGTTGGATTCATTGGATCACTCGAGAATGAAGGATCTCCATGAACAAACATTTTCATTTCACGATAGCTAAATACATCAAGAGGGCGATATGAGAAACGTTTGATCGCCTGGCGGCTGTCACCATCTTTTAATTGGAAAAAATTGAGAGCGAGCGATTGTTCATTTCCGTACACCTGGTCATCCGGTTTTGTCCGGTCGCGTTCACGGATAACGCCCGGCGGCGATTCATATCCTTGTAAAATGTTATCTTCACGATTGACAACGGAAATGGTGAATGTGCTGTCGTTCTTCCGCAACTCCTCCCACTGATTCCCGATAAGATTGAATTCCGTCATACGTAACTCAAATTCCTGATCGTGTCCCGTAAACCACACACGGACAAATTCGATCAATGATAAATCGGGTGCTCCAATCTTATTCTTAAAATCTACGATCGGAATACGATATTGATACCAGCCGTTGTTGCCGCCGCCAACACGCATCGGATTGTTCGCGGTCGTATCAAGGTTCAATTCATATTCAAAGTAATTATTTGTTCTATCCAGATTATTATTGCGGTTCAGATCCTCGGTATCGGGGAACCGTCCGATCTCGCTTGCTTTATTATTCTCCGTTCCGTTGATATATCGAAAGTCTCTAAGTGAATTGTCATATATCCAATTATCCCCTGAGGGATCGTTGGAGGGATCTGGCAATGTTTGATCATACGGAGCATTCGCAGAGAGAAAGTTTGCAAACTGCTGGCGTTCCTCATCATCCGTTAATCCGTCAATACCGGTATCTTCTCCTTCATTTAGGATACCGTTTATAAACGATCCCTTCTTCTCTTCCGTGTCAAGCTCGCGATTGGGAATCACATCTTCACTGATCGTGCCGAGGTCGATATATACTTTGCGCGCCGTGTCAAGAGAACCTTTTTCGACTTTAATCCACACTTCAATAAAATTGATGTTCTCCCGAATAAGGTCTACCGCACTGGTTGAAAGCAGCCGCTGAATCCCCCCCCAGTTCTTCGTCGGATCGGCAAGAAGCGTCTGGCGAAGATTCTCTGAAAAATTGTACGGACCCCGCACACCTGGATTAAAGTTCACATTCAATACAGAAACAAATTCCTGCCCTCGCGCAACGCTTTTTACCGGTTTGCCGGTCGCGTCAAACCCATAAATCTCATTCACGGTAACGTCTCGATCACGGTTGAACCAATACGTTTTTGCCTTCGATTTTATTTTTGTTGTGTCGTGAACCACTTGAAATGCTTGTTTCGTAAATTCCTTCACGCTATCACCAACATTAAATTGAAATGCCGGCGGACTCATATCGTGCCACAGACCGTAACTGATGCCGAGAGGAATAATCCGCCTCGCACCTTCAAAGTCGTCGATGTACGCAATACCTTTTCCTTTATCGTCAGGAATCGGACTCTTTTTTGTGTTCGGGTCGGGACTCATATATGCCGCTTCCCCGCGCAAGGAGAACTCGGATTTTGTCTTTGTGTCATAGAACGGCAATGCATCGAGCGCTTTGGTCAGGAACGGAAGGTCACCCGAAGTTTGTCCATCAAATCCATAGATCGTATTGTTGATCGGTTCCTCATTCAAACGCACTTTATCGCTCAACGTCTGCTGATCGAGATTCATGATGGTAAAACCGAACTGCGTTCTTTCCGAAAGTTTCACTTCTCCACGGGTACCGAGCAAGGTTTTCGACGCAAGCTGAAAGAGATCGTTTTGTTCATATTTGATTTTAAGATCTGCTCCGGGAACCAACGCCGCTTGATTTTTTATGATCACTTGACCGATAATATAATCAACCGTATAATCAACATTCGGTATCTGCGCAAGCCCACCGAGCGATACCTGCACGCTTCCTTCAACGATGTTAAAACCAAGATTGATCGTATTGGAGCTCGATGCGGTTGTTTTACCGGTAATAATAAATCTGTCTTTCAGTTCATTGTTTTGCGCGGCAACGGATGTCGTATCATATAAATTATCATAAAGATACGTGGTATCCGGAAGGGTAATGCCAAGTTTGCTGAAAGCATTTCTAATTCCGTCGGTAAAGGGCTTTAACGTCGGGAAGATGATCTCACCGCGTTCTTCGTCAATAGTAAAATACGGACGGTAATCGAATTCACCATCGCTTCCGGGAGAACCGTCGCTTTTGAAATCATCGAATCCGAAGACCCGTATCCATTTTTCTTTTTCCACCGTCTCAACGGGATCTTGTCCGGGTTGTTTATATTTGATGGTGAGTTCAAATCCCGATTTTTGAATTTTCCGGCCGCCTAGCGGGTAAATATTCTTGAGCATCAACGACCAGGCATCTTTGTACTGAGGAAGAAGATTTTTCGGTTTGATAAGTTTTAAGACGAGAACGGAATCTTTGCCTGTTTCATTTTTTCTCACCGTGCCATACAGCAGATCATCACTCGAACCAATGTCGTTTTCAATCCTATACGCAATAGCAATTGCTTGCCCATCCTGGATCGACCGGTTGAACGTGATATAGCCGGCGTCAAGATTCAGACGGTAATCTTTATTGGGCTCCAGTATGTCCCATGTGCCTGTTTCAATTGTGCCGGGAATCTGCGCCGTAGTATCTCTCCGAAGCGGTTGATATGCTGTAATATTGTTTACCGGTACCGGTGGAAGATAAAGATATGCATTTGCTTTTCTGCTGTTCGGATCTTCCGTACCAACGTGCGTTACCCACACTTCATATTCATTATCTTTGATCTGAAGTTCTGGTCTGGTTAATTGGCGGTCTTTAATGTACGGTCCGAAGAGTGAGATATACGCTGTATCAACAAAGAAGTGTTCTTTTGAATATTCCCACGCCCGTTTTTCAAACGGAATTTCCTGTGCTCCACCAGTTACCGTCTTTTCTTGTATCTGTCCCTTTTTCTGCGACGCGATCGCCGTTAATTTCAACGGACCGATCTGGAATGCCGCTTTAATACCGAATAACGCGGAACTGCTGGACACGAAGGATGAATTCGTGGCAAGCGATACGTTTCCGGCTTCAACGCTTTGCACGATCTCATCTTCATATCCCGTGTATTTAATGCGAAGCTGGTTCTCATATTCGAATGTTCGCTGCGTGTTCCAGTCGGCAAGAATGTTGAGTTTATCGCCGATTGTTCCGCTGACGTTGATCTGTACTTCCTGCGCAAAATCGGGTTCGTTGCGAGTATTGCCGAGCAGACTGATCGTTGCCTGGTCTGTGGTTTGTGTTCTGAAAGCGGCGCGAATATCGACCGCGCCGGAGATCTGAAGATTGATGCGCGGCGGACCGAAGATAGAAAAAACCGGATTGGCGGGAACGGGAATATCGATATTGGTAAACGAACCGAGCAGTTCGCCGAGATCATCTCGTTTCTTCTTCCCGACATCCTCTTTTTTGATCAGTTCTTCAAAATTTTTTTTGAAATCTGCCCGTGACCGGTGAGTAACGTATTCTTCCAGCGGCATCTTTATCGGTATTCGGTTATCCTTGCCGTTCACCATTTCCCGAACGATCACATATTTCCCCGTCGAATCCAATTGCACGGTTCGTTGCACGACCGCAGGAGATTTCAGGTAAAATGGATTGACCGATGGAAATGCATTTGCCGTGGGTGGATCCTCCCGACGGTAGGTGAGTTGTTCAAGATATGTTGAATCCTTCACACTGTATACCGCCGCCGCAGAATCTGCGGGGACTGAAAGTGTGTCAATGTGTGTTGTGTCGGTTCCAAAAAAGTGTACCGACGCACGCGGAAACGGCAGTGCGCTTGCTCGGACGTACGTTATCAACGACGCATACGCACCTGCAAGTCCGAGGAAGATTATGATTGCAAAAAATATTTTTCGCACAACCTATTGTAAGTTAGTACTGGAAACTACGATGGTATGAGAAAACAACCAATCCGCTCTATAGATAAGTAATGAACGTGTATCAACCTGCGATTGATCGTTCTCCTTGAAGAAGTGAATACATGAAGAAAATGATGAGATAATTAGTTCTCACTGAAAAAGTAGAAAACCTTCCGAAGGTTTTCTTATTAGCATGTGAAAATCTTTCGAATAATATCATTTCTTGAAGATAACCTTCGGAAGGTTGCGTGTAATTCAATAACGCTTGAAGGGTCTCTTTTTTCAGTGAGAACTAATTAGTCTAAAAGTAGAGAAATCTGTTGTAACTTTCAAGCCAAGATTTATTATTCATCGGAACGTTCCACCAGCTTCTGATCGATGGACTTTGTTGTTTTTGCACCCAATGCCTTGAGATTTTGAATGCCTTTGACGATGTTCCCCCGCCCTTCATACAACTTGGACATTGCTTCTTTGTAACTGTCCTTCGCCTGATCCATTTTTTTGCCGACATCGGTCAGATCTTCCATAAACCCGACAAATTTGTCGTACAATGCTCCGCCTTGTTTCGCAATTTCCATAGCATTGAGCGTCTGCTTCTCCTGTTTCCAGATCGATGCAATCGTTCTCAATGTGGCAAGCAAGGTCGACGCACTGACAACAACGATCCGTTTATCCCATGCATACGTGAACAAATCCTGATCTGCCTGTACTGCAACGCCGAACGACGACTCGATCGGAACGAACATCAAGACAAAATCCGGCGTCGAAAACGACTCGCCGGACTGATAATTTTTTTCGCTGAGCAGTTTGATGTGATTGCGCAAGGAGGCAATGTGTTCTTTTTTAAACCGCTCTTTATCCTCCTCATTTTCCGCGTTGACGTACGCCTCGTACGCCGTCAATGAAACCTTCGAATCGATGATGATATGTTTGTTATCGGGGAGATTCACCACAACGTCCGGGCGGATCGTATCACCCTCGATATTTTTTGTATTCACTTGAGTCGTATATTCGCGATCCTTCACCAGTCCGGAACGTTCGAGGATTTTTTCCAACACAAGTTCACCCCAGTTCCCTTGCTTCTTCGTATCGCCTTTCAACGCTCTGGTAAGATTGTTCGCATCTTCGCTGATCCGCGCGTTCATTTCGGTCAGCTTTCGCACTTCTTCCTTTAAGCTGATCGATTCGCGGTTCTCTTTTTCGTACGTATCTTCAACTTTCTTTTTGAACTCGTCGATTTTTTCTTTGAACGGTGATAGGATCGTATCCAGATTGATCTTATTCTGCTCGGTGAATTTTTTGCTCTTCTCTTCGAGGATCGCATTTGCGATGTTCTGGAATTCCGTTGTGAGTTTCTTGTTCAATTCTTCCGACTCTTTTTTCTGCTCATCGAGCCGCGCAGCGAGATTCTTATTGTCGGACACCGCGTGTGCCCGTTGTATCGTCAACTCTTCGCTTTTCTTCCGCTCGGAATCGAGTTCACCTTTCACCTGCTGAAGAGATATGTCAAGATGAGACCTGCTCTCCTGAAGTTTTGCGGTCTCTGTTCTCAGATCGGCGATCAACTGTTGCGCAGTGTCGAAATCGTCTTTTGAAATAGCCGATGGTTTATCGAATTGCAATCGTGCAACAAACCAGCCGACCAGTCCCCCCAAGACAACGCCGATAAGTAAATAGATCATTTCCATGCGAAGCATCCTTCGGATAGGAGTTATTAAAACGGTTTCGTGAAGAAGATGTATAACACAACAACAAGAATTGAATACTGCATCACTCTGGCATAAAACATACTCCAATTTTTGATGCGATGCCAGAAATATGATGCGGCGGCAGTTGCCGCAATAAGGAGCATCGTCATTCCGGTCACTTCCGGCACTGTTCGCACCTTACCAATAACGAACGCAAGACTCTGGTTGTTCCAGAACAATCCGTAGATCACCAGCAAATGCCCCGCATAGGCAACAAGCGATTCCGACCCGACGATACTGACGATCGATTTCCCGGACTTCATGCGCTGTTCCCAATACCATAATGATGACAGAAGCAGCAGGACGAGACCGAGCCGTACGAAAAAAAATTCCGGACTCGAGCTCCAATAATTGTGATCTGGATAAAGAGAAAACGGTATCAGATCGACAACAATGGAAATGACGATCATTGCGACACCGGCATACGTAAATCGTCTGAATATCTCTTTGTCAGGAATGGTATTCTTCCACCAAATCAACAGTTGCGATGCTATGCCGCCGCACAATACAAATCCCATCCACGGAAAGATCGGGAATTGCGACCGGTGCGCCGCACTGATGTAATTTGCGATCGGCAGCGGCAGAAGCCAATCAATATTCAGGTCATGAAGTAACGGTGAAGCAAAAATCACTCCGCACGAGAGTGCAGCAAGTGCGGGGAAAAATTTTTTCTGCGTTCGTGTCAACAATACAAGCAGAAGCAAGATCAGCAATGAGAGCGCGATACAATGCAAGATGTCAATTTCCCAGAACATGCCCCACTCATCCCACGACATGCTCATCAATCGGCTGAAGGAAAATACCGGTAAATGCAGTGCATATCCGACCGCCCACACTTGTGCAATACGACCGATCTGTTTCCAAAAAATTGTGTTCGTTGCAAGATAATCATTCCACTTTCGTTGTGCGATCAGCACAAAGGAATATCCCGCAACAAATAAGAACGACGGGGCGACCAATCCGTTGATGAAGTTCAATACCTCAAACCATGATTCTTCCCGCAGGTGCGGCAGCAGAAAGGCATTAAAGACATGAACTTCGATCATCACTATCACAGCCCAGCCGCGAAGAAGATCGATGTAAATATATCGTTGTTTTTGCTGTGTCATTTACCAGGGGCGAGTGAAAAATTGATAAAGAAAAATTCCCGCAACCCCAGCGCGTAAAACCGTCGCGGCAAGTTTATATCTCACTGTTAATTCGTACCACGAAACGGTAATAACGGTGATGAGAAGGAAAATGAGAACAAAGATGCCGAGTGCCTGCACAATTGAAAGAACGGGACCGATATAAAAATTTAACCCGTTGTTCACCACCGAACCATAGATGATAAGCAAATGCACGACGTAAATAAAGAGGGATTGCCGTCCCATGATCTGCGGAATACGTGATCGGATCGTGAACGAGTGTTCCGCGAAGAAGACACTGCCGGCGATGATTAATACAAACGCAATCCGTGCAAGGATCACCGACGGATTCACTTTCCAAAAATCATGCGGAGGATACAAATTTAAAGGAATCATGGCAACGATTACTGCAAGGATGATTACACCAGTGCTGACCGGAATGACTTTCTGCATCAATGCAACGGCGTGGTGATGTTCCTTTGCATTAATGAACAACGAAGCGAACACAACCCCGGAAAGAATGTACGCCGACCAGGGAAAGACCGGAAACCACGAATTGTTTTCCACATTGAAATACGAAACCAACCAGACGGGAAAGAACTGCCTCAATTGCACCGTCCATATGATCGGAGAAAGAAAAAGGATCGTCACCGCTGCAGCGGCGGTCACCAGGACAAATCGTTTTTCGGTTTTGAGAACAAGAACAAGCAGTTGCAACACCAGCAATGTGATGGCGATACAATGCAAGGCATCGACCTGCAGCCATGCATTGATCTCCTGCGGGGTTGATTCCTCGATAATTTTATGAAAAGAGAAGTACGGCAGGTGGAGCGCATATCCGATCGCTATCAACCCAAGAAACTTTCCGATCCGGCGACGAACTTGACTTCCGTAGACAATATGATCTTCCCACTTTTTGAATGTGGAGATACCGAACGCAACACCCGATGCAAACAAAAACATCGGCGCAATGAAACCGTGGAAAAAATCGTGGATGAAATACAACGAATGAGACTTTGCTTCCCATTCCAGAAGAGCATCAAACACATGTCCCTGGATCATGAAGAAAACGGCGATAAAGCGGAGAAGATCGATAAAAAGATAACGCTGTTTAGAATGAGCCATTACAATATTATCAAGATTACAAGATTATCAAGAAACCATCAAAATAAAATTTTGGTAACTACTCGTGCTTTTAAAGTCTGCCATGAGTTACTTTTTGACATCATAAAACTTGCACCATTCACCAAAACATTAGACAAACTCATGGCATGACTGAGCAGTTACAAATTTTGATAATTTTGGAATCTTGATAATCTTGACAGTTAAGAGATCACTTTCATTTTCTTCCCGACCGATTCGAATGCTTCCAGCGCATGGTCGATATTTTTTTTGGAAAGAGCCGCTGAAATTTGCACACGCAATCGTGCCTCTCCCTTGGGGACAACCGGAAACCACAATCCTTTCACATACACGCCCGCTTTGAGCATCGCTTTGCTCATTTCCTGCGCCAGTGATGCTTCGCCCAGCATTACCGGAACAATGGGATGATCACCTTCAAGAATATGAAAACCAAGCGCCTTGATCTCTTTTCTAAAATATGCGGTGTTGTCATGCAGCCGCTTCACGATCGATTTGTCTTTTGTCAACAGATCAAACGCAGCGATACTTGCCATGACCACGGCAGGAGGCAGCGAGTTGGAAAATGTATAGGGGCGGGATTTTTGGCGGAGATATTCCACCAATTCTTTTTTACCGCTTACATAACCGCCGAGAGCACCGCCGATTGCTTTTCCCAGTGTTCCGGTCAGCACATTTACTCTGCCCAACACACCGAATTTTTCCGGCGTACCGCGCCCTGTTTTCCCGACAACACCGATCGCATGGCAGTCATCAACAAATAAGATCACGTTGTATTTTTCTGAAAGTTCCACCAGTTCTTTAAGATGTGCATGGTCGCCTTCCATGCTGAACACGCCGTCCGTGGCAATAATGCGGAAGCGGTAGTCGGCATTGTTATCCGCCTCGAGCATCTCCGCCAATTGTTCAATATTATTGTGGTTGTAGATTTTTTTATCCGTGGTTTCGGATTTACACAGCCGCATACCGTCTATGATACTGGCGTGATTGAGCGCATCGGTATAGATCACATCGCGATAATGTTCGCAGCCGAGCTTTTCATTCAGCAGTGCAGGAAAGAAGGCATTGTTCGCCGCAAATGCCGATGAAAAAAGAATTGTGTCCTCCGTTCCGACAAACTTTGAGATCTTTTTTTCCAATTCAAAATGGATCGTTTGTGTTCCGCAAATAAAACGGACAGACGCCATCCCATATCCATATTTTTTTATTGCATCAATCGCCGCTTTTTTCACCACCGGATGATTGGACATCCCAAGGTAATTGTTGGATGCAAGCATCACAACATTTTTCCCTTTTACTTTTACCACTCCCGCCTGCGGTGTGGAAAAGGCAGTTTCGTACTTATACGTGTTCGCGTTGTGAATTCTTGAAATCTCTTCGGTCAAAAGATTGATGTAGTTCATAGGGGTGGTTCCAAAAACTATGTTTTTATCAAGATGTCTGACATCTTCTTAATTTGATGCGACAAATTTCGTCAATGTTTACAGGTTCTATGCGTATGCATGCTTCGCATAAGTAAGATGTCTGACATCTCCCTAATTTTAAGGTAGGAATTTTTGAGTTTTTGGAACAACCCATAAGTAATGTTCCTTTTCATCCTCCACGATTTTTACCGGATGCCGTCAACGAGCAACTCGTGGAAAATATTTTATCCGAAGGATACTTTGTACAGATTCTTTACAAGCCGTATTGAAAACGCTCCGTCGATGTTATGCTTATGCGGGAATGTTTCCACATATCCGTCCGGCGACACAAGAGTTGGTTGAACGTATTTCGCCGCATTGTCTATCGAAAATTCCGAATGGCGCTCCAGAAACGTTCTTATAACGCCGAAATTTTCTTCCGGTTCGGTTGTGCAGGTGCTGTAAACGATCGCTCCCCCGGCTTTGACCAGCGTGGAAGCATTGTCCAACAACAGCGCCTGGATCTTCGCAAGTTCGGTGACATCTCTCAGCTCTCGTTTTAATTTGATATCGGGTTTTTTTGAAAGAACGCCTAAGCCCGAACATGGCGCATCGATCAATACTTTATCGGCTTGCTCGCCCTGATATTCTATTCCGTCTGCGGCAACAAATTCAACATTGGAAATTCCAAGACGCTCGCACGCAGTCTTCACCAAATTTAAGCGCGTCGGATATTTATCAACGGCAACGATCTGTCCTTGATTTTTCATCACTTCACCGATGAATGTGGTTTTTCCTCCCGGTGCGGAACACAGGTCGATGACCCGATCCCCCGGCTTCGCATCGACTAATTGAGACGCAATCCCCGCACTTTCATCCTGCACGGTAAAAAATCCGCGGCGAAAGATCTCTGTTTGCGAAAGATTCGTAAGATTGGATGTGCGGACAAAGGTCTGAAGGAATGGGGACCGTTCATAGGCAATATTGTGCAGTTCGAACATCCGCATAAAATCTTCTACCGATGTTTTCATCGTGTTGATGCGAAGCGTCAATCCCGGTTTTTTATTATTCGCATCGAGGAATTTTTCCGTTTCATTGAAACCGAAACGATTCATCCACCGTCTCACGACCCACAGCGGATGCGAATACATTGTTGAAAGATAGAGTGCCGCATCGTTTTGCACATCAGGATAATGAATGCTATCCTTATTGCGGATAATATTGCGCAGGACGGCATTGACAAGTCCCGCCGGTTTTTCGCCGCGGATACGCTTGATCAATTCCACCGCTTCGTTCACAGCCGCATGATCGGGCACTTTATCCAAAAAAAGAATTTGGTACAATGCGGCTCGCAGGGTATTTCTGACGGCGACTTCCGCTTTGGAAAAATTACCATGAAAAAAACCGTTGAGAACCCAATCCAATTTCGACTGCCACCGCAGCACACCATGAACAACTTCGGTCAACAGTGCTTTGTCAAAATCATTCAATTCACCGGAACGAAGTTCTACATCGATCAATTTATCGAGATATGCATCGGTGCGTTCCACGCGGTTGAGGAGCTTTACGGCAATTCCACGCACCCCGCTGAACAGCATTTTTTGTTCTTCTTTAAGTTCAGTTATTTCTTGTTGTTCCATAATGATAGTCTCTATTTTTGTCATCCTGAGTCCCGATGCGTATGCATGCTTCGCATGTTTTTATCGGAACGAAGGATCTAATATTTCGGGACTTCGCTCTGAATGACAATGATTGCGTATTCAATTTTCCATTATCAAATATTCATTGTCAATTGCTCTTACAACGGCATACCGCGTTTTCTTCTTTCGACGCTCGTCAGATCAAACAGTTTGCGGAATAATTTTTCTTCGGATTCCGTCAATATGATGTTTCGCCGGATCATCACCTTACGCGCAACATCGATCGCACGGTCGATATTATATGTGGTAAATGTTTCACCTGCCGCTCCCCACGAAAATGAGGGGACATATTTCGGCGGAAAACCTGTTCCAAACACGTTGCTCGAAACACCGATCACTGTTCCCGTATTGAACGTGGAATTGATCGCCGTCTTCGAATGATCGCCGATCGTGACGCCGACGAATTGCGATCCGCTGTCGACAGGTTCTCCATTCACATACACTTTTACCGATCCGTAATTATTTTTCAAATCGCTCGTTTCGGTCCCCGCGCCGCAATTCACCCATGCACCGAGATACGAGTGACCGAGAAATCCATCGTGCTGTTTATTGGCGTAACTGTGCATGATCGTTGCTTCCAGTTCACCGCCGACTTTACAGACCGGACCGATGCTGCAATCGTGATAAATTTTTGCACCCACTTTCACGATCGAACCATCGCCGATATATGTCGGACCAACGATGGTTGAGAAGGACATGATCTGAACATTTTTCCCAATATAGACGGGACCGTTTTCCGCATCGATCACCACACCGGGCTTAATAACCGTACCTGCGCCGACGTAGATATTTTTCTCATTCAGAAGATAGACGCCCGGATATTTCTTTATTTTCGGTTTTTTGCCGTGACGAAGTTTTTTCAACGTTTCAAAATCAGCGCAGAGTTGCTCGCCGTTATGCTTTATCAAATCCCACGGATAATTCACCATCTTCACATCAACTTCTTCGCGATGCAAGCCGTCAAAATCTGAAAAAGAAAAAGTTCCTGTGAGCCGGCTTTTCAGTTCTTTCAGTTTACCGGCGCCGACGCGTGCTGCGACAATTTTGTTGCCGAGGATATAGACAACATCTTTCTCCCCTTCCAGCGGAATCTTTTTTACAAAATCGGAATCAACAATGGCACAACCGTTGATGAAGAGACAGCTTTTGGAAGAGATCTCATTCACTTTCAATCCCGCATTGCGAATGCGCATATAATCTGCAAGATACGAACGTGTGTGCAATGCAACGTCTGCCTTGGGATAGTGATGCTGAACTTTCTCCTTCAAAGAGAGAATGCCGCAGCGGAGATTGAAGGTCGGACGAAAATAGACGAGAGGAAGAAGATTGGTATGGAAAATATCTTCAAAAATACAGATTTGGGTTTGCATATCTTCCTTTCAGGTGCTACGAGAACAAGTTAAAAACTCTACCACTGACACTAAGTTCACTAATTTAAAATCTATGAAAAATAACTTTGTGTTAGTGGTTATATCTGTATAAAATAAAAAACGGAATGTTCAATTGATACATTCCGTTTTTATAGGATCAACATAAAATCTCTTTATGCTGCTGTTTCTGCCGCTGGCGTCTTTTTCGCATACTTCTTGTTGAATCGTTCAACACGACCGGCGGAGTCGAGCAGTTTTTGCTTTCCGGTGTAGTACGGATGACACGCAGAGCAGATTTCGACGTGGATGTTGCCGATCGTCGAGCGGGATTCGAATGTGTTTCCGCAAACGCAGGAAACAACCGCTTTTCTGTATTCTGGGTGAATATCGTTTTTCATTGTGGTTCTTTCTGTATTGAATTGTTACATTCTCAAAATCTTTAAGATTTCGGGGATGTTTAAAATTGCACTTCAAATATAGCAAATGAGAGCGGGAGTTGCAAGGATGCTATACCTTAGAATTTTTCCGAAGCAATCCAGACTTCTTGACTGATTTGTTCAGGTGAAACAAAGATGATATCTTTGTCCCGACTAGTCGGGATAATTCCGCTTCTTTAATTTGCTCCAGCGTTAAACCGGAAATTACCCGAATGCGATGGTAGTGTTTTCGAATTTCAGTTTGTAAAAAATCCGGCGAAATAAAAGTGAAGATACTTTGAGAATTGATTAAAAGATCAGCAATCGTGCTGTTTGTGTTAAGAATACCGCTAAAAACAATATTTGCGTCAACAACAATCTTCACTTGATAAAACGTTTTTTATTTTTTGCCCACCACGATGCATTCACACTATCGGCAAGTGTATCAGCATCAGATTGTTTTGCTTTGCTCTTTGCTGTTGCTTCAAGATATTTTACATAGCCGATAACTCTTTGCAAACCAAAACTATCAACGTTTGATGAAAGTGTTTCGGCGTGTTCAATGGGATGAATGATAAGTTCTTCAGAGGAGATATGAAGTTGCTCTGAACTCATTTCGACATCAGTCGTCCTTCAACGGCTGCGACAAGAAGATCGGTATCGATCGGTTTTGTCAAACAGAGATCGAATCCCATCCGCATTGCCGCGCGGAGAATCTTCTGGTTGCTCGCCTCCGTCACGAAAAAGAAGGGTGTATTCTTTAGTGAAGGATGTTCCCGTACTTTTGTATAAAATCCGAAACCATCCAATGTACCGGTCGGAAATATCGCCTCACTGATGATCAATTTTGGGAGTTGTTTCAACATCATTTGCAGCGCATCTTCCGCTCTGCTGGCAACAACAACTTCATAGTTACGCTGCCGCAGCGCGCGCATCACCGTCACCAAAACAGTTTTGTCGGGCTCTACAAGAAGAATTCTTGCTTTCGGCTGCATTCCTTTTTTTGCTTCTTGCACGACATTTTCGATCGTTACATGTTCTTCCGGAGTGATTCCGTAGCGACGGCGCATCATATCTAACACTTGACGTTCCATTTCCGAGATCACGCCATCCTTCCACGCCAGACGTAAAGCATCGACATACGATTCGATCTTTACTTTCTTTTCGATCAATGCATGTTCTTCCATCGAGATATGGAAGATCTCTCTCACAGACTGCAGTTCTTTTTCTTCCTCCGGGGTCACTTTTCCATCGAACCACGCTTCTTTCATCATCTCTTCATACATCAGTAAACTGCCGCGGTCAAGTTGTAACGTCTGACCTGTGGTTTGCAGTTCGGGTTTCTTCTGGTCGATCGCCTCTTTGAAGATATTCTTCCCTTCCTGCTTCTGTTCCATGATCAGTTGTTCGATCCGATCAGAGTAGGCTTTTGCAAAATGGTTTCCCGGATCAACGGCATACACTTCGACGATCTTTTTCAACGCTTCCTGATACTCTTGTTTTGCGATCAGTTGTTCCGCCGCGGCAAAATGCTGCGTGACCATCTGCATGCTCTTTTCTTGCGTGGGTCCTTTCTGTGAATGATCTTCGATGGGAGCATGTTGCTTTTGGATCAACATGATCCGTTGTTGAAAGGACCGTGCAAGAGAATGTTTCGGGTCTATCGTGAGTGCTTTGCGTATCTCTTCAATCGCTCCGTCAAAATTTTTAGCACGTACCAATTCATCAGCGTAGCGCAGATGTTTTGAAATGAGTTCTCGTTGTTGTTCGGAAGTGATGGCAGTCGGCTTATTTCCAAACATAGTGGTAGTTCCTCGCTAAAAATTCTTATCTGTTGTATAAACTATTGAAAGTCTGAACGAAACTCAACTTTAAAATACAACTTTAAAATACGAACGCCGCTGGAAAGCGTAAACCAAAAGAGTTATTCCTTCAGGTTCTTTTACAAATCCCATAATTATTTCTCCTTTTTATGAATGAGTCTACTCTAAAAAGCCTAAAAGGTGAGTTTTGTATTTGGTTTTTCTGCAAAATTCAAATGATTTTTTGCCATAATGAATTTTTTAGCTACACTTCACGAAACGTTTCGTGTAGTGAAGATTCGACTCAGAAATCTAACAAAGCCCTTTACAAAAAAGCAAAAGCCGACACGAAGCCGGCTTTGCTCAACGCAACCTTCTCAACGAGTTGAGTTGTCAACCGAAGGTTTCCGCTCACCGAGTGCGGAGCATGCATACGCATCGAGTTTTCGACCAGAGGCGCCTGCCTGCCGCAGGCAGGGACAAGTACTTGAGGGCGTTATGAAAGACCATTTTCTTATCTCATCTATACTATTTTTTTATTTCCAAATTCGATGCACACCATAGCTATCAAAAATTTCATCTTTGCCGACAATCGTCATTTGCTCATCCAATCCTTGTGCAATAATCATCCTATCAAACGGGTCTCGATGGAAAAAATCCAATGCGCTTAACCGGACAATGTGTTCAGGTAGAATAGGAAGCAATTCAAAACCGTTTTGTAATGTCGCACCCATTATTTCTTCAATGCTTTTACTTAAATCCAATTTACCAAGTTTCATTTTGATCGCTATTTCCCACAGGCTTGCCATACTCACATAAATCTGATTGGATTCTTGCTCGATTTCATTCTTGATGCTTCGAGGCAATTCAGACTTATCTTCCACAAACCAAATAAACGCATGAGTATCAAGCAATAATTTCATTGCATGTATTCTTTAAAATCTTCCAACGGTTCGTCAAAATCGGGCTTCATTGTAAATGTTCCTTTCATACATCCGGCTTTGGGGTGAACCGTTACTTTATTTGGCTTATTTGCGTTTTTGGCAAATAGAAAATCCAAATAGTCCAATAATTGTCCTTTTATGGAAGTGGGTAACGAATTTATTTTCAGATATAACGATATATCAGTCATACACAATCTCTCCTTTTCTTTCAATCTACAAACTGTCATATAAAAAAGCAAAAGCCGACACGAAGCCGGCTTTGCTCAACACAACCTTCGGAAGGTTATAAACCTTCCGAAGGTTCTATCTAATATTTTGTACTATGGAAATAGTATTTTTTACCGAAAAATCATCCCGCTTTCTGTAGTTCATAAGCAAAGAAAGCAGGTTGCTTAACGTGCTTTGACGCAGAGAGTATTTCAAATCGCACAACCTGATTATCGTAACCAAAATCTGCTATCACTTCGGGACGAACTTCATCGGATTCTTTAATCTTGTCATCACTTAGTGCAATAATCATCGTGTCTGTTTCTTTATCGTATACTATTTTCATAACGACTCTCCTATTTGAGATACTTGTGAAATTGCGAAGTTTTATACACTGTAATTACAACATATTCAGATGAATGTTCTTCTACAATCACTCTTAGCAGCATTTCTTGCGATAAATCCTTGTCGAAGTATCTTTTTGAAATAATTTTTCTACTATCATAACTTTCCGATACAATATCGGGTTCAGAAAGCGCAAGTTCAACCACCTCTTTATTGACAAAGCGATCTTAAATGCTTTTGAGACTGTGTTCAGTAAAGCGAACCTGTTTTGCCATAACTGAAATTAATATTACACTTTTTACATCAACTTGCAAACTGTAATAAAAAAGCAAAAGCCGACATAAAGCCGGCTTTGCTCGATATAGTTTTCTGATAAGTATTTCATTTTTCTAGTGAGTGCTTTTTCACCAAATGATAAATTCAAATCTTTTTATACTTCACTTTTTTCTACATGAGGATAATTTAGAATTCTCTCGTCGAAAGTTAGTATGGTACAATTTAAAATTCTTGTGGTAGCTACAATTATTTGGTCAGCAGGATCTTTATGGAATTCTCCTGGCAACTGAGTAGACTCAACTGCTATCTGGGGCGTGAGAGGAATAAGTTCGATACCTGGATATACAAAAGCGGTCTCAAACCATTCTTCAATGCGCAGGGGCAACACCAAGCGTTTCTTTTCTATCAACTTTGCAATTTCCCAACACGAAATTGCACTGACACCTAATCCCGTTGCTTCATTTTTTTCAATACAACGGATGTGCTTTTCCTGCAATTGTGATGATTTATGAATCCACCAGACAAACACATGTGTATCGAGAATAATCATTTCTCAGCTTCCCATTCATGTTCATCAACAGGCATAAATGGGTTGTTGTATTTTACAGAAGTTCCATGCAACGGATATTTTTTATTTTTGTTCTTTGCGTCGGACTTTGATGAAATATAAATATCTACTTCTTCGCCGGGATTGAATGGCACTTTGGGTAAAATAATTTTACCATCAGTTGATACATGCGATTTAGTGTGGAATTGGTGCATAATCATCTCTCCTTTTCTTTTAATCTACAAACTGCTATACAAAAAAGCAAAGCCGACACGAAGCTGGCTTTGCTCAACGCAACCTTCGGAAGGTTATAAACCTTCCGAAGGTTCTATCTAATATTTTGTGCTATGGAAACAGTATTTTTTACTGAAAAATCATCCCGCTTTCTGTAGTTCATTATCTTGTTCCCAAATTCCATTTGAGAATATTTGCATTAGAAACTCTGTTTCGATTTAACTTTTTGCGAAGTACTTGTCCGCCTGGCGGAGAACTTCGCTCACTTGCATTCCCAAACTGACAGACTGTGTGAAAACTCTTGATCGGTCGGTAACCGCATCCCGATTTTATCGGGATGCGCCTACCAAAGAAAAATGACTTTTCACACAGTCTTTGAGTTTGGGAACGAGATAAAGACAACTTTCCTCTATCCTCTTAAACCTCTTAAAACACAAAAACCTCTTTCATCGCGCGAGGCGAATTCAGAGGTTCTACTGTAGTGTGCAACCTATTCCGGCTTCCCCCGAATTCAGTTGTATTTTATTTTGATGCAAGATAAAAGGCTTTCTCGTCCCAGTCAACAGAATATTTCTGTGCGACACCGCATACACAAACCTTTGAAAAGAACAAATAGTTGATCCTTAAAAAGTCATTGGAAACGGGTAACCGCAACCTTCAGGTTGCGATAATAAACCAGATTTGCAGGCTGAAGCCTGCGGCTACCGAGTCTTTCTTACTCATTTCTTGCGAGCAAAAGTATTGAGCGACTACAATAATCTCTATCAACAGAAGGAGCGTCGTTGTTTTGGTTGTTAGCCGAAGTACCGATTGTCGGTTGCATGGAGTCATTTGACGAATAGAAGTTTCTTTATTTGAACGAAATTCGGAGTTTCAAGACGATAATAATAGACGCCGCTGGACCAATTGTCGGCGTTCAGCACAACACTATGCGTCCCAACTTCCATCTCTTGGTCAGCCAATGTTGTTACAAGTTGACCAAGCGCATTGTAAACAAGCAATCGAACAAATGTTTTTTCCGGCATAGAAAATACGATCTCGGTTTTCGGATTAAATGGATTTGGGAAATTCTGGAGAAGTACAAACCCATTGAGAGGAATCCCAACGCTGACTTCTATTTGACTGCCATAAGTAAATGAACCGTCACGATCGATCTGTTTCAAACGATACTTGTATCGACTGTAACTGACAGCTTTATCAAAGTACGTATAGTCGTGGGGAACATTAGACGTTCCGTAACCTTGCAAGAATCCAATACTCTGCCAGTCGTTTGAGCCTTGCACCCGCCGCTCAATCTCAAAACCGTAGTTGTTGACCTCGGTTGCAGTACACCAGGAGAGTTCAACGATTTTGTTTTCCAAGACTCGAGCTGTGAAGGATGTGAGTTCAACGGGCAACACACCTCCACCGACCGATGCGTTATCATATCGGAGGTTGTTAAATGCAGTTACTCCAGTGTTGGAAATTTTTAAGCGAATTTTTACATTCGGTAGGTCTCCCATCAAACTCGGTAAAGTCACTGATTTCGTAGCCCAAGTGGTTGCAGTGAGACTTTGGACCATAAAACTTGAACCAGCAATATCAACAAACGATCCACTGGAATTTTGTTGAACGACAACAGTCGCGTCGCCCAACGCGCCATTTTCTCGGAAGATATCGTAACTGTAGGTTTCTCCCGAAGTAAATGTTTTGCCTGAAGTGTTCAGTGCAAGATCAAGGTAACTTTCTTCGCCAACAGCACCGGCATAGGCGGTGAGTTTTAAACATCCACCGGTATTTCCATCGGTGGTTGAATGCACCCAGTTGGTTGATGTTACGCCGATTTTGCTCGCGGACCAATCCGTTCCTCCAAGAGGGTTGCTGCCAAAGGCTTGTGAGTATGGAAACGAACTCACTTGTGCCAATGCTGAAGTGCCCATAAGTATTAGGGCCGGCAAAAGCATGATTGATAGAAGTTTCATAACTGATCCTCCTTATGTTTTGTGATGAGGCATTTCGGCTTGTGTAATTACGCCATAAGTAATTCGTGTGTTCTAACTATAAAGAATCTCTGGTTTAAATATTGAATCAGTATTCGCAGTAGCACATGACAATAATAATAGCGAAAGGGAAAATAATGCTGATGTACAAAGGATTTTTATACCAACTTTTCTCATACCATACCTCATTTATTTTTTTGTGAGACTTTTGTTGAATTATTTTTTCATTGTCCACTATAAAAACAAAAAGGACGCAACTTCCGTTACGTCCTGACTCGAGGCACTGGTATGCCCACATTCGAAGACATAAGAAAGCGCGTCCCTTATCGGGACGCAGTCTTTCTTGCGTGTTCTCGAATGTTGAAAAATACCAGTTTTCGAATCAGAACAATGCAGAAATCTGCATCAAATTATTTTTTTTAGTTTATTTCGATATTTGCTCTTTTAATTGAAAATTTTTGTGATAAATCTTATAGCATTATTAAACAACTTGATATGTTAATCCAACTTTTTCAAAATCGTTTGTATCCTTCGTTGAAAGTTTATTTCTAACAACTTCAAACTTTCGTATTGTTGATTCTGAATAATAACGTTCACCACAATGCAAACAAACATCTGCAAATGCCCGAACTACCGCGGTATCCATTCCACCTTTTAAAAGTTTCTCTACTTCCTTTTCAATCAGTTCGCCGCCGCAAACAGGACAACGTTCAAATGCTTTCATATTTTTTTTCTCCTCACTTTCCAGTTTTCCCATCGTTCTGCATCCGATTTATAAACGGTTACTAACACAGTCCATTTATTTATTTCATTATACGCTCAAACACTGTGAATGGGTATTCCTTCATTCACAAATCCTATAATTAAACAGCTTGGATACGGTTTATCATCAACATATTGTTCAATTATTTCTCCAGTTAAAATTGAACTGAACACTTCACTAATTGATAGTCCGTCATTAATTGCTTCCTCGTCTGCGTGATCTGAAATTTTAACACGTCCGAACTTTATGGCAGAATTTATATCTTCAATGTGTAACATATTGTACAAGAAATGATAACTAATGTCAATATCGGTAAAAAACTAAAAAACTAGCGACTATTTAGAAGTGGTCTCAAAAATACCTCATCAATGTCATGCCGGGCGACTGCCGCAGGCAGGGAGTCGAGGAATGGTTTTTTGAAATTGCACACCTCAATCTGTTGAACACCGACGAATTCAAGGGCAATCTCTGTCGGCTGCACATCTTCAAGGTATCCTTCAATCGCCTCTTTTGTTCTCGCCAGTAATTCATCTATTGTTTTTGCCTGTGTATGACAGCCGGGAAGTTCAACAACTTCCGAAACAAACCAATCGTTTTCGTCTTTCTCAATTACCACTGTGTATTTTTTTGCCATGGTGTTTTACCTTTTCCATTTGGGAATATTTATTGAAAATCCGCAGGTTGTTTGGCAGACATTAGAAACTCTGTTTCGATTTAACTTTTTGCGAAGTACTTGTCCACCGTGTTTTTTGGCGGAGAGTTTTGCCGAAGGCATCCCTTGGGGAGGGAACGAGACAATAGGAATCCATATAAACACAAAAACCTCTTTCATCGCGCGAGGCGAATTCAGAGGTTCTCTTGTAGTGTGCAACTTATTCCGGCTTCCCCCGAATTCAGTTGTATTTTATTTTTGATGCAAGATAAAAGACTTCTTCGTCCCAGTCAACAGAATATTTCTAGCCGTATATTTCTAGAGGCACAGCCGAAAACTATAGCCTCACGCAAAAACGCAAAGCGAAATTTTATGAAATTCCTAATTCTCTTTCACCCTTTGCGCCTTTGCGAGAGACTTTTCGTCCACGTCTCTAGCCGTTATTCTGCGTTAATGCTCGCGCTCTTCGATACAGCCGTACATTCCGTTGATGCTCTTCGTAATTTTTAGCAAAACGGTGCCGTCCGTTCGCATCCGAAACAAAATAAAGATACTTGTGTTTTTCTGGATATAATGCGGCAAGAATTGATGCTCTTCCTGGATTATTGATCGGTCCCGGCGGTAAACCTCGTTTAAGATATGTGTTGTACGGCGATTGAATTTTCAAATCATCAAAACTCAATCTCCGCGGAACATCGGCAATCGCATATTGCACGGTGGGGTCCGCCTGCAGCGGCATCCGGATCCGCAAACGATTGTAGTAGACACCGGCGATGATCGGACGTTCATCATCATATATTGCTTCACCTTCGACAATCGATGCCATCGTGAGTACTTCGTTCAGCGTCATTCTCAGTTGTTTCGCGCGCCGCTGCAAGCTATCGACAAAGAATTCACGGAATTCGGCGATCAATCGTTTCAAGACAACTTCTTCATCTTCCTGCCAATAAAATTCGTACGTATCCGGCATCAAATATCCTTCCAAGGTCGGCGAGGAATGCGGATAGATGCCGATCAGCGAAGTATCGCGCATTAGCCGGATGAACTTTAGCGTGTCAACACCGATCTCTCGGCGTAATATCTTTGCGATCTGCTTTACACGGAGTCCTTCATGAATTGTCACTTTAGAATTGATCGTCGAAAGTCCACCTTCGATGTCGTTGAGTATTTCAAGATTCGATACACCGGTGACAAAACTATATTTTCCGATACGCATCTTGTGCGTATTGCCAAGGAGCTTCCCCGCTATTTTGAATGTGAATGCACTGCGGATAATTCCATGGGAATGAAGAGATTCGGCAAGCGCGGTAAATGTTTGTCCTTTGCTCACCGTGATGATTTGGGGAGAAGATTCAAAACTATTGGGAAACCAAAAAATTATGAAGAAGAAGAGGAGGAGAAGAACGGTACCAATAACTCCGGCGCCACTATAGATAGTCTTTTTATTTGGACTTTTTCCGTTCACTCATTGCCTCACGTTCAAGTTTGCGGGATTCGTCAATAATACGTTCAAACAAACGGCGTAACGCAAGATCGTTGAGCGGACCGCTGTTGTGCTTCATGATGTTTTCTAACACTTCTTTCTCACGTTTCGGAGAATACGCTTCCATTCCTAATTGCTCTTTGATCTTTCCGATCTCATCGGCATACTGTGCCCGCTCGTTGAGAAGTTCAACAAGTTTCTTATCGATTTCATCTATTTTATCACGCCACTCTTCTATGGAAGACATACTTTTTTAAAATACCAAAATTCGAATTTCTAAATCCTAAACTATTCTTGAGAATTGGGATTTAGAGTTTAGGTGGATTTAGGTATTATTAGGATTTTAAAATTATGATTTCAGTGATAACAAAAACTCTGTCACTTTTTTTACAACTGATTTAATATTAGTTTCATCTTTTATCGCTTGAATCAACGCCGAACCAATAACAACGCCATCGGCAAATGCTGAAATTTGCTTTATCTGCTCTTTACTTTTGATACCAAAACCGACGACAAACGGTTTCTTCGTGTTCTTCCGAACCCGTGTCAGGAAATTTTCGAAACTGTCATCGTTGCTGAACGAGGTGCGCGCTCCGGTCACGCCTGTTACAGAAACACAATACGTAAAATCTGTCGATATCTCATCGAGATATTGAATACGTTCATCCGGCGAAGTCGGCGCTATCAAAAATATATTGCTCACTCCATAGTGTTTTGACAGCGAGCGTAACTCATCGCTTTCTTCCGGCGGAACGTCGGGAACGATGAGCCCGTCTACACCGGCATCCTTCGCTTCGCTCATAAATTGTTCCACACCATAATGTAAAACAGGATTGATGTAGCCCATTAGAATAAGTGGAATATCAGTCTGCTTCCGCGCTATTTTGACACATTCAAACACTCGTCCTATTGTTGCTCCATTCCTGATCGCAATATCGGATGAGTGCTGGATCGTCGGTCCATCCGCCAACGGATCGGAGAACGGTATCCCGATTTCGATCATCGACGCACCGGCATGTTCCAAGCCGAGAATGAGCGGAACAGTTGTTCCCTTCATCGGATATTCCGGCGTGATGTAAGGAACAATTGCTTTTTTGTTGTGCAATTTCAGATGGTGAAACGTTTGTGATATTCGATTCATAATAATATTGGGTAGGTCGCCCTTAAGGGCAACCTACCATTACAGTTCTAAATTAGCGATTGCTGTTACAGCGATCGGTGAAAACATTTGACGTAAAAATTTTCTATATCCGACTTCAGCGATCATCGCACCGTTGTCCGTGCAATATTCGAGTTTCGGGATAAAAAAACGAAATCCTGTTTCGTCGGCTTTTTCTTTCATCACACTTCTCAAGGCAGAATTAGCTGAAACACCACCGGCAATAGCAATATCTTTCACACTCATCTTCTTTGCCGCCGCAATCGTCTTTTGGACAAGCACATCAACAACCGACAGTTGAAAACTTGCACAAATATCCGCCAACAACTGATCGGGAATGATCGTGTTTCTCAAATGATGATCGCGCAAGTAATATAATACGGACGTTTTGATTCCGCTGAAACTGAATTTAAAATCGTCAACGGCGTACGGCCTCGGAAAATGTATTGCGTTCGGATCTCCTTGTTTTGCCAGCCGATCGATCTGTGGACCGCCGGGATATCCGAGTCCCAGCATTTTTGCCACTTTATCAAATGCTTCGCCTGCGGCATCGTCGCGTGTTTCGCCGACCAGTTCGTATTCGAATTCACCTTTCACCAGTACCAGTTGTGTGTGTCCTCCGGAAACAGTCAAATTCAGAAAGGGAAATTGCGGCGTCGGTTCCTCGATAAAATTGGAATAAATATGCGCTTCCATGTGATTGACTGCGATGAAAGGAATACCCAGTCCATACGCAAATGCTTTCCCGAAATTTACTCCGACCAGAAGTGACCCCATCAATCCGGGACCCACAGCGGCAGCGATCGCATCGATATCCTCTTTTGAAACTTTGGCTTTGTTTAATGCATCGTTGACAATCGGGACGATCAATTTTTGGTGCGCCCGAGACGCAAGTTCCGGCACAACTCCGCCGTACTGTGAATGCACAACCTGCGACGAGATGATATTCGACAGCAGTTTTCCACCGCGAAGAACCGCAACGGATGTTTCATCGCACGATGTTTCAATTCCCAATATTGTCACTCTTTTTTGCATGATTGAATATAAGAAAAGATGATTCAATTTCAATTTGGGATTTCATTAATCCTGAAAAAAAAATGCCTTGAGAAAGACCGATTTCCCAAGGCATCGTTACCCAGTAACTCTAAATAGTCATCCCTTAAAAAGTAAGAAACCTTGTACGTATGTATGCTTCGCATCAAGGATTATTAATCAACAACGAAATTCGCCGCGGCGAATCCAAATTTTATGGGAACCATGCTTCGCACAAATCTAATTACATAACCTTGACA
>OBOI01000079.1_pt1 | contig 39463 bp, 40 predicted proteins | sample 1670151 | NCBI WGS metagenome assembly OBOI01 (sample SAMEA104232303, study PRJEB22302) | sediment metagenome | biome: forest; feature: aquifer; material: sediment | place: USA | collected 2011-08-07 | depth 0.01 m | reverse complement strand
GCCGCGACGGCGGCGCAGCCGCCCGCACCCTACGGCGGCACCGGCTGGCTGAACGGCCGTCCCGAGGAGTACAGCCGCGAGTGGTGCGTCGATCTGGCCCAGTTGGTGGCCTTCCTGCGCACGACGCAGCCCAAGCTGGACGAGGCGCTCGATCTGGGCAACGATTCGCCGTTGCGCCGCGCGTTTCTGGCGCGCCTGTGCGGCGAGGTCGGCAAGCGCGGCGTCATCGACGTGCTGCGGCATGGCCTCAAGCATGGCCTCCACGAGATCGTGCTGTTCTACGCCACGCCGAGCCCCGGCAACGACAAGGCGGCGGCGCTGCATGCGCTGAACCGTTTTTCCGTCACGCGCCAGTTGCGCTACAGCCGCGACGAGACGATGCGGGCGCTGGACATGGGCATTTTCATTAGCGGCCTGCCGATAGCAACGTTCGAACTCAAGAACAGCCTGACCAAGCAGACGGTGGCCGATGCCATTGAGCAGTACCGGCGCGACCGCGACCCGCGCGAACCCCTGTTCGCCTTCGGGCGCTGCATCGTGCATCTGGCGGTGGACGACGCCGAGGTGAGGATGTGCACCGAGCTGTCGGGCAAGAGCTCCTGGTTCCTGCCGCTGAACCGGGGCTGGAACGATGGCGCCGGCAATCCGCCCAATCCGCTGGGGCTGAAAACCGACTACCTCTGGAAAGTTCTGCTGACGCCGGCGAGCCTGACCGACATCGTCGAGAACTACGCGCAGATCGTCGAGGAGGTAAATCCGAAAACGGGACGCAAGAAGCGCAAGCAGATTTTCCCGCGTTATCACCAGCTCGATGTCGTAAAGGCGCTGCTTGCGGATGTGGCCCAGCAGGGCGCGGGCGGGCGCTATCTGATCGAGCACTCGGCGGGCAGCGGCAAGTCGAACTCGATTGCCTGGTTAGCGCACCAACTGATCGGTGTGGCGCGGGCCGGCAAGCCGGTGTTCGACACCCTCATCGTGGTGACGGACCGGCGCATTCTCGACCAGCAGATTGCGGAGAACATCAAACAGTTCGCCCAGGTGGCGGCCACCGTCGGCCATGCCGACCATTCCGGCGACTTGCGCCGCTTCATCGAGGGCGGCAAGAAGATCATCATCTCGACGGTGCAGAAGTTTCCGTTCATCCTGGACGAGATCGGCGCCGATCATCGCGGTCGCAGCTTCGCCATCATCATCGACGAGGCGCATTCCAGCCAGGGCGGCAAGACCTCGGCCGCCATGAGCGGTGCGCTGGCGGCGGCCGAAGCGGCTGACGATCCGGAAGACCTGATCAACGCGGCGCTGGAAGCCCGCATGCAGGCGCGCAAGATGCTGACCAACGCGAGCTATTTCGCCTTCACGGCGACGCCGAAGAACAAGACGCTGGAAATCTTCGGCACGCCCGTGCCGACGGCCGAGGGTAAGACCGCGCACCACCCCTTCCACAGCTACACGATGAAGCAGGCAATCCAGGAAGGTTTCATTCTCGACGTGCTGAAGAACTACACGCCCGTCGCGAGCTATTACAAGCTGGTCAAGACCGTGGCGGGCGATCCCGAGTTCGACACCAAACGGGCGCAGAAGAAGCTGCGCAAGTACGTCGAGAGCCATGAGCATGCCATTCGCCTGAAGGCCGAGATCATGGTCGACCACTTTCACGAGCAGGTGATGGCGGTGCAAAAGGTCGGTGGCGAAGCGCGGGCCATGGTGATTACCAGCGGCATCGAGCGCGCGATCCAGTATTTCCACGCCATTCGCGAGTACCTGGGAGAGCGCAAGAGTCCGTATCAGGCCATCGTCGCCTTCTCCGGCGAACACGAATACGGCGGCAAGAAGGTCACCGAAAGTTCTCTCAATGGCTTTCCTTCAAGCGAGATCGTCGACCGTATTCCGGAAGACCCCTACCGCTTCCTGATCTGCGCCGACAAGTTTCAAACCGGATACGACGAGCCGCTGCTGCATACGATGTACGTGGACAAGACTCTGGCCGGCGTCAAGGCGGTGCAGACGCTGTCGCGCCTGAATCGCAGCCACCCGAAAAAGCGCGACACCTTTGTGCTCGACTTCATGAACGAGGCGGAGGTGATTCGCCTGGCCTTCGAGCCCTATTACCGGACGACGATCCTCAGCGAGGAAACCGACGCCAACAAGCTGCACGATCTGAAGGCCGCGCTGGATGGCCGCCAGGTCTACGCTGACCATCAGGTCGAGACATTGGTTGCCCGCTATCTGGCCGGCGAAAGCCGCGAGACGCTTGATCCGCTGCTCGACGGCTGCGTGGCGACCTACCTGTTGCTGGACGAGGACGGACAGGTCGACTTCAAAGGCAAGGCCAAGGCGTTTGTTCGCAGCTATGAATTTCTCGCCTCGATTCTGCCCTACACGAATGCGGCCTGGGAAAAGCTCTCGATCTTCCTGAACCTGCTCATCCCGAAACTGCCGGCGCCGAGGGAGGAGGACCTGTCGAAGGGCATCCTCGAATCCATCGACATGGACAGCTACCGTGCGGAGAAGAAAGCCGCGCTGGCGATTCAGTTGCCGGACCAGGACGCCGAGATCGGGCCGGTGCCGGTGGACGGCGGCGGGCACAAGCCGGAACCGGAACTGGACAGGCTGTCGAACATTCTCAAAGGATTCAACGAGCAGTTCGGCACCTTGTTCACCGATGGCGACCGCATCATCAAACGGATTCGCGACGACATCGCCCCCAAGGTGGCATCCGACGATGCTTTCCAAAACGCGCAGAAGAACACCCCGGCCACGGCGCGACTGGAACACGACAAGGCGCTGGCGCGGGTGATGCTCGATCTACTCAAGGACGACACCGAGGTCTACAAGCAGTTCGTGCAGAACGAATCGTTCAAGCGCTTCGTGGCGGACATGGTGTATCAGATGGCGGTGGGATACGAGTGTCGGTCGATAGGATGATCCCGATTGCGGCGGCGGGAGCGAGGCGCAAACTCGCTGCCCTGCCGCCGCTGTCGCTCTACGTGCATTTTCCCTGGTGCGTGCGCAAGTGCCCCTACTGCGATTTCAACTCGCACCAGGCGCGCGGCGACATTCCGGAGCAGGCCTATGTCGACGCGCTGATCGCCGACCTCGAAGCTGCCTTGCCGCAGGTGTGGGGCCGGCCGGTAAGTAGCGTCTTCTTCGGCGGCGGCACGCCCAGCCTGCTTTCCGGCGAAGCCGTCGACCGCCTGCTGGCGGCCTTTCGCGCGCGACTGGCGCTCGCGCCCGACGCCGAGATTACGCTCGAAGCCAATCCGGGCACCGCGGAGGCCGCGCGATTCGCCGCGTACCGGGCCGCCGGCGTGAATCGTCTCTCGCTCGGCATACAAAGCTTCGACGACACCAAGCTCGCAGCCCTCGGCCGCATTCATTCCGGCATTGAGGCAAGGCGCGCCATCGATCTTGCCTTGCGCCATTTCGAGCGCGTCAATCTCGATCTCATGTATGCCCTGCCGCAGCAAACGCTGGACGAGGCGCGGCGCGACCTCGACATCGCCAGTGCCAGCGGCGCACAACACATTTCCGCCTACTGCCTGACGCTGGAGCCGAACACGCCCTTCCATAGCACGCCGCCGCCGCTGCCCGACGACGACCTCGCCGCCGACATGCAGGACATGGCCGAGGAGGCGCTCGCCGCCGCCGGCTTCGAGCACTACGAAACCTCGGCCTTCGCCCGGCCCGGCCAGCGCTGCCGCCACAATCTCAATTACTGGACCTTCGGCGACTACCTCGGCATCGGCGCCGGCGCCCACGGCAAGATCAGCTTCCCCGACCGCATAGTGCGCGAGATGCGACGCAAGCATCCGGCCGACTACCTGGCGGCGGCCGACCGCGTGCAGGAGCGCCACGACGTCGCATCCGCCGACCTGCCCTTCGAGTTCATGATGAACGCCTTGCGACTGGTGGACGGGTTCGAGTCCCGCCTGTTGGCGGAGCGTACCGGCATCGGGCTCGCCGCCGTCTGGAGCCGCATCGAGGAAGCCCGTGCGCAGGGCCTGCTGGATGTCTCGCCGGTTCAACTGCGCCCGACGCCGCAGGGCCGCAGATTCCTGAATGCGATGCTGCGCCTGTTTCTGCCGACATAGGCGGGTTCTTACGCCGCCCAGGCGTTGTCGATGCCGTCCAGCCATTCGCTCACAGCGGCGGCAATCGGCTCGCTGCCACCGAGAAGCCGGTCCCAGCGCCGACGGATCTCATGGCCGATGGCATGCATCTGCCATATACCCTCGCGCGCCGCAACGGCAAGTTCGCCGAGAGACTTCGCATCCATGTCGGTGTCGGCGTTGAAGGTATACCAGTATTCGAGGTCTATGCCTGCCGCCGCCAAACTGCGTTCCAGGCGGCTCATGCGGTGCGAAATGAAGATCGCCATGGGGCTGGTCGGCAATTGCCGTTCGACCGCCTGCCAGCGCAGAAAATTGATCGACAGCCCGACCAGCAGTTCGAGAGCCTCGCCCGCCGTGTGCTGGCGCGCATCCGCAAACGATGCGCCCGCGAACATCTCCTGAAGGTGCTGGGAATATTCGTGGCTCAGCTTGCCCTCGTTCAGGCGCAGTACCACGCCCAGACGATGGCGCGAGGCCTGGCTGCCGGCGTAAGCCAGCAAGGTGGCCGCCAGTTCTGCAACCGCCAGCAATTGGCCGAGGTGGCCGAGCCGATTGCCGGTCAGCCCCTTGGGATAGCCGCTGCCGTCAATGCGTTCGTGATGCTCCAGAACTGCCGTGCTGACGACCGGATGCCAGATCGGATCGCGTTGGAGTATGAGAAACGAAGTGAGCGGATGGGTGTAGAGGCAGCGGCGCTCTTCCTCCAGAAGGGGGCGGCGACTCCTCAACATTTCCGGATCGACATGCAGCAGCCCGAGATCGTGGAAAATCCCGGCCGCCGCGGCGTTGAGCACCTCGTGTGGCGGCAGGTGCGACTGTTTGGCGATTGCCGCCGCGCAATACCCCACCTTGATGCTGTGGCTGAACAATTCCGGCCGCTCCTCGCGGGCGACGGTCAGCTTGAAGGCCAGGGGTGGCGAGAGCGGCAGGGTCGAAAACATGTGCACCACATGCTGTCGCACGGCCTCGTCGCGGATCAACTCAGCAAACGCCGGCGCATCGGCAAGCAGTTCCGCAACCGCCTGCGCCAGCGCCGCAGGAGTGACGGCGTCGGCGATGCTCAGACTCTCCGCGATCGACCCCATCAGCCGGTGTTTGACCAATTCGTCGTAAAGCAAGGGATCGAAGCGCTGGCCACTTTCGGCGAGCCGGGTGCCCCCCAGGGAAACGATAGGCGCCTGCGTGATCACATCGCGCCGACGGGCCAAATCGGCGACATGGCGCAGAAAATGGGAATCATGCGGTGGGCGTTCCATCCCACCAATCTAGACCCTGCGCAAAAAACCGAAAGTCGAATTAGCCTGGAAACCTTACTTGAACCACGGCGGGCACGGCGAACACGGCGGAACTCAAAGCGCTGACAAAGATTCGGCAATTCACCCCGCGGGTGGAAAGCACTCCGATCCGAACGCATTGCCTTTCCGCCGTGTCGCCGTGTTCGCCGTGGTGAACTACGTTTTCCAGAATGAATGGGCGCGCTTCGCCCGCGTCAATCCCGGCGCCTGAATATCAGGTCCCAGACGCCGTGCCCGAGGCGCTGTCCGCGCTGCTCGAACTTGGTCAAGGGCCGATGATCCGGCCGCGGCGCATATCCGCCGCAGGTATTGGCCAGGAGCGGTTCCGCGTCGAGCACGGCGAGCATCTGGGCAGCGTACTCTTCCCAGTCGGTGGCGCAATGGATGTAGCCGCCCGGCGCCAGGCGCGACGCCAGCAGGGCGACGAAAGGCGCCTGGATCAGGCGCCGCTTGTGGTGGCGCTTCTTCGGCCACGGATCGGGAAAGTAGATATGAATGCCGGAAAGCGACCCTTGCGGCAGCATGTCGCGCACGACCTCGACGGCATCGTGCTGGATGACGCGGATGTTGGTGAGCCCGCGCAGCGCGATTTCCTTGAACAGATTGCCGACGCCCGGCGTATGCACTTCGATGCCGAGAGTGTCGTGGTCCGGCTGGGCGGCGGCGATGGTTGCGGTCGTTTCGCCCATGCCGCAACCGATTTCCAGAATGCGCGGCGCGTGCCGGCCGAAAGCCGCATCGAGATCGAGCGGCGCATTCGCATAGGGGATGCCCCAGCGCGGCATGCCCTCCTCAAGGTAGCGGGCCTGCGCGTTGGATACACGCCCCTGGCGCAAAACAAAGCTGCGGATCGGGCGGAACTGGGCGGATTCGTTCATCGGGAACTCGGTCTGGGTGCCGCGGGCGGCAGTTGAAAAACATTGCGCAAAGCGCGTTCAGGGCGTTTCAGCGACTCGGAGAATTCGATGCAGTCGGCCTCGCTGCCGCCCGGTTGGCTGCGCAGGGTGGCCTGCCAGTCGGCGAAGGTGGCCGCAGGCGCTTCGGCGGGCCAATCGCGTTCGAGCGCCGCAGTCGACTCATCCAGGGCCTGGTCGTTGATTTCGTGCCAGAGATGGTAGCGCAGCTTGAGAATCCTGCGCGGCAGACCGCTCAGCTTCTTGCGGCAAAAGTGCTCGTGCGCCTCGATTTCGGCGGCCGCGACGACGCGCGCCATCAACTCTTCGAGGCGAAAACGCCCGGCAAGATCGTAGCGCGGCCGGGCCAGGGCCTGCGGCAGCGTGGCGCAGGCGGCTTTCAACTCGGGCGAGTCCGGCGCGTAGTCGAGCGCCGCACGCAATTGCAGCTGACGCGCCAATGTGGCCCATTCGGCGGTGGCGCCGAAGTGATAGGCGCTCATATCTGCGGCAGCGAGATCGATGGCGCTCTGCTGGCGCGAACGCCAGTTTGCATAGGCCTCCTGCGCGGACTGTGCCGACTCCGGCACGACACGGCACGCCGTGGCGAGCAGCAAGATGCCGTGGGCAATACCGAACAAACGTTGCTGCGCGATCACGCGCGAGCTCTCGAAGGCGTAACCGGCGCGGCCGGCAGCCGGCTGCCCCGCAACAGCGCAGATCGCCAGCGGCATCAGGCAGATCGCCGCGAGAACGCGCCTCATCGCCATCATTTATCTCCGACGCTGCCGCGCGAGCCGGATGCGTCGGCTATTTTCCGATCAGTCCGGCCGTCGGCGAGCTTGGACTCGCGGCATAGAACTTCTTCGGCATGCGCCCGGCCAGGAAGGCCTCGCGGCCGGCCTCCACCGCCTTCTTCATGGCGCCGGCCATCAGCACCGGGTTCTGGGCGCCGGCAATGGCGGTGTTCATGAGCACGCCGTCGCAGCCGAGTTCCATCGCGATGGCGGCATCCGAGGCCGTGCCGACGCCAGCATCGACCAGCACCGGCACCTTGGCGGCATCGATGATGAGCTTCAGGTTCCAGGGATTGAGAATGCCCATGCCGGAACCGATCAGCGAGGCCAGCGGCATGACCGCGACGCAGCCTAGGCCTTCGAGCAGCTTGGCCTGAATCGGATCGTCGGAACAATAGACCATGACCTGGAAGCCGTCCTTGACAAGAACATCGGCGGCCTTGAGCGTTTCCGGCATATTGGGAAACAGCGTCTGCGGATCGCCCAGCACTTCAAGCTTGACGAGGCTGTGGCCGTCGAGCAGTTCGCGCGCCAGGCGCAAAGTGCGGATGGCGTCGTCGGCCGTGTAGCAGCCCGCGGTGTTGGGCAGGTAGGTGTATTGCGACGGCGGCAGCGCATCGAGCAGCGAAGGCTGGTTCGGGTCCTGGCCGATGTTCATGCGGCGGATGGCGACGGTGACGATCTGCGCGCCCGAGGCGTCGACGGCAGCGCGGGTCTGCGCGAAATCCTTGTACTTGCCGGTGCCGACCAGCAGTCGCGAAGCGTAGGACTTGCCGGCGATGACTAGGGAATCTTGAGGGGCGGTCATGGGTGTCTTCCGTGGGGTTCAGCCGCCGCCGACGGCGACGACGATTTCTATCCTGTCGCCCGCGGCGAGCAGGGTTTCGGCGTGACGGCTCTTCGGCACAATCTCGCCGTTCTTCTCGACGGCGACGCGCTTGCCGACGAGTCCGCGCGCTTCGAGCAAGGCCGCAACACTGAGCGGGGCCGCAAACTTTTCGGGGGTGCCGTTGATCTGGAGTTCGAGCATGGCGAAGATTCTAGCATCGGGGGAATTGCCAGCTTGGTCCGCACCCCCTACAATCCGCACTTCCGCGGGCGTCGTATAACGGCATTACCTGAGCTTCCCAAGCTCATGAAGAGGGTTCGACTCCCTTCGCCCGCTCCAAGTCATACCAAGCATCTAGCCCAGCCCGCAAGGTTGGGCTAGATGCTTTCCGGGCTCTATGTAGGCGCTGTGTAGGTTTTGCCGGGCAATGGACTGAGGTCGCCAGCTATGCCTTTCGCTCAATTGCTGTTTGCCGCCGTTCGGAGAAGAATGTCGCGGCAGGTAGCGACCACAACTGAACGAGGGATAAGTCGTGGAAAAGCTCACTGAAATCCTTGAGGTTGCCAAAGAGATATTGAAGCCTGCCGGTCTCAGAGGAATGCATGTGGATGCTATTGCTGAGGCGGCATCTAAAGAGAACAAGAACCTATCCCTTTCAGTTGAGCAGTTTTCACAGCGGCTTCAGGCTGCTCTAGCAAGCAATCTAAAGCTCAAAACAAGAAAGCCTGCATTCGCCAGGGTCGAGGGTAAAAAGAAAGGCCAGTACAAACGTGGCTGGTACAGGCTGAAGGTGGAGCGAACACCTACCGCTGCTGCCCAGATTGACCCACCGCAAACCGACAAGGCCTTTACAGGCAAAGCTGGCGAATATGCGGTGATGAGTGAGCTTCTATTCTGGGAGTTCAACGCTTCGGTGATGGCCGTCGATGATGGCATTGATGTTGTCGCCAGCAAGGACAACAAATATTTTCATATCCAGGTTAAAACGGCGGCAGAGCAGACGAATGGCAGATTTACGTTCACCATCAAGCACAGTTCGTTCAAGGAGCATGACGCGGCGACTATGTTCTACGTCTTTGTTCTTCGTCGGGGACTGAGGAACGAGTACATCATTATCCCGAGCGGTCTGATTCGCACTTTGATTAGCAGCGGCCGTATCACCCAAAGCCAGATACTGTCGGTCACTGTCTGTGTCGACACCAAGGGCGTTAAGTACACGCTAAACGGAACAGACGTCAGCCCCTACTTCGGAAACTTCGGCAGCATCATCGCCTAGCGCGCTGCTCAATCGAACGGCGAAGCGCCTCATCAAGAATGCCGCCGCGAAACTATTGGAGCTTGATATAGGTGAGGGTGAGATTAGGGCTCTGGTGGAGACGCGGATTGTGGCGCGGCTCGCGCTTAGCGCCATACATTTCCCTGGCTAGCTTGCTTGGCTACCAAGCATCACCTCCGCAAGAAGTCACGCAACCAGCGCAATTCATTCAGCGCATCCCGTGAGCGCATGCCGTGCTTCAAGCTGTTGGCTGCGCTGGTGACTTTGCCTGCCTCAGTTCGCGGCCCGGTTGATTTTTCCCACGGCTTCCACTGGCGTATCAATTCGGCCCGCAAGCGCCGATGTTCTGGCGTCCGGTAGTAGCTCATAGCCTGCTCCTGAAAGTTCGTTCGATTGAATCGAGTTATTCCCGTGCGCGGGAGAGTCACTACCTTGCACCCCGTTATTGATTTGCTGATGGCCGTTGCTGATGTTCGCCTGCTTCACGAATGCCACTGGACGCGGGTTCTTGATTTCCGCCAGCGCCTCCAAGGTGCAGCGGCACTGCGACTGCGCCTTGAATGCCAGCCTCATATAGGTGTCCGCCGCTTTGATGTATTCGCCCATGTTCAGCGCTGCCCGTCTCGCCATTTCGTTGAAGATTGCGTTAAGCGTTGCGGCCTGTGCCGTTAGAGTAGCTTCCACGTCTGACAGGTCGCCGGCTTGCACCTTCTGCGTCTTTTCGAGAATCACTGCCACGCATTCCGTTAAATCAGGCTCGCCGAAAGTGCTGCGCGAAAAGGTCCGAGTCGTCGCAGCGTTTCCCGCCACGGCAGACAACGCGCATTCGGCCACACAGCGTTCGTCGCTTTTCCCGTCTAGGTGCCGAAGTTGTAGCGTGTCGGCTTTCGGTGTTGTCGACACGGCTTGCTTCTTCGCTGACGCTTTGGGTTGAATCGCCGTTGTCATCTCGTCTCCTCTATCGAACAAGTCACCGCGGCCCTCTACTTCTAGGTGGTGGTGTTCGTACGGACTCATTGAAGCGTTCTCCCTTGAGAAATTGCGAAGCACTGGTGAGAATCCAAGCCGGCGCGTGACAGGTTGCTGAGATAGTCTGGGATCCATTTCACGTTAGCCATCACTGCTGCCTGACGCTGCGCTTCGCCGTGCGTATTGGTATTGACTTCAACGTAGGGATCTTTGTCCGGTAGGCTGGCAGGATTTCTGTCCTCCAGCTTGGATGGCTGACGGGATATTTGTCCTGTGCTGCTGGACACTTTTCCCCTCCGCTTTTTCCACTCGATTAGCTCGGGATCGAGGTCGCGGTATTTGAAGGGCTTAAAGTTCTCGACATTTAGTCCCTTCGTGTCTTTGCTCAACGAAAGCCACGTCAAGGCGTACCGCGCACACTTCCCATGCCCACCTCGTGTAGTCGGGTAGATGAAACCCAGCGCCACCAAGGTCTTGAGTTGCCTGTAGAGCACCTTGGAATCTACGCCGTGCTTCTCGGCGTCCTCGGCGGACAGAAACACATGTCCGTTCCTGTCCTTCTCAAGGTTCCGCGCAAGTAACAGCAGGATGACGACGGAGGATGCTGGCAGCTTGGCGAACACGGGACTATCAATGACGCGCTTCTCGATTGCAGCGATAGGTGGCTTTGACGAATACTTCGTCTTTGGGCTGTCGGCGGTTCGCTGTCGCCGCGCTTCGTTCTGGTCGATACCCATTACACGACCTCCCCGCTAGATAGCGCCAGAATCGCCGCTAGGCGACTTTCCGAGGTCAGGCTGTATACGCCTGGCCGGCACGGCAGGCCGTCGCGGTCTAGGACTTCTATCCGCTCGCAAAGGATGCCAAAGCCTTTAGTGCGCAGCCGAAAAACGACATCAGGAGTATTCGACGCGCCGATGCGACGGTCGAGGATTTCGCGGCTTTGCTGGCCTTCGAGCAGCGCCGTGAGCAACCTGCGTTCGCGTGGGCTTGTCAGGTGTGGTGCTTGGGCGGTGGCATTCGTCGTTGCTTCTGCTTTGCCAAATATGCCATCCTGGCCGGGGGTGTTTGCTTTTTTGGCGTCTGGTTTGTAGGTCGCGTCCATTACGCACCTCCAGACAGGAGTGCTTGCAGGTCAGATACGCGCCAAGCCAAGCGGCCGTTTATGCGAATCGGCCGTATTGGGCCTATTTCTAGGCTCGCCCATTTTCTGAGCGTCTGCGGTGCGCGGTTGATTGCTATGCCGGCTTCGTTCGTCGGCAGTGTGTCGCGCCCCTTGGCGATAGCGGCGAGTTCGGGGAAGTCTTCGAAAACCATCATTCCTCCTGAGGGAGAAATGCGCCTAGGCGGGAGTGCCTGTGTCGGCGCGTTGATGGTTTTAGTATTCGAGTTTGTGTAGCCCGGAAATATGCTCAGATTGGGTGCGCGAATGCGTACCCTATTTGTCGGCTTTTCTCAATTCCATGGCATGCTGGTCTTGAGCGTATTTGATAGCACGTTCAGCTACCAGGCGGCACGAGTCCGGCGTCGTAATTCTCTCGCTATTGTGCACATCTAAGTCTTGAATCAGTTCGACGAATGGAGACAATTTTATCCCTCTCCGACTCTCGCTTGCGCTTGCTGTTGGCATGTCATCGAAGCAAGAGAACCAATCGCGCGCAAGGAAGTTGGCAAGTCGTTGCCGTTTCCCATCGCTCCTCTTGTCTTGCCCAAGTGCTTCTATCTGTTCGTCACATGCGCTGACTAGGGCTTGCAGGGCAGACGCGGTGATGTCCGGTGTGTGCTCTAGCCTGAGATACCGACAAAATGCGCCGTCTAGTACCGCCATGTCCTCGCTGTTCGCAAACTCGATGTCGCCTGATGTTCTCCGACTCGCGGCACTTAGAATATCCGTTACTTGGCCAATAGCATCATGAACATCGGTAAACCATTTTTGTCTCTGCCCACGGGTTGCCATCTGCGGTTCGAGGATATAGGCCTGAACGATTGCCCCGTTGATACGTCTGACCATGTCAGTCACGCTTGCAGCCGGCAATTTCCTGTCGGTTAGTTTTTTGCGTATCGCGGCTAAGGCATCGTCGCTAAGTGGGCTGGCTACCGTGCTGACGTGCGATACTGACTTGGGTTTCGTTCTCGTCATCATGCACCTTCGGTTGCACCCTTCGTTTGGGGCACCAGACAGGCGGGCGAAGGTGTCCCGCTTTTCGGCTCGCGTTGCCTAGTCTAGCGCTTGCTCTGTCAGGCGGCCACGCGCCAGCCCTTGGCGGTATCCTCGAACACTTCGCGGGCTTCGTCTTCCATGCGGTCGCTGTCGTTCCATTGGGCAATCATCTCGGCCACTTTGGTCTTGCCGTTGACGTGCTCCAGGTAGAGCAGGCGCAGCATCCTTTCGCCGGCAACGGTTGGACGGCGCTTGCTGCGCTCCCACAAGGAAATTGTTTGCTCATCGACTCCGAGGCTGTCGGCGAGGCGCTTTTGCGACATGCCCATTTCGACGCGAAGAAAACGGATTTCCGCGCCGGACAGCCGCTTGCGATAGTGCACCAGATGGTGTGCGATGGAACGGTGCAGTCCTTCGATGTTGTCGATTTCCAGGCAGCGGCCGTGCCCGTCTATTTCCTCGTAGCGGTAGCCGTTCGCCAGCCAGATGTTGCGCAGCCCGCAATCGTCATACTTCAGCATGTTTCGCATGTCTCACCCCTCAAATACCGTTGCAATCACTATCCATTCGCCGCTTTCCTGAAACTTCAACACCACGCCCAGCGTGATGCGCATACCTGCATGGCGCCCGCTGACATTGCAGCGCCAGTCGCCCCGCACGTCCTTATGCAACGGCTCGCTGATGGTGCCGTGCTTCAGTGTCTCCAGCACTTGCCGGCGCCCTATCTTGCGTTCCTTCATCCGCTCCTGCGCGTGCGGAGATATGAGCAGGCGGCGCTTTTCTTCCCCCGCCTCCTTGAGCCATTGGCGAACTACTGACGCGCGGGGCTTGAGTGGTTTAATGGAACTCATGGCAATACATTGTATGGGTTGCGGTGGCGAGTATCAAGGCGAATAGACATTGTTTTCCGGCACGAACCGGTCAGGCTACGTTTACCAGCTTCAATCCCGCCTGTTCCTGCTTAAACTCGACGCCGGCCTGCTCCAGAATCCACGCCTCATAACGTGAGTGCCACAGCCGAAGCAAATCGAGCGGGCGCACCGTGTAATGCTTTTCCGCCGTGGCCGATTGCTTGTGTCCCATGATTTGCGCCACCACACCCACCGGCATTTCTACCCACTCGGCCAAACTTTTAAACGAGCGGCGCAGGCCATGAATTGAGACATGCGGAAGGCCGGCAGTCGTCAAGGCCTTGCCATGAGCGACATGTGGCCCCTGTATGCGCCCTGACGCGGCTGTAGGGCTGGAGAACACCCATCGATTGCGGCGAGGCAGGGCGGCCAGCAGTGCGGCGACGTATGGCGTCAGCGGAATGATTCGCTGGCCTTCCACCTTATCCTTGATGGTCAGGCTGTTCCATTGAAAATCCACGTTGTCCCAGGTCAGCCCGGCCAACTCTTCGCGCCGCGCGCCGGTCAGCAGTAGCGTCCGAAGGTAGGCGGATACCACCAGCGGCAGCTTGCCGACTTCGGCGAACCATAGCGGCAATTGCTCGCGTTGCAGGTTGTCGGTCTTGGGTTTGCCCTTCCGCACTTCATTTCTCACGGCATCGGCAGTGCAGGCGTTGGCTGGTATGAGTGCGGCATAGGTCTTGTGATTCGCGCACCACGCCACGAATGCCCGCAGCTTGCGGAACGCGACGCTGGACGATGTCGGGCGCTTCGCGGATTCGTCCTTGAGCCACCTTGCGATGCGCTCGGGCGTCAGGTCGACAAGGCGCAAATCGACCAGCGATGCCAGCGGCGCGGGCGTGTTCTTGCCGGCAATCGCGTACTGATGGTCAATGAGGTATTGCGCGCACCAGACGGGCTTGCCGTCCTTCTTGGCGTGCCGCTTGGCTTCGACGTAGTCGGCCCACGCCTCGCGCATCGTGACTGTCTGGCGCTGCGCTTCCAGGTGCTCGGCTTGTTTCGCCGCTTCCTCCGTGGCTCGCTTGGCCTCGATTGCGGCAAGGCGGTCGGCTTCAAGCTGGCGCGGGTCGAATCCTTGGTCCGTCAGTGTCTTGATGCGGGTTGACTCGGCCTGTGCCTTGCCGATGGTCCAGGTGCGCACGTCACCGATGGTCTGGCGTAGCGTCTTTCCGTGTAGCCGAGTCTCGAAAATGTAGGACTTGGCGCCTTTGGCCGTCACACGCAAACCCAGGCCGGGCGTCTTGCCGCACCAATAAATGCTCTGCTGCTTGCCCGGTTCGCATTGGAGCTTGGCTACCCGGTCCGCCGTGAAGTTTTCTTGCTTGCCCATCGCCGGCCCCTTCCATGTAGGCACTGTGTAGGCAAATTATAGCGACATCGGGGAATAACGGGGAATACCAGACTGAAGATGAAATCGGAGACTTTGCCTTAACCACGGCATTCTGAGCGGTTTCATACTCATTCATCAACGCCGGGAAATGGCAATTTCCTGAGATTCCCAAGCTCATGAAGAGGGTTCGACTCCCTTCGCCCGCTCCAGCCTATATCAAGCATCCAGCCCAACCCGCAAGGTTGGGCTTTTTGCTTTATCGCTCTCGTGTAAGCCCCTTGTAACCGACTTATTGCAACACGACGGGCGACAAATTGCAGCGATTGCCGTCATTAAGCCCGTACTTGGATTTATGTGTGGCAGCGCACCGAATTTTGGCAAGAAGGTCGTCAGCATGACTGCTCTTGCAACCTATCTCTTTGCGATGCTTGCGGCTTCGCATTTCACCCTACGGCAAAAAGGAAATAGCTATGTATTCAATCACCCGCCCCCTGATCGCGATGCTAGCGACGATTGCCTCTTTCTCTCTTGCAACAGAGGCTGTGGCTCAGTATGTCGGCCCATCAAGCAATCCTAGCTACAAGTCAGTTAGTGACGTTCTCAAGAATCCCGTCGACGACATGGAAGTGGTACTGGACGGCACGCTCTCAAGACGAATAGGCAAGAGCAAATACATGTTCTCGGATGGTGTTGCGGAAATTCGCGTCGAAATTGATTCAAAGCACTTTCCTGTTTCTACCCTGATCAGCGAAAAAACTCGCGTTCGGCTACATGGCGATATCGAAAAGGACTTCATGGAAAGTCCGGAAATAGATGTCAGGCTGGTAACGGTGATCAACTGAATCGTTGCCGGACGGGAGGTACGGCGTTGCCGTCAGGAGGAGCGCGTTCCGAACGGGCGGAAAAGGCGTAGCGCACGCAGGCCGGCGCGGCGCTCAACCGCGTTGTGCAGCAGCGTACCGGCGGCAAGACTCAGCAACCACGTGATTCCCAGGCCTGCCGCGCTGGCGGCGATATCGCCCGGCCACAGGCACGCGACCAGCGTTCCGACCAGCAAAGCCACCGGATAGTGAATCAGGAATACGGAATAGGAAATCCGTCCAAGCCAGGAGATCGGTGCGCTGGACAGCCAGCGCCATGACAAGCGGCGGCGTGACCCGGCCAGCAGGACGAAAGCCGTAACGGCCGCAACGAATATGCGCCCCCGCCAGTCGAGGATCAACGCCGCCGATACGACGGCGGCCATGAATAAGGCCAGCCGTCGCGCCTGCGTCCGGTCGGGTGCCGCTACGACCCGCTGCGCCAGAAAGCCCAGGCCGTAGGCGCCGAAGAAGTACGGTGCCCATATGTCGAGATCGGGCAGGCGATTGAGCCACAACAACGACAGCGCCGTCAGCGCCGCGATGCCCACGGTCGCCCACCTCGGTCCGAGCCGAAGCAGCACCAGCAGCATGGCGTACAGCTGAAAATCGATGGCGACATACCAGACGCCGAGCGACAGCGCCGGTTCTCCGACGATGTCCTGAAGCAGAAGCAGGTGGGCCGCAATCTGAGCCAGCGAGGGAGCGGCGGGCGTGTCCACGTTCTGGATCAGCGCACGCGCCAGCGCGGCAAAAGCGATCGCTGCGGCCAGCGCGACGACATATGGCGGCACCAGGCGCAGATAGCGTCGCCGGAGCGCCGCCGGAATGTTCAAATCGGCAGAGGCGTGCGCGTGGGAACGGGCGGCAAGATAACCGCCTACCACCAGAAACGCCTGTACCGCCATCCGCGCGTAGTCACGAATCCACTCGAAAACATTCGGCCACTGCAACAGGCCGGAGAGCACCGGAATGATCGGGTCGAACATCGGCCCGTAAAGGGCCAGATGGTAAAGAACGATCAGTTGCGAGGCGAGCGCCTTGATGAAGTCGATGAGGGAATCGCGGCCGGCGGTGGCGGTCATGGGAGGTGCGGCTCTTTGCCCGCATATTGTAAGATAGGTCGGAAATGGCAGCCGGGATCGGTGGGGCGGATCGATAGCGGCCGAGAAGAATTGGAGTCGAGGAGGCGCGATTATGCCGCAGTTAGCCAGAATTGCCGGAAGCCCAAGGCGGGGGGGGATACGTATAAGGACGGCCGACCGACATGATGCGGACGCAGCGGCGGAACGGTTTCGCGCCGGTCTCGCCGCGCTGGATATCGCTAATTGCGCCGCCGTTGCCTGCGACTGCGACAGCCAGGGCCATTATGCGCACTTCCAGCTGACAGACGCCTTTGCCCACGCGTGGACTCCCGGTTACGACACGACGCAGATCGGCGCACGCAGCAAACTCGACCCTCAGGGCAAGGCACGCGAAGGCTGCGATATCGAACGCGAAATTCTCGTCGCCATGCTGGCGGCACCGATGGACTTCGAGTTTCCGGGTTGCGACGAGGCATTCGCCTCCGTGCGCATCCGGGAGAACATTGCCAAGGCGGCGGCGCGGACGGCACTGCTGTTCGATGCCAGCACGGCGGATCGTCCGGAAGACTACTGGGTATATGACAGCGGGCGCGGGTTTACCGTGCGGCCGGGCAAGTCGGTGATAGACGCCCTGCGCCAGGCGACGCAGCCGGCGACATCCGGATTGCGGTATTCGTTTTCCTGCTATCGCGCCACGGAATACGTGATTATGCTGGGCATAGCGCAAGAGCTGGCGACGCGCAATCCACCGTTGTTGGCGCAACTGCAACAGCAGTGCGAAAGGCGCGTCGTCCGTTCCGGGCAATTCCACGACGTCTTTTTGATCGAGTACGGATCGATGGAGAATCCGCTCCCCCCCCGATACTACGTGCCCGGTGATCGGCTCTGGTTTCGCAACCCCGACGAAACGTCGTCGGACATTGCCGGTTACGAGGGGTCATGGGTGTTTTACCTCGGTGGCGGCCTGTTCTGTAATTTGTGGAATGCCGACCGGCCCTACACCCTCGAATCCAAGTGCGTCGAGATCTACCACTGGCGTCACGGCGCTACCCGCAACGCCGCAGGCGAACTGGCGATGAACGAGGATGTCGTCGAGGAGCGGGTGCGCGCCTCGCAGGCGGATCCGGATGTGCTGGCCGGAATTCTGGCGCGCATGACGCGCCTGCGCGACCCGAAGGGCGTTTACGCCGACGGCGGCTGTATCGATACAACGCGCGAATATCCGCGGCGGGTGTGTCCCGGCACTGCGGACCTGGTGCTGCCGGGCGACTGAAGTCGGGTGACGAAGCCTACCCCGCTTGCGGCGGCGGTTCGTCGAGGGGCAGGTTTTCATGCTCCGCGGCAGATACGGGCGGCGTCAGCCAGCGGTGTAAGGCTTCGCTCAGGACATCGGCCTTGATCGGCTTGGCGAGATAGTCGTCCATGCCGGCGGCCAGGCATTTCTCGCGATCGCCGATCATGGCGTTGGCGGTCAGAGCGACGATGGGAGTGGCGAGGCCGCGCCGGCGCATTTCGCGCACGGCTTCGTAGCCGTCCATGACGGGCATCTGGCAATCCATCAGGATCAGGTCGTAGGCGTTGCGTTCCGTCGCCGCCAGCGCCTGGCGGCCGTCGCCCGCGGCATCGATCGACACGTAGCCGATCCGCCGCAGCATCGCCAGGGCCACTTTCATGTTGACCGGATTGTCTTCGACCACCAGCAGGCGAACCTGCTTTTGCCGGGCCTCCGCCAGCGAGTGCTGCGTGACCAGGGGCCGCGACGGGGCCGCCATTTTCGCCTGGGCGCCGCCGAGAACGGTGAGCAGGCAATCCAGCAGCAGCGAACGCTTGACCGGCTTCGGCAGGTAGCCGGCGAAGCCGATTCCGGCCAGGCGCCGGGCTTCGCCGCGTTCGCCGGCGGATGCGATCAGCACCAGCGCGGTACCGGCCAGCGCCGGCTCGCCGCGCACCCACTTTCCCAGCGTCTCGCCGTCTATGCCCGGCATCAGCTTGTCGACCAGCGCCAGAGCATAGCCTCGACCGGCCGCCTGCGCCGCTTTCAGCCTATCGAGGGCGCCGGACGCATCCGGTGCCGTGTCGGCGTCAAACCCCCAGCGCTGCAGTTGGGTTTGCAGCATTTCCCGGTTCGGCGCGCGATCGTCGACGACGAGGATGCGCATCCCTGCGAACCGAGGCAGCATCTCGCGGCCGGGGAACGGCTCGTCCTCGACACTTGCGGCTTGCCGCTCCATAACCACCGTGAACCAGAACTCCGAGCCGTCGCCGGGAATGCTGTTGGCGCCGATGTCGCCGCCCATCAACAGCACCAGTTGGCGCGAAATCGCCAGCCCGAGGCCGGTGCCGCCGTAGCGGCGCGTCATCGAGCCGTCGGCCTGTTCAAAGGGCTCGAAGATTCTCTCCAGCGAGTCGGCGCCGATGCCGATGCCGCTGTCGGTGACGGCAAAGCGCAGCCGAGCCTTGCCGTCGTCATCGCCGCCGCAGGAGATGGCGAGATCGACCGAGCCGCTCTCGGTGAACTTGATGGCGTTACCGACGAGATTGATGAGCACCTGCCGCAGCCGCCCCGGATCGCCGCGCAGCAGCAGCGGCACGTCGGCGGCGATACGCCAGGTCAGCTCCAGCCGCTTTTCGGCGGCGCGCAGGGCATACAGGTCGGCGAAGTCCTCGATCAAGGCTTGCAGGTTGAAGGCGATGGTCTCGATGACGAGCTTCCTGGCCTCGATTTTCGAGTAGTCGAGAATGTCGTTGACGATGGAAAGCAGCGCCTGCGCACTCGACTTGACGACGCCGGCATACTCGCGCTGCTCGACGTCCAGCGCGGTGTCGAGCAGCAGTTCCGTCATGCCGATGACGCCATTCATGGGCGTGCGTATTTCGTGCGACATCGTTGCCAGGAAGTCGCTCTTGGCCCGGTTCGCGGTTTCGGCCAGATCGCGCGCATGGATCAGTTCGCGCTCGATGGCGACGCGGGCGGTAATGTCATGGAAGCTGAACACCCGGCCGACGATCTGGTCGCGCAGATATTGCGGGCGCGATTTGCGCTCGAAGCTGCGGCCGTCGGCCAGGTCGAGCATGTCGAAGGTCTCCTGGCCGCGATCGAGGGCGATGTCGGCCAGGCGGCCGCGATACGATGCCGGATCGATCAACTGCCCGGCCATGAAGTCGAAAACCGGGTCGTCGTTGCCGCCGAGCAGCAGATCTTCCGGCAGCTTCCACATCTCGGCGCAGCGGTGGTTCATGTTGGCGATGCGGTTGGCGGGGTCGACGACCAGAATGCCGTCGACCGTGGCCTCCAGCGTGGTGCCGAGCAGCGACGCCATGTGGGCAAGATCGGCGACGATCTGTTTTTCCTTGCGCGCATCATGGATGCGCAGCACCAGCCAGCAGCGGCCATCGGCTTCGATGCGGCGAACGGTGCGCACCACCGTCAGCAGGCGGCCGTCGGCGCACAGGTAGAGACTCTCGGCATCGTCAAGTTCGCCTTGGCCACCCGCCAGCACGTCCTGCCAGAAAAAGACGTCGGCAAGCGCGCTTTCGATATCGTCTATCTTCCGGGCGAGCAATTCGGCATGGCTATAGCCCAGGCGCTCGCAGGCGGCACGATTGGCGGCGCGGATGGCGAGCGACGCCGGATCGACGAGCAGCAGCATCTCGCTGGCGTGATCGAGAAGCAGGCGGTCGAAAGGAAGTTCGTCGGACATTGCGCTCAGACCGGGCTTTCCGGCTTGCCGGCATCCGGGTCGAAGTAGTAGCTGATGCGCTTTCTGGGGCTCAGGTAATCGTAGATCGCCTTGGGCAACTGGGCGGGCCGGATCGCCTGGCTGATACTGATGTCCGGCTCCGTGTCGAGGTCGATGATGATGGCCTCGTGCTTGGGCACCTCGGCATCGTAGATGATGATGCTCGGCTTGAGCGGCCGCGCGGCGTTGATCGAGATGACGAGACCGACGACGTCGTTGTTGAGCCGCACGACGGTGCCCGGCGGAAAAACGCCGAGGCAGCGTATGAAAATTTGCAGGAAACGCGGATCGAATTTGGCCCGCTGCTGCGCGAACATCTGGGACAGCGCCTCGTGCGGCGTCAGCGCAGCGGCGATGTTGGCCGGATTGCAGAGTTCGTCGTAGTACTCGGAGATGGCGACGATGCGCGACAGCTTATCGACTGCCTCGCCCTTCAAACGCTGCGGATAGCCGCTGCCGTCATGGAACTCGTGGTGACGATAGATGATTCCCTGCACGGCATCGGGCAGGCCGACGCGCTTGGCGATGTCGAGGCCATAAGCGCAGTGCATTTCGAGGAAATCGCGCTCGGCCTTGGTCAGCGGGTCGGTCTTGGTCAGTATCTTCGCCGGTATCTCCGTCATGCCGATATCGTGGAAAAGGCAACCCATGCCCATCGTGGCGACCTCCTCGCCCGAAAGCTTGAGTTCGCGCCCTATCATCATCGACAGAATGGACACGTTCAGGGAATGCACGTAAACATCCTCGCCCGGCTTTTCGCTCATCACCTGGATGGCGACTTCGGGGGCGGCGAGAAAAACGTCGGCCATCTGCCGCACCAGACGCTCGCTCAGTTGTATGGTTTCCCTGGGCTGCGAAAAGATGTTCTTGCCGATGGCACGTATGGTCGCCGCGGTGCCGACGAAGGCTTGCTGCACCTCGGCAATCAGTCGACGCTGCTGCCGCAGGCGCTCGACACGCAGCATCTTGGCCGCGACCGCGGCCTCGTCGACAACGGCGGCCTCGGTGTCAGCAGCCACGCTGGACACGGCCGCCGACTGCGCCGGCAACGGTCTGGCGGCGGCTAAAGGTTTGATGTCGCTTCTGTCCGGGTCCCAGCGAACCTTCTTCAGCCCCAGGCCCCGGATGGCGTCGAGCTGACTTTGCGACTTGATCTTGAAGTTGTTGAAACTGAACGGGTGATGCATCCAGCCGACGTCGAGATAAACATAGACGCCTAGCTGTAACTGGTCGGTCGAAATCAGGTAGTCCTGCTCTGCCATGACGATATGGGCGCCTGCCGGTTGATCAGCCGGGATTATTGCATGGGACTATTCCGTAACGCCGACTTCGGCCGGAAGGCCTTGACGAGGGCCGCGTCGGTTTCAACATAAGGCCCGCCGATAAGGTCGATGCAATAGGGCACGGCGGCGAAGATGCCGGGAACGATTTGTTTGCCGTCGGCGTCCTTGAGACCTTCCAGCGTTTCGCGAATCGACTTCGGCTGCCCCGGCAGGTTGAGTATCAGCGTGCTGCCGCCCGCATGTTGCCGGATGGCACCGACTTGCCGCGAGAGGATGGCGGTCGGCACGAAGTGCAGCGAAATCTGCCGCATCTGTTCGCCGAAGCCGGGCATCAGCCTGGTTGCCACGGCCAGGGTCGCTTCCGGCGTGACGTCGCGCAGCGCCGGGCCGGTACCGCCGGTGGTCAGCACGAGATGACAGCCGACGGTGTCGCAAAGCTCGATCAGCGTTTGCTCTATGGTCGGCTGCTCGTCCGGGATCAGACGCGTTTCCATGCGCCACGGGCTTTTCAGCGCGGCGGCGAACCATTCGCGCAAGGCCGGAATGCCTTTGTCTTCATAGATACCGCTTGAGGCGCGGTCCGAGATCGAAACCAGGCCGACCAGCAGTTCGTCGTTCATGAAAACCCTTTCACCACGGCGGGCACGGCGACGCGGCGAAAATCATTCGTCGCTTTGCGCCGTGCTCGCCGTGTCGCCGTGGTTGATCGTCGTTTCCTGAAGCTCCCGCAGCACGCGGAACAACTCGCGGTAAGCCCGCGGCGGCTTGTTCTGCTCCTGTTCCTTCAGCGCATTGCGACGCAACTGGCGCAGGGTCTGAAAATCGGCACCGGGATGATCGCGGGCGATGTCGGCGAGCGTGCCTTCGTCTTCGAGCAGCCGGGTGCGCAGCCGTTCCAGCGCGTGCTGGCGGGCCGTGGCGGCGGCGGAGAGGCCATTGATTTCATCGAGCGCGGCGCGTATCGGCGCAGGATCGATGTCGCGCATCAGGCGCCCGACGTATTGCAACTGGCGCCGCTTTGCCTCGTGCTTGGTGAAGCGCTGGTAGTCGCGCACGGCGGCGCGCAAGTCGTCGGGCAGGTCGACTTTCTTCAGTTGATCGCGCCCCAGTTCAACGAGTTCCGCGCCCATGTCCTGCAAGGCCGTCATTTCGCGCTTCTTCTGGGACTTGCTGGGTTTGTCGTCGTCGAGGTCGGTTTCCACGGGTATGATTATAGCCTTCGCATCCCCTATCCATCCCCATGTCCGGCCACGAATTCAGCTATACCCAGGAGCGCCTGCGCGAACTCGCCCAGGCGGTGCTCGACCACGCGCGCCAGCTCGGCGCTTCCGCCTGCGAAACCGACGTTTCCGAAGGCGTGGGCCAATCGGTCACGGTACGCCGCGGCGAAGTCGAAACCATCGAATATAACCGCGACAAGGGCATCGGCGTCACGGTCTATCTGGGCCAGCGGCGCGGACACGCATCATCTTCCGATTTCAGCTTGCCGGCCTTGCGCGCCACCGTGGAGGCAGCGCTGTCCATCGCCCGCTTCACCGCCGAGGACAAGGCCGCCGGTCTGCCCGAGGCCCATTTGCTGGCGCGGGGCGCCATGGACCTCGACCTCTACTATCCCTGGGATTTACCGGTCGAAGAGGCCATCGCACTCGCACAGCGCTGCGAAGCCGCCGCCTTCGCCGTCAGTCCGCTGGTGACCAATACCGAAGGCGCCAGCGTCTCGGCCCAGCAGTCGCACTTCGCCTCCGCCAACAGCCTCGGCTTCATGGGCGGCTATGCGACTTCGCGCCACTACCTGTCCTGCGCGCCCATCGTCGGCAAGGGCGCGCACATGCAGCGCGACGACTGGTACTCGGGTCATCGCGACCCGGCCGATCTCGCGCCCGCCGAAGCCATCGGCGACTATGCGGCGCGGCGCGCACTCTCGCGCTTGCGCGCCAAAAAGCTCAAGACCCGCCAGGTGCCGGTGCTGCTGGAAGCACCGCTGGCGGCCGGTCTGATCGGCAGCTTCGTTCATGCCATCTCCGGCGGCTCGCTTTATCGCAAGGCTTCATTCCTCGTCGATTCGCTCGGCAAGCAAGTCTTCCCCTCCTTCCTGCGCATCGACGAGAAACCGCACCTGCCGAAGGGACTGGCATCCAGCCCCTTCGACGACGACGGCGTGGCGACCCGGGATCGCAGCGTGGTCGAAGGCGGCGTCGTGCAGGGTTATTTCCTGTCCACCTACACGGCGCGCAAGCTCGGCATGGCAACCACCGGCAATGCCGGCGGCAGCCACAACCTGATCGTCGAAGCGGGCGGTCTCGACTTTTGCGGCCTGCTCAGGGAAATGGACACCGGCCTGCTGGTGACCGAACTGCTCGGCCACGGCATCAACTACGTGACCGGCGACTATTCGCGCGGCGCGGCCGGCTACTGGGTCGAGGGCGGCGAGATCAAATATCCGGTGCACGAGATCACCATCGCCGGCAATCTGAAAGACATGTTCAAGGACATCGTCGCCGTCGGCAACGACACCGTGCTGCGCGGTTCCAAGCAGGTCGGTTCCATTCTGATCGGGCGTATGACCATCGCCGGAAGTTGAGTTTCCGTTGCGGTTTACCGCAACACCGTTATCCCGAACGCTTGGTGTAGTATCGAACGCATTCCCTCGCGGGATGTCCTTTCGTATCCGGCGACGACCGGTCGCCGACACCAAACAGGAGAAAAATATGGAACGTCGCGATTTCCTCAAGAACGCCGGCATGGCCGGCATATTGGCGGCTGGCGCTGCGCCGGCTATCGCCCAGACCGCCCCCACCATCAAGTGGCGCCTGACCTCCAGCTTCCCCAAGAGCCTGGACACCATCTACGGCGGCGCCGATGTGCTCTCGAAGCGCCTCAATGCCATGAGCGGCGGCAAATTCCAGGTTCAGGTCTTCGCCCCCGGCGAAGTCGCCCCCGGCGGCCAGGCGCTGGACGTGACCCAGAACGGCACCGTCGAATGTTGTCATACCTGTTCCTACTACTACGTCGGCAAGGACAAGACTTTCGCTTTCGGTACCGCGGTGCCATTCGGCATGAACAACCGCCAGATGAACGCCTGGATCTACTACGGCGGCGGCCAGAAGCTGCTCGACGAGTTCTACAGCGCCTATAACGTCGTCTCGTTCGCTGGCGGCAATACCGGCGTGCAAATGGGCGGCTGGTTCCGCAAGGAGATCAACACCCTGGCCGACGTCAAGGGCATCAAGATGCGCATCGCCGGTCTCGGCGGCGCGGTGTTCTCGGCGCTCGGCATGGTGACGCAGCAGATTCCCGGTTCCGACATCTATCCGGCGCTGGAAAAAGGCACTATCGACGCCGCCGAATGGGTCGGTCCCTACGACGACGAGAAGTTAGGCTTCCACAAGGTCGCCAAGAATTACTATTTCCCGGGCTGGTGGGAGCCGGGTCCGGTCATTCACTTCTTCGTGAACAAGGAAGCCTGGGCCAAGCTGCCGGCCGACTACAAGGCGATGTTCGAGGCCGCCGCGTATGAGGCCAACGTCACCATGATGGCCGAGTACGACCACAAGAATCCGGCTGCGTTGCGCAGCCTGGTGCAGCAGGGTGTCAAGCTCAAGCGCTATTCCAACGAGATTCTTGCAGCCGCCTACAAGGCTGCGGTTCAGCTTTACAGCGACGAATCGGCCAAGAACCCGCACTTCAAGAAGATTTACGACGAGTACCTCAAGTACCAGAAGACGCAGAACCAGTGGTTCGGCGTCGCCGAACTCGGCATGGACAGCTTCCTGCAGCAGCACATCAAGTAATTCGGAAGCACCCAATGAAAACCCCGCGGCTTGCCGCGGGGTTTTTTATTGCCCGTGCCCGACGGGGCGCGCAGGCGGTGGGGCCGATCTTCAGTTGCCCTTGGCCGCGTCGCGGATCGCCTTGGTGACGGCGTCGTCGCTCTCGCTTGCCGATGGCGTCACGTCGCCGCCGTTGGTCTTGTTGCCGTCGTCCTGCAACATCTGCTGGATGTCGATTTCCGGGCCGCCGGCGGCGACCGGGGCGTCGTGCCCCACCAGTTGCGGGAAGGCGATCACCAGGGCAACCATGATGAGCTGGATGACGACGAAAGGTATCGCGCCCCAGTAGATCTGGCCGGTGGTCACGGGTTCGGTCAGCTTGCCGGTCTGCGTGTCCTTGTAGGGCGAGAACGGCGCCACCGAGCGCAGGTAGAACAGGGCGAAGCCGAAGGGCGGATGCATGAAGGAGGTCTGCATGTTGATGGCGAGCAGCACGCCAAACCAGATCAGATCGATGCCCAGCGCCTCGGCCACCGGCCCCAACAGCGGCACGACAATGAAGGAGAGCTCGAAGAAGTCGAGGAAGAAGGCGAGCACGAAGACCAGGATGTTCACCACGATCAGAAAGCCGATCTGGCCGCCGGGCAGATCGGTAAGCAGATGTTCGACCCACTTGTGGCCATCGACGCCGTAGAAGGTAAGGCTGAAAATCCGTGCGCCGACGAGGATGAAAACGACGAAGGTGGTCAGCTTGGCGGTACTGTCCATCGCCTGCCTGAGCAGCGACCAGGACAGGCGCTTGCGCATCAGCGCCATCAGCACCGCGCCGGTGGCGCCCATGGCGCCGCCCTCGGTCGGCGTGGCGACGCCGAGGAAAATGGTGCCCAGCACGAGGAAGATCAGCGCCAGCGGCGGGATCAGCACGAAGGTGACCTTGCGCGCCATCGCCGACAACAAGTGAAGCTTGAGCAGGTTGTCCGCCACGGCGAGAACGAAGGCGACGCCGATGCCGACCAGCATGCTGACGACGATGGTCTCGTCGAGCGGGTTGTCCGGCGGCAGGCGCAGCTTGGCATAGGCCATGGCCGCCGCAGTCGAGATGGCGGTCAGCACCAGCAGCGAGGCAACGCCGGTTTTGCCGCTGGGCTCGCGGAAGGTCCGCGCTTCCGGCGGCAGCGCCGGCGCCCACTGCGGCTTGATCAGGGTGACCAGCACGATGTAGCCGAGATAAAGACCGGTGAGGACGAAGCCGGGCACGAAAGCGCCCTTGTACATGTCGCCGACCGATTTGCCCAACTGGTCGGCCATGATGATGAGCACCAGCGAAGGCGGAATGATCTGTGCCAGCGTACCCGAGGCAGCGATGACGCCCGCGGCCAGGCGCCGGTCGTAGCCGTAGCGCAGCATGATGGGCAGCGAGATCAGGCCCATGGAAATCACGGAAGCGGCGACGACGCCGGTGGTGGCGGCCAGCATGGCGCCAACCAGAACAACGGCGAAGGCCAGTCCGCCGCGAATCGGGCCGAAGAGTTGGCCGACGGTGTCGAGCAGATCCTCGGCCATGCCGGATCGTTCCAGGATCAGCCCCATGAAGGTGAAGAAGGGGATGGCCATGAGCGTGTCGTTGCTCATGATGCCGCCGAAGATACGTTCGGGCAGCGCCTGGAAAAAGGCCGGATGGAACAGACCCAGCTCGATGCCGATCCAGCCGAAAATGATGCCGTTGGCACCCAGGGCGAAGGCGACCGGGAAGCCGAGCAGCAGGAAAATCACCATGGAGGCAAAAATGATCGGCGCCATGTTGGCGATGAGGAACTCGGTCATTTCCGGCTCCCTTCGTGCTCGTGCGGCTTTTCTTCGATCATGTCGCGGTTCATTTCGACGATGTCGGCGACCTCGGGCGCCACCTGGTGCTGTTTGATGACCGCCGCCAATTCCTCCTCGGCAGTCGGCCCTTTCACCTTGTCGAGCGGGTTCGGCCCCTTGCCGGCGAGGAAGGCGATGCGTTTGATGAGTTCGGAAAATCCTTGCAGGGTCAAGAGCAGGAAGCCGATGGGCATCAGCAGGCGCACCGGCCAGCGCACCAGCCCGCCCGGATTCGGCGACCCCTCGCCGGTATCCCAGGCGTTCATGAACACCGGCCAGGACAAGGTCAGGACGATGAGCACCATCGGCAGCAGGAAGACGATGATGCCGAAGACGTCGATCCAGTTCTGCGCGCGCGGCGACAGGCGTCCGGCGACGACATCGATGCGGATGTGTTCGTTCTTCAGCAGCACATAGCCGGAGCAAAGCAGAAAGACGGCGGAGAACAAATACCACTGGATTTCCAGCAGGCCGTTGGAACTCCAGTTGATGGTGTAGCGCATAACGGCGTTGCCGGCGCTGATGACGACGACGAGCAGGATCAGCCAGGTGGTCAACTTGCCGATGCGCTCGTTGGTCTGGTCGATGAGGCCGGATAGTTTGAGTAGTGCTTGCATGCGTTTTTCCTCCGGGGCCGCGGGCGATGCGGGTAAAATTCGCCCGCCCGATGTCTTGCGTTTTGCAGGCGCAATCTGGCGGCGGCGTAAGCTTAATGCCGTTTGTTCCAATTTCCTAGCCGCTTGCGGAAATCCACAATACGGCCGCAACTCATGAACCCGACCCGCTTTTGCATCGTCCGCCACGGCGAAACCGACTGGAATGCCGAGCGGCGCATTCAGGGCCAGATCGACATTCCGCTCAATGCCACCGGCCGCGACCAAGCCGCTGCTGCTGCCGCCGGTTTGGCGGGGCAGCGCTTCGACGCGATTTACAGCAGCGACCTGGCCCGTACCTGGCAAACGGCCCAAGCCATCGCCACCGCGCTCAATCTGCCGCTTGTTGCCGCACCGACGCTGCGCGAACGCCACTACGGCCACATGCAGGGGCTCACCGGCGAAGAGGCGCGGCTGAGCTGCCCTGCCGTACACGCTGCGCATGCGGCACGCGATCCGGAACACGATCTCGACGGCGGCGAATCCCTGGCGCGCTTCGCAAAACGCGTGACCACGACCTTGCGCAACCTCGCCGACGTCCACACAGGACAAACCCTGCTCCTGATTGCCCACGGCGGCGTTCTCGATATCGCCTATCGCCTGGCCACCGGGCGCGACCTGGTCGAACCGCGCGACTTCCCTATCCCCAATGCCGGGCTCAACTGGCTCGAATGTCGCGGCACATCATGGCGCCTTGTCGCCTGGGGCGAGAAAGCCCATCTGGAGGCGGCGCTGGACGAGGTGTGAAGGCCGCCCAAGGACTGGGGTAAAATCCGCCTTTGACCATCCCATTGGATTTTCCGCCATGTTCTAGTTTCAGCTAACGCGCTACGCGCATTAGCTTTCACTGAAACCCGACCCCGGTGTTTTAGTTTCAGCTAACGCAGAAGGCGCATTAGCTTTCACTGAAACATTTTTTGGAGCAAAAAATGTTTTCCAAGCAAAACACTCTCGCCAAGACCGACCCTGAACTCTCCGCCGCCATTCAGTCGGAGAACAAGCGCCAGGAAGACCACATTGAGCTGATCGCCTCCGAGAACTACGTATCGTGGGCGGTGATGGAAGCCCAGGGCTCGCAGCTCACCAACAAGTACGCCGAGGGTTATCCCGGCAAGCGCTATTACGGCGGCTGCGAGTACGTCGATATCGCCGAGCAGATCGCCATCGACCGCGCCAAGAAGCTCTTCGGCGCCGACTGCGCCAACGTCCAGCCGAATTCCGGCTCGCAGGCCAACCAGGCCGTGTTCATGGCCTTCCTGAAGCCCGGCGACACCATCCTCGGCATGAACCTGGCCATGGGCGGGCATCTGACCCACGGCTCGGCGGTGAATATGTCCGGCAAGTGGTTCAATGTCGTGCCCTACGGCCTCGATGCGAACGAAGACATCGACTACGTCGCGCTGGAAGCGCTGGCGCACGAGCACAAGCCCAAGCTCATCATCGCCGGGGCTTCGGCATTCGCGCTGAAAATCGACTTCGAGCGCTTCGCCAAGGTTGCCAAGGCTGTCGGCGCGATTTTCATGGTCGACATGGCGCACTACGCCGGACTGGTCGCCGCCGGCTTCTATCCGAACCCGGTGCCCCACGCCGACGTCGTCACCTCGACCACGCACAAGACGCTGCGCGGCCCGCGCGGCGGCCTGATCCTGATGAAGGCCGAGCACGAGAAGGCCATCAACTCGGCGATCTTCCCCGGCCTGCAAGGCGGCCCGCTGATGCACGTGATCGCCGCCAAGGCAGTGGCATTCAAGGAAGCCATGAGCTCCGAGTTCCGCGACTATCAGGAGCAGGTCGTCGAGAACGCCCAGGTTATGGCCAAGGTACTGAAGAGCCGCGGCCTGCGCATCGTTTCCGGCCGCACCGAATCGCACGTTTTCCTCGTCGACCTGCGCGCCAAGAACATCACCGGCAAGGAAGCCGAGGCGGCGCTGGGTAAGGCGCACATCACGGTCAACAAGAATTCCATCCCCAACGATCCGCAAAAGCCCTTCGTCACTTCCGGCATTCGCGTCGGTACGCCGGCCATGACCACGCGCGGCTTCACCGAAATCGAGGCCGAGAAGGTGGCCAACCTGATCGCCGACGTGCTCGACGCGCCGACCGACGAAGCCGTTATCGCCGCCGTGCGCGAGAAGGCGGCGGAGCTTTGCAGGAAGTTCCCGGTTTACGGCGCATAAGCGGCAATGAATACCGCGAAAACCATTCACCACGGCGACACGGCGGGCACAGCGAAATCGATTTTCCGGCATTTCGCCGTGTCGCCGTGACCGCTGTGGTTAAAGCGGGGTATTAAGATGAAGTGTCCCTACTGTGCGGATCCGAATACGCAGGTAGTGGACACGCGCGAGAACGAGGACGGCGACACCGTGCGTCGTCGCCGTCGTTGCCTGATGTGCGACAAGCGCTTCACCACCTACGAGCGCGTCGAGTTGCAACTGCCGCAGGTGGTGAAGAAAAACGGCAGCCGCACCGAGTACGACCGCGACAAGCTCAAGGCCAGCATGATGCTGGCCTTGCGCAAGCGCCCGGTGACTACCGAGAGCCTGGATACCGCCATCGACCGCATTGAGGAGAAGCTGGTGCAACTGGCTGAGCGCGAAGTGGCCTCCGACCGCATCGGCGAACTGGTGATGCGCGAGTTGAAGAAACTCGACAAGGTCGCCTACATCCGCTTCGCTTCCGTCTATCGCAACTTCGAGGATCTCGACGAGTTCTCCGACGCGATCCGCGAGGTAAAGAAACCGCGTGTCGGCCGTCCGCGGTCGAATTGACCATGGTCTTCTCCGCCGCCGACCACGAATTCATGGCGCGCGCGCTGCGCCTGGCGGCGAAGGGACTCAATACGACGACCCCGAATCCCCGCGTCGGTTGCGTCATCGTGCGCGCGGGCAAAATCGTCGGCGAAGGCTGGCACGAGAAGTCCGGCGAGGCTCATGCCGAGGTGCATGCCCTGCGCGCGGCGGGCGAGGCGGCGCGCGGCGCCACCGCCTATGTCACGCTCGAACCCTGTTCCCATTTCGGCCGCACGCCGCCCTGCGCCGACGCCCTGATCGATGCGGGCATCGTACGCGTCATCGCCGCGATGGCCGACCCGAATCCGCTCGTCGCCGGCACGGGCATGGCCAAACTCGAAGCCGCCGGCCTCCGCACCGAAGTCGGCCTGATGAAAGCGGAAGCGACAGACCTCAACATCGGTTTCGTCTCGCGCATGACGCGCGGCCGGCCCTGGGTGCGCCTGAAGGTTGCCATGAGTCTCGACGGCAAGACGGCGCTCGGCAACGGCGTCTCGCAGTGGATCACCGGCGCCGAGGCGCGCGCCGACGGCCACGCCTGGCGCGCCCGCTCCTGCGCGGTACTGACGGGCATAGGGACGGTGCGCGACGACAACCCGCGGCTGACGGTGCGGGAAGTGGCAACACCGCGCCAGCCGCTGCGCGTGGTGCTGGACGGCTGGCTGGAGTTGCAGCCGACGGCGCGCATTGTGGACGGCGGCAACACGCTGGTGTATTCGTCCGTCGACGACGAAGTGCGGGCGGCGGTGTTGCGCGAGAAGGGCGCGGAGGTCGTTTGTCTGCCCGACGGCACCGGCAAGGTCGACCTCGCCGCGATGTTCCGCGACCTGGCCAGGCGCGGCGTCAATGAAGTGTTGATCGAAGCGGGCGCACGCCTCAACGGTGCGTTAATCAAGGCCGGCTGCATCGACGAGCTGCTGATCTACCAAGCCCCCATGCTGCTCGGCGACAAGGCGCGCGGCATGGCGACACTACCGGAACTGACCGACCTTGCCGGCCGGCACGAACTGGAAATCATGGACAGCCGCCGCATCGGCAGCGACACGCGCCTGCTGGCCCGATTGAAGTAGGCAGGGCTGAGCGCAACACGTCTGCGCGTCACCCGGTCTGCCATCCGGCGCGGCCATCACGCCAAATGCGGACGCGCCAGACGGTAAACCTCTTGCAGATGAGCGGCGATGATGTCGTAGATGAAGCCATCGAGCAGGTCGCTCTCCATCATCTGTTTCATGTGATCGAGAACCAGTTGCGCCGGCAGCGCGTCGCGGTAGGGGCGGTCCTGAGCCATGGCCTGGAAGATATCCGCAGCGCGCAGCAGCCGGGCCTGTAGCGGCACCTCGTTGCCCTTGAGGCGGAACGGATAGCCTTCGCCGTTGGGAATTTCGTGATGGAAGGAGGCCCAGCGGGCGATGTCCTCAAAACCGGGAATGCGCGACAGGATGCGATAGGTTTCATACGCATGGCTGGCGACCTGGCGTCTTTCGCGCTCGGTGAGCGGTCCCGGTTTTTCGAGCACGACATCCGGGATGCGCAGTTTGCCCAGGTCGTGCAGATAGCCCGCCAGTTCCAGCTTGGCGCAATCCTCGTCGTCAAGCGCACAACGTTCCCCAAGAACGCCGCAAAGATAGCCGGCAATCCGGGCGACCCCTTCGGAGTGCTCCACGGTGAAGCGGCTCTTGGCATCGACGACGTGGGAAAACAGGCTCGCCACGCCGTGCAGCGTTTCCAGGCTGGTCGCGGCTTGTCGCGCGTTGCGGGAGATGTTCTCCATGTAGTCGCGAACCGGGCCCGCCTCCAGCGCCAGCCAGAACGCCTCCTTGCGCGAGACGTCGAGGAAAACCTTGACCAGTTCCGGGTCGAACATGGCGCCGGCCTGAGCGGCAATTTTTTCGCGGATCGCCGGTATCTGCTCCAGCAGTTCGTTGTTCAGCATGGCGACCGCGGCGAGCACATCGATACGATCCGCCAGGAAAACCACATTGGCGATCAGTTCGGTTTTGCCGTAGCGATCTTTCAGTTCCGACCAGTGGGTGTGATGCAGCCGGATCGCCGGCGCCAGGTGGGATAGCGGCGGAAATTGCGACAGCAGATAGGCGCCGAATTCGGCATGGCCTTGCGAGCCTTCCCAATCGAAATCCTCCACGAGCTGGTGATGGAGGTCGGAGGACGACACGCCGATGTCGTGCAACAGGCCGGCGTCGAAAACCATGTCCTGATCTTCCGCGCTCCAACCGACGGCGCGCAGGATTTCCACCGCAATGATGCCTACACGCTTGCCGTGGTGCACATCGTTGATGCCGACCAGATCCAGGGAATCCGAGAGAGCATGAACGACGCTGCGGAGATTGACGAACAATGACACGGCGGGAAACGGCATCGGCAGCCGATGTGGGGTACGAGGTCGAGTCTACTCCGAAGCCTCTGCGTCTGTCGGCCGCGGCAAAAATATGGCGTCGGCCGTCGCCTTGTCGATACGCATCCGCAACTCGCAGTAGGCGCTGCGGATTTGGGGGTCGTCGCCGCAACTGCAACCGGCGACGATTTCGTCGAAAAACACGCCCACGTCGGCCCGGATGAAGGCACCGTCGTCGGCCACCCGCAGCACGGTCGCGGTCAGATTTTCGTCGTCGACGCGCCCGCCGGAGGATGCCGCATGATCGAGCGGCAAGCAACCGGGACGCAGTTGCTGGATTTCGGATTTCAATACTTGCGCAAATTGGCCAGACGGCCAGGCGTGTAGCGAGTCGGGCAGTTTCGTCATCGTCCGCGCGACGAACACACCGGGCATTCCGGGTCGCGCGGCACGGATATCGAGCGCCAGTCCATGGCGAGGCCATCGAGCAGCAACAGGCGGCCGGCGAGAGAATCGCCGCAACCGATCAGCAGCTTCAGCGCCTCGGCGGCCTGCACAGCGCCGACGATGCCGGTCAGCGGCGCAAACACGCCCATGACGGCGCAACGCACTTCCTCGACGTCCTGCCCTTCCGGAAACAGGCAGTGGTAGCAGGGCGCATCGTCGCGGCGCGTATCGAAGACGGCGATCTGGCCATCGAAGCGTATGGCAGCGCCGGAAACCAGCGGCACGCGGCGGCGGACGCAGGCGCGATTGACGGCGTGGCGCGTGGCGAAGTTGTCGCTGCAATCGAGCACGACAGAGGCCTTGGCGACCTCTTCGTCCAGCGCCCGGTCGGCCAGCCGTTCAACCATGGCGACGACGCGGCATTCGGGGTTGATGCCCGTCAGCGTGCGCGCACCCGACTCCGCCTTGGGCCAGCCAATGGCATCGGTGCGATGCAGTATCTGGCGTTGCAGGTTGGTGAGGTCTACCGTATCGCCGTCGGCCAGTACCAGCGTACCGACGCCGGCGGAAGCGAGGTAACAGGCCGCCGGCGACCCCAGGCCACCGGCGCCGATAACGAGCGCCCGCGCGGCCAGCAGCCTTTCCTGCCCGGCGACGCCGATTTCGGGCAGCAGGATGTGGCGGCTGTAACGGAGAAGCTGCTGGTCGTCCACCGACTAACGATCCTGCCGCAGTTCCGGCGGCGTGTCGTCGTGGTCGCCGTGGGGATGGTGTTCCCAGGCCTTGGAGTAAATCTCGTTGGATTTCTTGATCAGCCGCTCCGGCTGGCGCATGTTGCGCAACTGCGTTTCTTCGCAGAAATTGACCAGCGCACGGATCATCTTGCAGTAGAGCGTGTTCTCAAGATGAAAACCCTGGGCGATCAGCGCCTGTTCCAGGCTTTCCATGGTGTGGTCGGTCACCTCGTACCAGACCGAGAGGCTGTTGGGCAGCAAACCGGGCGCGACTTCGATATTGCCCCAGCTTTCAAGCAGCACCCGCGCCTGCTCGACTTGCCAGGAGCGCAGCTTGTTGAAACGTATCTCGCGATGCTTGCGCGTGCCGGACTGAGGGGCGAAAGGATGCGGGCGGTGCAGCCCCCGCTCCTTGTCCCGCATCAATCGGGCATGTTCGACATCCACGATCAGTCCTCTATTTCCTGATGACCTGCCAGGCCTTGAGCAGGTTCATGGCCTGACCGAGCTGGTAGTCGCTCTTGGTGGCAAATTCGAGGGGCGCCGGTTTCGTCGCCGCGTCCTCCTCTTCGTCCTTGCCGGAGGTTTTGCCCTTGCCGTTCTTGCCATGCGGAGCGGTCTTGGCGCCCGGTTTCTCGGCATCCTTCGCCGGCAGCTTTTCCTTATCGTTGTCGAGGTGGCGGTCGAGGTCGGCCTCGCGGATACGCTCGCGCGTTTCGCCGTTGGACGTTTCCTCGACGGCGACGTCCGGCACGATGCCCTTGGCCTGGATCGAGCGACCCTTGGGCGTGTAGTAGCGCGCCGTGGTCAGCTTGATCGCGCTGTTGTTCGACAGCGGCAGTATGGTCTGTACCGAACCCTTGCCGAAAGTCTGCGTTCCCATGACGATGGCACGCTTGTGATCCTGCAAGGCGCCAGCGACGATCTCGGATGCCGAGGCGGAACCGCCGTTGACCAGCACCACCATCGGTATCGTCTTCACGGCCGGCGGCAGGTTTTTGAGGATGTCCTCCTTGTGACCGCGCTGGTAGTCTTCGGTGCTGGCGACGTATTTGCGTTTGGCATCCTCGGTGCGGCCGTCGGTTGAGACCACGAGCGTCTTCGGCGGCAGAAAGGCTGCGGAGACGCCGATGGCGCTGTGCAGCAGGCCGCCCGGGTCGTTGCGCAGGTCGAGCACCAAACCTTTCAGTTCCTCCGGCTTGACCTCGGCTTTGTTCTTGCTGTCCTTGTCCTTCGCCTCTACCGGCGGATGGAACATTTTGTCGAGGTGTCTGGCGACATCGGCGACGGTTTCTTCCTGAAACTGGGTGATGCGCAGATAGCCGTAGCCCGGCTCTATCATTTTCGACTTGACGCTCTGCACCTTGATCTTGTCGCGGACGATGGTGATTTCGAGCGGCTTGGCCTCGCCTTTGCGGACGATGGTGAGCTTGAGCGCAGTCTTGGGCTTGCCGCGCATGCGCTTGACGGCATCATTGAGCGTCATGCCCTTCACCGGCGTGTCGTCGAGCTTGATGATGAGGTCGCCGGCCTTGATGCCGGCGCGGTCGGCCGGGGTGTCCTCGATGGGAGAAACCACCTTGACGAAGCCGTCCTCCATGCCGACCTCGATGCCGAGTCCGCCGAACTCGCCCTGCGTGCTGACCTGGAGGTCCTTGAAGGCGTCGGCGTCGAGATACGCGGAGTGCGGGTCGAGATTCGAGAGCATGCCGGAGATGGCATGGGTGATGAGTTTCTTGTCTTCGATCGGCTCGACGTAGCCCTGCTTGATGGCGTTGAAGACGTCGGCGAAGGAGCGCAATTCCTCGACCGGCAGCGGCGTCAGCGTATCTTTTTGCGCGCTGGCGGAAAAATTGAGGCTGACGAGTATGCCGGCGACAAGGCCGATGAAAACGAGGCCGACCTGCTGTAGTTTGCTGCGCATGGAATCTCCGGGGGCTTGGCTAACGCAGGCTCGCCCATTTGAGCGGATCGAAGGCCTGTCCTTGATGCCTGAGTTCAAAGTATAAACCCGATTCCGGATTGCCACCGCTGTTGCCGACGGTGGCAATCGCCTCGCCGGCCTTGACGCTGGCACCGGCTTCGCGCAGCAGCGATTCGTTGTTGCCGTAGACGGAGAGGAAGCCGTCACCATGGTCGAGGATGATCAGGTTGCCGAAGCCGCGCAGCCAGTCCGAAAACACCACGCGGGCCGACGCAACGGCACGGACGTCGCCGCCCTCGGCGGCACGGATGAACAAGCCCTTCCAGGTCGCGCCGCCTTCATCCCGTTTCGTACCGAAGCGACCGGCGATAACGCCCTTCACGGGTAGATGCAGCCTGCCCTTCAACGCGGCGAAGGCGCCTCCGGCAGAAGCGGGATCGGGGACGCGCTCATTGTTCAGCGTGGGCCTGGCGCCCGGACGGCCGGGCTTAATCGTCCCGCGCGGCTTGACGGCGGCGAGTTTGGCGAGATTTTCGATCAGTTTTCCCAGGCGCTGTTGGTCGCGGCGCAGGGTGTCGATCTCGCGGCGCTGAGCCTTGATGCGGTCGGCGACCTTGGCCAGCATGGTCTGGCGCTGCTGGCGCTGCGCCATCAGCGCCGTACGTTCCTGCTGCTGTTTCGCCTCGATGGCCGCGAGCTTGTCGTTCTTTTCGTGCGCCGTGACGGCCAGGCGCTTCTTTTCAACGGCGGCAATGCGCAGGCTGCCGATGAGATCGGCCTTGGCTTTCGAAAGCAAGGTCAGAAAGTGATAGTCGCGTGCCGCCTGGTTGGGATCGCGGCCCGCAATCAGCAGTTGCAAGGCGTCGGCATCGCCACGCAGGTAATGCCGGAACATGAGCCGCGAGAGCTGGTGCTGCTGCGCATCGGTCTGGCGCAGCAGGCGCTGGGTCTGTTGTTCGAGATCGGCCAGTTCGGCCTGGACTTCGGCGCGCGCCTCACCAAGCTCGCGCACCCGGCGGTTGGCAGTGGAAATCGCCGATTCGGTTTCACGCAGTTGGTCGACCGCATAGGCCTTCGTTTCCTCGTTCCTGGCGAGGTCCCGGTTCAGGGTGCCGATACGTCCCTGAAGCTCCTTGAGTTCCGCCTTCTTTTCGGCAACGGGCGCTGCTGCTGCGGAAAATCCAAAGCACACCACGGCGAACACGGCGACACGGCGCAACAAACTTTTGGCAATCGCCGTGTCGCCGTGTTCGCCGTGGTTAATTTTCAAGCCTTTGCTTTCCCCTGGTTGGCGACGGCTTCGAGCGCCTGCTTGATGGCCTCGGCGTCGCCGAGGTAGTAGTGCCGGATCGGCTTGAGATCGGCGTCCAGCTCATAGACCAGCGGCTGGGCCGTCGGAATATTAAGTTCGACGATTTCCGGGTCGGACACGTTGTCGAGATACTTGATGAGCGCGCGCAGACTATTGCCGTGGGCGGCGACGATAACGCTCTTGCCGGTCTTCACCATAGGCGCAATGGTCGACTGCCAGTAGGGCAGAAAGCGGGCCACCGTATCCTTGAGACATTCGGTGCGCGGAAACTCGCCCGGTGCCATGTCCGCATAACGCGGGTCGTCCGCCTCGATGCGCGGATCGCCGTCGGCCAGCGCGGGCGGCGGCGTATCGTAGGCGCGGCGCCAGACCTTGACCTGGGCGTCGCCGTACTTCGCAGCCGTTTCGGACTTGTTGAGGCCTTGCAACGCGCCGTAATGGCGCTCGTTGAGCCGCCAGGAATGGTGGATGGGAATCCAGACGCGATCCATTTCCTCCAGCACCGTCCAAAGAGTCTTGACGGCCCGCTTCAGCACAGACGTGTAGGCCACGTCGAACGCGTAGCCTTCCTTCTTCAACAATTGACCGGCGGCATGCGCCTCGGCCAGACCCTTTTCGGTCAGGCCGACATCGGTCCAGCCGGTAAAACGGTTTTCCTGGTTCCAGGTGGATTCGCCGTGGCGAAGAAGAACGATCTTGTACATGGGCAGCTCTGCAAAATATGAAGACGTGCGCAAATGATAAGGCGGATCGATACGGCAAGCGCGAAAAGCAGTATTCTATAATATTCCGAATCGCCAACCGGAGCGCGCATGGACAGCACCATTCTGGATTTAGTCAATCACAAGGAGCACATCGAGACCGCGGCGCGGGCCTTGAAGGCGATTTCGCATCCGCTGCGATTGAAAATTCTCTGCGTCGTCGGCGGTCAGGAAGTCTGCGTGCAAGATATCGTCGAGGCCGTCGGCACCTCGCAAAGCAACATCTCCCAGCATCTCGCCATCCTGCGCGACAAGGGTGTGCTGCAAACGCGCAAGGACGCCAACCGCGTCTATTACCGCGTTGCCGACAAGCGCACGCTGCAACTGGTCGGACTGATGCGCGAAGTCTTTTGCGGCGTACCGATGCCGCGTACTTAACGTGAAACAACAGGATAGGCCGCTGGTAATATCGAGCGTAGCGAGCCAGACAATAGCCTCCCCGTGAGGGGAGGATGGGAGGGGCGGGCCAATTTGCGAGCTTGAGGCACAGCAAAACGGCGTGTTCCATGATGCATGGGTGGTCCATCGGGATCATAAGCGTTAGATAGAAGGGTGAAAGAAGTCAATGGAGTTCATTCAGCAAAACATTACCTGGGTCATGCTCGCGCTGTTCAGCGGCGGCATGCTGATTTTTCCGCTGCTGCGCGGCGGCGGTGTCGGCGGCGTTTCGGTCACGGAAGCGACGATGCTCATCAACCGCGAAGATGCGGTGGTGGTGGATGTGCGCGAAACCCATGAATGGTCTGCGGGCCACATTCCCAATTCCCGCCATATCGCGCTCGGCCAGCTCAGTGGTCGCATTTCCGAAATCGAGAAGTTCAAGGATCGCCCTTTCATCATTTGTTGCGCCAGCGGCAATCGCTCGTCGTCGGCCTGCGGCGCCTTGCGCAAAGCCGGCTTCGAACGCGTCTTTAACCTTACCGGCGGCATTGGCGCCTGGCGCGACGCCGGTCTGCCGGTCACCGTCAAGCACTGAGGAAAATAAATGGCCAGGATTCTCATGTATGCAACCGCCGTCTGCCCCTACTGCATCCGCGCCGAGCAACTCCTGCACCGCAAGGGCGTGACGGATATCGAGAAAATTCGCGTCGACCTCGAACCCGGGCGCCGCGAGGAAATGCTGGCAAGATCGAACGGCATGCGTACCGTGCCGCAAATCTTCATCGGCGACACCCATGTCGGCGGCTGCGACGATCTTCACGAACTCGACCGTCTGGGCAAGCTCGACCCGCTGCTGGCTTCGGCCTGATCCTCACCACGGCGGGCACGGCGACACGGCGGAAACCCCTTGCATCAAACCGAATCCCGCC
>OBOI01000077.1_pt1 | contig 39859 bp, 23 predicted proteins | sample 1670151 | NCBI WGS metagenome assembly OBOI01 (sample SAMEA104232303, study PRJEB22302) | sediment metagenome | biome: forest; feature: aquifer; material: sediment | place: USA | collected 2011-08-07 | depth 0.01 m | reverse complement strand
GGCGGCGGCCGACAAGGCGGGGCTTGCCCCCCAGGCTTACGCCGATATGGTCAGCGGGCAGTTCCGTAACCTTTGGCCGGCGTTATCCATCACGAATGATGATTTTATCAGAACAACCGAGGCCCGTCATATCAAGACGGTGCAACTGATTTTACAGAAAGTCCATGATGCCGGCGATATCTATTTCGGTTCTTACGAAGGTCATTACTGTGTCGGGTGCGAACGTTTTTATATGGAAAAAGAGCTGGTGAACGGCTGTTGCCCCGATCATCAGAAAGAGCCTGAATACCGGCAGGAAAGCAATTATTTCTTCCGGATGAGCAAATATCAGGATTGGCTGATCCGGCACATTGAGGAACATCCCGATTTCATCCGGCCGGAGCGTTATCGCAATGAAGCTCTGGCCTTTCTCCGGGAACCGCTGGAGGACCTTTGCATCTCCCGCCCCAAGTCCAGACTGACCTGGGGCATCGAGCTGCCCTTCGACGACCAGTATGTAACATATGTCTGGTTTGATGCCCTGATCAATTACATTACGGGCATCGGCTATCCCGAGGGGGAAAATTTTAAAGAATTCTGGCCGGTAGCGGAGCACCTGATCGCCAAGGACATCTTGAAACCCCACGGCATCTACTGGAGTACTATGCTCAAGGCGGCGGGTATTGAACCTTACCGGCATCTCAACGTGCACGGCTATTGGGTGGTCGATCAGAGCAAGATGTCCAAGGCGGTGGGGAATGTGGTCAACCCTCTGACGCTCAGGGACAAGTACGGGCTTGACGCCTTCCGGTATTTTCTTATGCGGGATATGGTGTTCGGCTTGGATTCAACTTTCAGCGAAGAGGCCTTCATCCAGAGAACTAATGCCGATTTGGCGAACGACCTGGGCAACCTGGTGAGCAGAACCATGACCATGGCCTTGAAATATGGCAATGGGCAGGTGCCCGTGCCGCAGATGTCGGCGCCTGAAGATGACGTTCTAGTTGAGGCCTTAAAGAAAGTAAACGCAGCAGTGGTGGAGTGTTTTGCGGAGTTGGCGCCCCACAAGGCGCTGATGGCCATCTGGGAATTTATCGGCGTCACGAACAAATACATTGTGGAAAGGGAACCCTGGGCGCTGGCCAAAGACCCCGGGCAAGTACCGCGCCTGGAGCATATCTTATACAATCTTCTGGAAGCGCTGCGCATCATCGCCGTGCTCCTCTTGCCTTTTATACCTGATGCCGCCGTTAAAATTAGAGCGCAGTTGGGTATCGCAGCCGATGCGCCCGAGAATTTCCAAAGCATTCAACAGTGGGGAGGTTTAGCCCCCGGGTTGACTCTGCAACGCGGCGAAACACTCTTTCCGCGTATTGCTGTTATTTCAGAAGCGGCTGCCGCTCCCGCAAAAACCGAAGCTGCCGCCGCCCATCTTCCTTTTAAACCTCTCATAGAATATGCCGATTGGGAAAAGGTTGATCTGCGGACAGGCAAGATCATGGCGGCCGAGCGGGTGGCTAAATCCAACAAATTGGTAAAACTAAGAGTCGATTTAGGAGAAGAGCGGGTCATTGTGGCGGGCATTGGCAAGGATTATGAACCGCTTGATCTTGTTGGTAAAATCATCATCGTGGTGGCCAACCTGAAGCCTGCCAAACTGATGGGCATTGAATCTCAAGGCATGTTACTGGCCGCAGGCACGGCGGAAGGTTTGTTGTTGCTTGCGGTGGATGGCGAACCATCGTCAACGGGAACAAGCATCCGTTAAGCCGCCAAGCGGGAAATTTCAGTTACCTCGTTCCCGCCGCCTTCTGCATGATAAAGATCGCTTCCGTCAGGCCAATTTTAGCATCACCGTTCACACCCTTTCCGCAAGAAGGACAGGGGTAAGGAAGCGGGGGCGGCAGCCCTGAGAGAAGCTGCAGCGCCACGATGGCATCGTCAAGCCCAATTCGACAGTCGCCGGTCAAATCGCCGGGCAACAGAATGCTCGTAAGCGCCGTAAATGCATTTACCCTGCCTTCAGAAACAACTTTACCTGCTGCTGCCGGCACTTTATCCACCGTATTCAGGATGGCCGCCTTTATATCGGCGTACCCCAGGGAAGGACATTGGGCCAGCGTCAGGCCGGCAATCCCCGCAACCTGGGGGGCGGCCATGGAGGTGCCGCTTTCCGTCTGGTATGTGCTGAGGGCTGGTTTGTTGATTATGGTAACGACGGGAGTCTCCAAGGCCAGCAATGCCGTCCCGCTTGCCCTGGTTATGGAAACCACAGGCACCCAGGCGCCGGGGCTTACCAGGGTGCCACTGAAACTAACATCAGCATTGTTATCATTGTTATAAATAATGACGCCCGTGGCGCCGGCAGCCTGAGCGTTGCTCACTTTGGCAGCAAAAGTGAAGTCGGGCAGACCCGGGGAGTTCCCTCGTTCAATAATGGCGACATTGCCTTGCACACCAGTGGGGAATTGCTCTGGATAACCCATACCACAGTCGTAGGCGGTTCCGGTAATGCCCTGCGCATCAGTTATGCCGGCAAAAGTCATGCCGGTCGCAGCGTATTCAGAGGGACTTGCCCCGGCAATCCTGATCAACGCCTCGGTGTTGGCGCCTGCCGGCACCGTTGAATATATGTTTACCCCCGGAGCCATGACATCTACACTGGCCAAACCATAATTGCTGAAAGTGGCAAAATTATCATTCTCGTCACTTGCCGCCACAGAAATAATGTTTTCAAGTTCGTAACTGGCTGGGTAACTAGGCGTTATGTCGTTGTTCATGCTTTCATTTCCGGCCGCGCAAACTGCCAGGATGCCGGCGTTTTTCAGGCCGATAAAGGCATTTTCCTCCTCGACGCTTCTTGAACCACCCCCAAAACTGCAGTTGATGATTTTTGCCCCCTTGGCGATAGCGTACTGAATGGCCTTGATAATAGAAAAGTCTAAAAATGTGCCGCTGTTATCTGCGTCTGCGGCTTTCAGAGCCATGATTTTTGCCTGCCAGTTTACCCCGGCAATCCCCCGGCTGTTATCGCCTGTGGCGGCAATAATGCCGGCAACATGGGTGCCGTGACCATAAACATCCATCGGGTCATTCGTGTTTCCTCCGAAGTCCCAGCCCCGGATGTCGTCTATATAACCGTTGCCGTCATCATCTACACCGGGCAAACCTTTCAATTCTGCGGCATTTGTCCAGATATTATTTTGTAAGTCCAGGTGACCGTAATCCACGCCCGTGTCAATAACGGCCACGATGACTTCCGGACGCCCCTGGGTAATATCCCAGGCTTCCGGGGCCTTCATTTTTGTGAGTGCCCACTGTTGTGCGATATCAGGGTCGTTTGGATTCCGGCTCGGGTAGCGTAAGGCATGTTTTTCAACATGCTCCACAATATCTGCGGCCCTGTAAATTCTTATGGCCTCCTCCTCCGTGAGTCCCTCTCGGAGCTTTATCCTTTGCAGCCGAAGAGTTATGATGCCTTCCAGAACCGCACTTCCTGAGGAACGATGCAAGGCTTCGATCTGCTGATCCGTGACGCCCGGCTTGAATCTCACCAACAGTTCTCCGGATTTGTATTGGGGCCGGGTCTGGTTATCCGCTGCCGGACCTGAGCCTCCTTGAGAAATTCGGCTTCCCGGTTGCGGGTCTGCTTTGCCGGAAAGCACGGCAGGCAAGGCCTGGCTTGGCACAGTACCATTTCCTCCGGAAGTTTCATCCTTGCTTCCCCCCTTTGTTGTCCCGGTAAGCGCCACCGCCCGGATGACGCGATAGATTTTTTTGTCGGGCAGATATTCATAAACAAGGGCGCTGCTCTGGCACAAATTATTCAGGGCTTCTTCGATAGTCACATCGGTCAGTTTCATACTGACTTTTCCGGTGACCCCATCACCCAGCGTCACTTCCATTTTTGTCTTCTGGGCAATCTCCCTCAAGACGTCGCTTACGTCAACGTCCTTGACATCCAGGGAGATTAGATCGCCCTGAACCTGGAGAGTAAGTCCTTTCCCGTCTGCTGCGGCAAATGCTTTTGAAATGAAAAAACAAGAGCTTGCCGCACCGATGACGATAGGGATGAGCATGGCGGCCAACAGAAGCCTGATCATAGAGTGAACAAGTACCTGAAGAAGGTGGTTTGAATTGATCCGGTAAGGGTTTTTTTGATCTTTCACAATGTCCTCATGGAACTGATTCTGAATTACGTCTGGGAATTCTAACACATTTCTTTAAAAGTTTGTATTATGCATTATCGGTCGGCAAGAAAATCGCCCTCATAAATTTGTCGCACATCCGGCTCTTAATGTTTCCTTGACACACCAGGCGTTTTTTCCTATATTCGCCTGACCTGGTAGCTGGCTCGGCTCAAATCAGAGGGGAAAATTGACCTTGCGGTATAAACTGCCCCTGAGGGGGATTAAAGGCGCTTGCTTGAGGCACATCATCCTTTTTTGTCTGTGCTTTTCGCTTATGGGCGGGGCGGCCTCCGGGGTGGAGATCATGATCCCCCACCTGAGGGTTAAACAGGGGAAAAGCTTTGATATTCCAATTATTATTGATAGAGCGGACAACCTGGCGGGGATAAAGCTTGTCATCGCCTACGATAAGGGTTTACTGACTTTCAAAGAGGGGAACCCCTCCAAGAGCACCCGTTCCCTCATGTGCGTAATCAATGATAAAAATCCCGGGCGGCTGATTGTGGTCATGGCCGGCGCCAAAGGGGTGAGCGGCAAGGACTTGCCCCTGGTGATTCTTTCCTTCGAGGCCAATAAGGTTGCGAAAGAAACTGTTTCCACCCGCCTGGATATTCTGGAATATCAGCTAATGAGCGATCAATTGAAAGAGGTCAAAGGTACGGTAGTTGTCAAACCATTGGACATTATTCCTTAAAAGAAGGGGGATGTGTGATGACGTCCAAAGATTTCCTGACATACGTGCCGCTGTTTCAGAAACTAACGGTTGATGATCGGGAACACCTGGGCAAGTTGATGAAAACTCAGGCCCTGAAAAAAGGTGAAATTCTTTTCCGGAGGGACAGCGAAGGCGAGAGTCTCTTTATCGTCAAAAGCGGCAAGATTAAGATTTCCCTGCAATCCCATGCGGGAGATGAAGTGGTCCTGGCCATTTTTTCCGAGTATGATTTTTTTGGCGAGATGGCCCTGCTGGACGGGCTGCCCCGTTCGGCTGACGCTACCGCCATCGAGCCGGCGGAAGTGGTTTTCCTGAATCGCAATGATTTTCTGACCTTCATGAACAGCAGCAAAAGCGCCATCCAGACCGTGCTGTTTTCCCTGTCACAGCGGTTGCGACGCACCGATGATCTGTTGCAGGATACCTGTTTCCTTAACATATCCGGGCGTTTTGCCAAAAAATTGGTTGAACTGGCAGAAACGCATGGCGAACTGGACGGTGAGGCGGTTCATATCCATTTGCCCCTGACCCAACGTGATTTGGCAAGCATGGTGGGGACGACCAGGGAAAGTATCAACAAGGAACTACGGGTTTTAAGGGAAAAAGGCCTTGTCAATACTCAGGAAAACGACATCGTCATTCTTAATATGGAACGGTTGAGACGCCGGGCGCACTAATTTCCTTCCTGTGAAGCATTTCACACCCTCTTACCGTAAATAAGCTTGACAGGCGATTATTGCAGAACTATACAAGAGCTGAGGCTTCGTAAAAAGTCCAAACTCCCCTCCCCCTTGACGGGGGAGGGTTAGAGGGTTAGGGTGGGGGTAATAAGGTACCGTATTCCTGTGTTGTTTCCCCTTACCTTTTATTCCCCCCTCCCCTTAATCCCCTCCCGCCAGGGGAGGGGAAGCGTGACTTTTTACGAGGTCATCATATTTGATTCGCAAAGGGCAGTTTCAAAGAAAATGGAGGCACGTCATGTTTACGAAAACACTTAGGAATTTGACAGTAACCGCTTTGCTGATTTTCTCAGCTCTCTTCCTGGGGGATGTAGGCCGGCTCTGGGCGTTCTCGGTGGATGTGACAAAGCTTGAATACGGCAATCCCAATCCGCCTGCCACCCCGGGCCGAAGCATAGACTATGATTTCTCCGCCGGTAATATGCCGGCTGCCAATACTGTCACCGTACCAGTAACATCGACTTTTCCTTTTGACACTGGTACAACCTTCCTTTTTTTGCCCTATCCGGCAGGCGGTGGCGGGACGAATGATGTCCAGGTTGCCCTGGACACGGTCGGCCACAGAGCTACCCTGTCATCGGTCCAGGATGGCGGCTGCATTATCAGCAGCACGAATCCGAATGTGCCCACAAGCGCGTCAGCGACACCGACTTGGATTTATGCCGCCGAACTGAAGAACTTCACCGGCATGACAGACAGCACAAAGGAGTACCGTGCCCAGATCGGCTTTGGCAGCCCGACGCCCGGCCCTCATCCGGAACTTACGGCTGCCTGGCATGCCGACAACACCCTGGTATTGCAGGCCCAGATATATGACGACACGGGCAATGGAACGCGCATCTGGTCAGCCGCCCCCGTACCATTAGGTGCTCAAAACCCCTCAACTACCGTGGTGAAGCTGCGCGTCAGCCGGCCGGCCCCCTCAAGTGCGATAGTTTTTGAGTACAGTTTAAACGGCGGGACCTGGACGGCGCTTGGCACTTATACGGTTCCAACTGCCCAGGTTTCGACCTTGTTTCAAAGCTTCCCCGCAGCATTCCCCTTTGTAGCTCTCACCGTGGGAACACCGGGCGGCGGCTATGCTCCCTATTCGAATGATGCCAATACTGTCCTGCTTGATCATTTTGACGGCGCCACGAGTGCAAGCATCCTGGCCTACAGCGAGACGGGTGCGGCGTGCGGGGCTGCGAAGCCTTCGGCAACACCGAACTCGTCTTATGTTAACGGTCCCAGTGGCCTGAGCCAGGCCCTGAACTTGAATCCCCCCACGGGACAACCTGCCGGGTCGGGGACTTACCTTCAATACCCAGGCGGACAGCTCCTGAGCCAGGCCAACGGCACGATAGAGTTCTGGACCTACCTCACGACCTACGGGGCGGGTGTGGGCCTCGTGAATCAGGGACCCTTCCCTGGTTCGTGCAACGGATGGACATATCATTTGGGGGTGAATTCAAGTGGCCAACTCCGATCAGCAGCCTGGGATGCCTTCGATGTGAACTCCGGCGCTACGACGGTGCCGCTGAACACTTGGACGCATGTGGCTGCGAGTTGGGGCAGCGCCGGCGCCAAGCTCTACATCAACGGGGTGCAGGTCGGCAGCGATGCCAATGCCGGCATGCCTGCCAGCGGGTATGGCGGCTCCGTGCTGGTCGATTACAGCGCTGTCGGTCTCCAGATCGACGAGTTGCGCATCTCGAATCTCCAGCGGACGAGCTTCGCAACCTCTGGTGGCGCAGGGACGGGGACGCATAACGCCGGCGGGACATACGTATGGAGTTCAACTACAGGTGCACTGACGCTCAATTGGCTAAGCTCCGACTTTATCTGTGAAGGACCGAAAGGCACTGAGACGAAGGCGGGAGTGACGATCACAGGCACAACCATGACATGGCCGAATGATATGACATGGGCTCGCGCGAGCGGGACGGCTGGCGACATTCTGGGAACATGGACCGCAACCGACAGTGCGACAGGGAATTCCTACGCCCTTACCTTCAATGCCGACGGCACGGTCTCTGTGACCGGGGTTATTATTGCCTGCGGCGGTGGCGGCGGCGGCCAAAACCCCTCCGTCCAATCTCAGCACTGGTCAGATGGCTATTCTGCCCAATTCAACTATAGTGACCCGAACAAGGCGGCAACCGCTGTGAGTGTGGCCGGCCCGGGCATAACAGGCTCAAAGGCACTTACCTACGATTCCAGCTGGGGGGCCTGGAGCTCTTGGATTCCGCCCAGTACGGGTGTCTCCTTCGGAACAACCTATCCTACGGGTTTGCCCTATACCTACACCTTTACCATAAACGACTCGAGCACATGGACCGCTACTTCCACCGTCTCCTGCTTTCAGGAACTCTTTGCAACTAACCTTTCTCCAACAGGGTCGGTTACGGGAACCCCCACCTTCAGTTGGACCGGGATCGCTGACTCCACAGCAAGGTATGGGATGGAACTGCATGACAATGGCGGCAATAGTATCTGGAATAACTATGATATAGCCGGTACCTCAATTGTCTATAACGGTCCTTCTCTAACACCAGGCGTAACATACAATTACAACGTGAATGTGCAGAGCAGCAGCGCCTGCAGTAGTGGCACCTCCTTTGCTCAGGGTAGTTTCACTTATGGTGGCGGAGTGGGGACTTCGCTGATTACGGTTACCAGTGATGCAACGACGCTGGCCGCACCGGTGGGTACGGCCGGAATACCAACCAGCCAGGATTTGGCGCGCCTGGATACCGCTGACACCTCCGGCCTGACGTTTCAACCGGCCTTGGTCGGGGCTTATGGGACCTTTACCGGTGTTCCGCAGGGGGCCCCGATGGGAACCCAGGTTATTAATATACCGTCTGGCAATGGACAGAACGGCTATTTCAAGGCGACATTTACGCTGCCCGCGGGATTCACGGGAGTCCAACTCACGGGTGCCTTTAATGTTGACGACTTGGGCCGGGTTTTTCTCAATGGGAACGCGCTTACGCCCACAATCTTAACAAACCCGTCCTCCTCAAATTCTTCCTTTTCCACGGCGAATACCACTTTCTTTAAGGCCGGCACAAATGAGCTCCTAATCTCTGATGCCAACACCGGAGATGGGCCAAGCGGAGCTGCTTTCTACGCCACAATTTCCTATATTGACACCACTAACCTTCTCCAGAACGGCAGTTTCAACGGTGGTCTCAACGGCTGGACGATCCAGCCCACGCTGGATGCGACAGGGTGGAACCCCCTTCTGCCGGACGGCACGGTGGGCCTCCATCCGCTTTCTTACGGTTATATGGGGACCATCATTTACCAGAACCTAAATATCACCGGGATTGCCGGCAGGACCTTTACACTGTCTATGAAATTGACAAAAGCCTCGGCGCCTCCCGGCAATACCGTGGCTGCCTACCTGACCTATGTGGATGGCAGCGGTACCACCCAGCGGGTGAGGGTTCTTAACCCCGGAAATGACAGCATTACGGCAAATACAGTTGTCACGGGTACCTTTGTGGTACCGGGGGGGGCGACGAAAATTATCAGGCTGGACATTGCCAAGGAGGATTTTGGCAGTTTTAATGTAGATGATATTTCCCTTTCCGCCGATGGCACAGTCACCTCAGGACCGATACCCACCATTGCCGGGATTTCAGCGGCAAGCGGTCTCTATGGTTCCTCTGTCACCATCACGGGCCAGAATTTCGGCGCAACCCAGGGAAGCAGCAGAGTGGTAATCCGCGGGACTAACCAGACCATCACCAGTTGGTCCGACACCGCCATTACCATTACACTTGCCGACGCTACCCGCACCGGCCACCTCTCGGTTTTCGTGGACAATGTGCAGAGCAACAGCAGTGTAGCCAATATATTTGAGGTCACATCTCCTTATTATGTGGCTGATGTAATAAAAAATAACATCAAGGTCATCAAGGGGCAAAAGGCGGAATTCGTTCTTAATCTTCAGTTCTTCAACAATTACGGCACAACTCAGGGCATCGGCTTTACCACGGATCAACCGAGCTTGAATCCTGTTTTCACCCCCGTGCCAGCCATGAACGCAGGCGGCGTGGTGATGAAGATCGATACGGCAAACCTGGCAGCCGGCACTTATCGGGGCAACATCCAGTACGGCGAGGGCGCCTCTACCACCAGGTCGGCGCCCTTCACGCTCCAGGTGGTGACGGTGACGGACATCAAATTTTATAATTGGGTGTATGATAACGTCAGTACATATGTTAAAACCTATGTCACTCAGATAGACGTTGCGGCCCAGGGGATGACGAACTTCCAGAGTATAAACAGTGAAATTACAACAAGCGATGGTTCGGTCATGACGGGGATTCCCCTTGTTTTTGCGGGTAACGATCCACGCCTTATCACTCTGTACAAGAACAACTTCGGAGGTTATGACTTCTATGCGGAGGGGGCAAACGGTCAGGCTACGGTTAACGCCGTGACGCCGGATGGCTTTACCAAACAGCTTACCTTCAATATAAATATCCCGGCGACACCGCAGGTTACCTCCATCGGTCTTTCCCCATCGTTCATAACGAATAAGTATGCCGATACGATAGCCTTTTCCGCCACGGGAACGCAGGCGATCGGTTATGGAAGCACCGGCATGCTGGCGATCAAGGAGGATACAAGAGACTGGTACAATTCAAACCTGTCCGTAAGCGGCGCCTTCAAGCTGGACCTCACTTCGCCGCCCGCCTTGGGGAATTACCTCTTCAACGCCTCCGTTTACGATGCCAATTATAATTACGTGGCGCAAAAGGTTGTGCCCCTGACCATCGTCAACGACCCTTCCTATGCCATGATCAAAGGCGGTGTGAGGTCGCTGGATCCTTCCATCCTTGGGCAGGGCATGGAAGGTTTCACCCTGGAGTTCTATGATGCACTGGGTGTAAAACAATTCAGCCGGGCATATTGGTCCTACGCCCACGGCGGCGGCGATCCTAATTTTGAGATTGGCGCCATTCCTCCCGGAACGTACAAGATCAAGTTTGTTCCGAACATGGCCTTAATCCAGTCCCAGTGGTGGCCCAATGCGGATTCTATTGGCGGCGCGCAGCCCGTAACCTTTGCCGCCGGCGCTGTTGTGGGCAACGTCTATTTCTTTGCCCAGTCCAGTCCGACCATCTCTTTTACCGGCGCAGTCCGGGATTCCAGTGTCACCAGCCCAACAACCGGGAATCCCATAACCGGGGCCAGTGTAAGTGTCCAAGAGTTTTACAGTTCCTGGGCGACGACCGATACTTCCGGTAATTTCGTCTTAACCGGCATCCCCGTGGGCCAGACTTTTACGATTAATATCAATGCTCCTAATTACGTCCCTGTTTATTCCGGCGAGCTCAGTTCAATGGCAAGTCTCTTATCGCCCTGGCCTTTCGTGCTGTTTACGACGGCGGAACTCTCACAGCCGGCATGGCAGAGCCTCTGGCAGACCGGCAAGGGCATGATTACCAGCCGGGTCGTCAACGGCGCCAATCCGAGCCAGCCCCTGGCGGGCGCCCAGATTTCCGTGACCAGCTCTTTCGGCAATACCTATAATGTCACCTACTTTGATGGCACTGCCTTTGGCGGGTCGGCAACCGCGGCGAACGGCTTGTTCTTCATTTCCGGCATCACGCCGGGCGACAGGGTAACTGTCACTGCGTCCGAGACGGGGTGGGCTTTCAATACGAATACCTATGTTGTTCGCTCCGACAGTATCAGCGAACAACTGCTGTTCGGCGTCCAGGGCGGCGTGCAGACAATTTCCTACAGCGACGCCGTCAAGGATGAAAAGGGCAGGCCGGTTGTGGGCGCTACGGTTGAGGTGGTCGGCAGCAACCCGCTGCTGCAGGCAATCACTGACGGATCCGGTATTTTCACAATATCCGGCATTCCGGCCGGGCAGACTTTTTCCCTCAAAATCAGCATGCCCGGTTATCTGCCGACCTATTCGAGCAACCTGAAGGCAACGGGGAATGTTACGGCGCTTGACAGAGCTTTTTCCCTCTACACCGCGGCAGAGGTAGCTGGCTGGGGCCTGACAGCGGGTAAAGGCGTTATTGTTGGTATGGTTAAGGATGGTCAGGATCCCGCGAGGGCCGGTATAGGCGGGGTTGTGGTCACGGCTCAGGGCGGCAGCAAGTCCTACACGGTTACTTACCGCGATGATGTCGGTAATACCCGGACGGACCGGACTTATGGGAACGGCCAATACGTTGTTCTCAATGTGGATGCCGGCGATACGGTGACGGTGACGGCCCGTAAGGCGAGCTGGGATTTTCCGACGAGAGTTTTTGTGGTTCAGGCCGATAGTGTCAGCCAGCGAGGTCTGCCCGGCAACCGGACAATGGCCGGAACCTGGGGACATCAGACACAAGGGCATATAAACGCTTCCGAGGTCGGCGGCAGCGCCACGTGGTATACGGAATCCGGCACGTTAACCTTTACGGACAACGCCGTGCCGGGAACGGGCGGTACAGCGCAAGATGCTTATACCAGGAATGAAAATGGCAGTCTTACAACCGGCACGGCGAGTTTCACCTATGCATCGCCAGTCAGGAACGCCGACGGCAGCTACACGGTTAATGTAACCGGAAACAGCTCCAAGCCGCTCCACCTTTCAATTTCTGAAGACGGAAATGTAGCGTTTGCGGACGAGCCAGGGGATGTGGCGCTCGGCATGCTGGTGCGCATTGATCCGTCCAAGACCTATGGCAATATCAATCTGAGCGGAACTTATTACGGTATTGGTTATGAGTATAACGCCAATCCCGTAGCCCCGGTGGATGGCGGCAGTGGCGGCGGCAATGGCGCCAATATGGCCATTTCCAATCTCACCAGCTTCAATGGCGCCGGCAGCTATACCTATCTGGGCCGGGCCAACAGTGACGGCATTATCTGGACCGATAATCAGCAGACGACAACGCGCCAATATTCCGTAGCCGGCAACGGCGCCATCAGCATTCAAAATGGCGCATTTCGCGGCTATCTTGCGGGCAATGACAATGTCGGTCTGGGCGGTGGCGCCTATGTTAGCAATGCTCAATCATGGATGAGCTATGTCTTCCTGAAGAAAGCCGATAGGGTCTATTCCACTGCCGATCTTGCGGGGAAGTGGGTTCTGACTGCTTTCGGCGATCATGCTGGTGGCATGGGGGGGACAGATGTCCATGCCGACACGGGAGTAAGCATTTGCGACGCTGCCGGCATCTGTAATGTGACTGTGAATACCCTGCACTCAGACGGCTCGACGACGAGCAGCTTCCTGCCGCTGACATTTACCGTAAATTCGGACGGGAGCTTTGTAAACGCTCCGGGCTCGACAGTTCCCACCGGCGCCATCGGCAATAACGGCAAGATGATGATCTGGAACCGTAGTTTTGACAATACAAGCGAGAGGACCATCGTCGTGGCGATAAAGGTAGCCAATGCCGTCATGAGTCCGATTAACAACAATATCTGGTCTGGAACTCACCATGACGTCACTGGCTATTATGCCGATTTTGTGGTGGCCGATCCCAATCATGTGCTTACTTCCGTAACGGTGGCGGGGCCGGGAATCACGGGCGCCCAAAATCTGGTTTACCGCAGCGATGCCGGGGCCTGGTGGACCATTCCGCAGCCCCTTATTGGCACTGCCCCTCCGGTTGATACATTCTACAGTCTTACCCTGACGGACGGCGTCGGCAACCAGGCAATCGTGCAACAGCGCATCAGTGGCGGCGTGGCGGCTCTTGCCACGAACCTCTTGCCCGTGGGTGATGTGACGGGCAAGATAACCTTCAGCTTTACAGGTATAGCAGGGGCCGATGGTTATCTGATTCACATGTTTGACGCCAACGGCAATATGGTCTGGCAGTCCGGCAAAGTATTGGCGACTTCCATCCCCTACGCCGGGCCGCCTTTGACGGCGGGGTCTTATAGCTACCTGGTCCACAGTTGGATGGGGAACAACAGTTCCATTGCCAGGGCAAGTTTCAATTATGCTCCGCCCGTGCAATATCCGGCCGGAGACGTTAATCATGACAAACTGGTGAACCTTGCCGATGCCCTTATCGCCCTGAAGGCGGTAGCGGGCCTTGGGGTTCCGAATGTTTTTGTCGATGGGGATGTCAATAATGACGGCCTCATTGGCCGGCCGGAAGCGCTGTTCATTATTCAGATCCTGGCAGGCTTGCGGGTTACTGATCGGCAGGCGGCGCTGGACGGCGTTAATGCGTCTCTTGCTGCTTACAAGGCAACGATCAATACAAAAGGAGCCAGCCTGACGGCAACCGACCTGCTGCCCTTTTTCCATCCCGGTTATCTGGACAGCGGCCTGAACCGGGGGCAGGGCGCGCAGGCGGATCTGCCGAACGGTGTTGTCGCCATTGATACCTTTACGGTCAACAGGGTGATCTTCTTTGATAATGTACGGAAGATCATCACGGTGGAAATAGCCTTTACGGGCACCGAAAATGGCCTTGCCGCCAGCGAAATATTCACCGAAACCTTTGCCTTTGATGCAACTTCCGGTAAATGGCTTCGGTATGGCAATCAAAGGATCGGGGAATTTTCCGTCTGGACGGGAATCAGTAGAACCATGAACAGCAGCGGAAACATAGACAACAACATCCTGCATTTCCACCTGTGGGCGCCACCCGGGACGGTCAAGCAGGTGGTTGTCAACGGCCCCGGCTTGGCGGCGGGCGGTGTTTTGTTCAGCAAGGGTGGGCAACGGCAGGAGGACGGATCCGATCTGTTCACCTCTTCAGGCGGGTCGGATCTCATTACTGGCCGTGCGTCTGCGGTGGGAGACACCTACATGTTTGCCGTTACCAAGGCTGACTCAACTACTGTCACATACATGCAGACATCGCAGGCCGTGCTTCCGGGTGCGCCCCTGGTTACGAGTCCAGCAAGCCACGCCCTGACGTCTGCCAATATCGGCAACTCTCTTCCGGTTGCCTGGACCCTTCCTGCCGGAATTACCGCCGGGGACATTATGCTTTCGGGGCAGGTTTGCAGCGTTAGCGGTTGCCAGCATGTGGATGGCGTCGTGACATCAAATACGGACGGCACGATTACCTTGCCTGCGGTGACGAATCCCACATCGGCTTACATCGATGTCCGGGTCCATCACGGCGGCGAGGTGTTCATGAATTGTGTTTTTGGGTTTAATTAATTAAGACGGACCCGTAACCGTCATACCGGCGAATGCCGGTATCCAGAAATACTTGAAAATACTGGATTCCGTGTCAAGCACGGAATGACAAAACAGGGCACGATTTTTGACGGGCATCACAATTGATGATCTCGTAAAAAGTCCGAAATCTCCTCCCCCGTCGATGGTCAGGGTGTAAAATTCCCTCCCCCTTGACGGACCCAAAGGGCCTAAAGGGGAGGGCTAATTCCCTCCCCCTTGACGGGGGAGGGCTAGGGTGGGGGTGGTAAGTGGCTGCATACCTGATGTTGTTTCCCCCTCCCTTTAATTCCCTCCCGCCAGGGGAGGGAAAATTCGCTTTTGGCGAATGTCGCAATTTACCTTGACTTTTTTTGCGGGAAGGATTACAGGGAAGCCGTTACATAGACAGCCTTTCTGTCCGCTTTCCTACCGATGGGTGCTAAAACCATGCAGGCTTTGAGAAACATAGTCCATATCATTCTGGTGCTGGCGATTGTTGCCGGGGGGGGCCCCCTGTATCACCCGACGGATGTTAATCGGGATGAGCGGACGGATCTGGCCGATGCTATTCTCCAGGTGCGGGCGTTGACCGGGGCAACGGGTGATCCCCAGGCTTTCCGGGAGCATCTGACTGATCTTCTTGCCACCCTCAAGGTTGTGTCGGGGTTTGCCAAAATCACCACTCTTCCCCATAAAGACTCTTTTTCACCCCAGCAGCAGGAATCGCCGTATCTTATTTCCCGTTACGCTGTTCCTGAAGCCCCGGTGTTGGTCGAGAGAATAACGGATACCCCTATTCCTTGCCAGTCGGTGCCAAATTCTCCACCCCTTCCGCCCCCCAAGCTTGCCTGATTAGATGAAAACCCTGCCCTCATCAAGAAGAGGAGGGGGGGCAACAGAAAATCTGCCAACAATGGGTGCGGTATGCCAAAGATAATGCAATTCATAAATAAAGTATCACATGGCGGCTTTGCCATTATTGCCGTTACGCTGCTTGCTTTTTTTTCTGCAGGCGCAGCGGACGCCGGAATCAAGCCGGGAGCCAGCTATGCCGGGGGAAATATGACCATGGAGGCGAAAAATGCCAGCCTGGCCGATTTGCTTCAGGAGATTTCCAGAACCGCCGGGGTTGACATCTTTGTGACCAAAGGCTTTCAACCGGATAAGGAACGGCTGACCATGAAGATCTATAAGGAACCCCTGGAGGATGTGTTCAAGTCTCTATTGAAGGGTTTCAACTATGCCGCTATATACGCAAAGGAAGGGAATGATTTTCGTATCTCTGCGATCAAAATATATGGCGAAGGCCAGCAGGGCGGCGATTTCGTTCCTCTTTTCCGCGGCAGCCGAACGGCGGTAGCAGAAGAGAAAAACCGTAGCGGCAAGACAGTCACGGTCTTGGTGAACACCGAAGGCGACATTGTGCGGCGGGGAGATATGACCTCCCGCAAGGGTGTCATGGGACCGGCTCAAACGGAAATTCCCGGTTCCATGATTCCTGCTACGGGGCTTCAGGAGCCCTGGTTTGCCCTGCAACTGCAATCGGAACAGGACGAAACGGAACGTTTTGCCGACATGCTGCTCCTGAAAAAACAAGTGCAAGCCACGACAGATCCGCAGAAAAAGCAGGCCCTTGCCCTTGTTTACGCCGACGAAGCGTCAAAATTCGAACAATTCAAGAGGGCTAACCAAACTAAAATTGAGAGTCTGAAACGGGTAGGACAGTTTCAGGCTATTAAGGGAAATTAAACTAAAACGGTAACCCAGGCGCGAAGGCAGCCTGTGGAAAAGAACTTAGACATGAGGAGGCATTTATGAATTCCTTACAGAAAATGACCAGGGCGATTGCTGCTTCCCTGGCAATAATCTTTGTCGTTGCAGGGGGCCTGATAATATTGGGCGCACCTGAAGCAATGGCGAAGACACTTACGGTGGGAACGGCGGCGGGAACGTATGATCCCCAGGCCGTCACGCCCGCAACGGTTGCAATTCCCATTAAAATCGATGATCCCTCTGGGGTAGGGGGGATCGCCTTTACCCTAACCTATAATCCCGCTGTTTTTCGTTTTGTGGGCCTGGAACAGGCGGTTCCCGGCGCGACGATGAGCAACGGTGACGTCTATAAGGTGCCGACTCCCGCCACGGGTGATCCCACCTACTATAACCCCTATGTCAAGGAGGCGCCTTATCAAACCGCCAACTATACCGTAACGGGGACAAACACGCTATTTTTTCAACATAACGATGTTGCCGTTGCCAGCCTGCCGGTCGGCAGAGTGCTGGTTGCGGCGGCCACAGCGGCACCCCTGCCGGGAACGACGGCAACGACGCTGTTCAATGCCAGGTTTGCCATTATCGGCGGTATAAACGGCACGGCCTATCCCATACAACTCTTGCAAAGCATCATCAATAACCCGCCTGCCGGGTACATAACGGACACCTTCCTGCCCGTGTTAGTGGGGACGGGGACAGCCGGTACGGATGGCATGTACGCTTCCCTTGATTTTCCCCTTATACCCGCCACGCTCGTGGCCGGCAGCATTACCGTCACCGCTCCGACCTTCAGCCTGGGCGGCAAGGTAACCTATGCAGGCACAGGAGCAAATGCCTCCGGTTGCACCGTAACGCTTCAGAAAGAGACGGCGGTGGCCGGTGTCTATGCCTTTAACGGCCAGACGACAACCGATAGCAACGGCAACTATGCATTTGCCGGAAGGTCGGCGGGAAACTTCAAGGTCGTCGTAATTTCTCCTGATCCTACCTATAACGGCGGCGAACTTGCTGTTGCTCTCAGCGCCAGCAAGGCAGACGCCAACATTGCCCTGCAACCAAAACCGCAACCGGCGCGCATTTCCGGCTCAGTCAGCGGTTACATACCGGGCCTCCAGGCAAAAGTGGTCGATGGCTCAGGAAACGTCATGGGAATCTTCAATATCGCCAGTGACGGGACATGGAGCAGCGCTCTGATGCCCGCCGGTGGAACCTACACCTGGTTCCTGACCTATGGCAGCTTAAGCTCCGGTCCCTACGCCGACAAAGCCGCCCAGCCTTTCGATGCTGCGCAGTTGAAGAGCATTTCCGGCACAATCACCGGGACGGCGGGCGCGGGCGCTTTGACGGCGGCTTCCGTTGCCGGTAAGCTGATGAAGACCTTACAAGTTACGGCCAACGGCGCCTACACGATCAGCAATCTCGTTCCGGCGGATGATTACGTTGTTTCGTTCGTAACAACGGGTCAACCGGTGACGTACTACAACGGCAAGACCGATGTCAGCCAGGCAGCGAAAGTGAATGTCTCGACGACAAATGCTGAGGGTATCGATTTTACCTTTATCCCGCCGGCGGCTCATATTACCGGCGCCATAAGCGATGCAGGCGGCGCAGTTGCCGGCAAGACTGTTTATGGATTTGAAGTCAACACCTTTGCCCTGGTTCAGGCGACAATCGCTGCAGGCGGCACATATGATCTGACCGTCAAGCCGGGAACCTACGAGGTCTTTGTGATTAAGGGCAACGGTAATATCTTCTACTTCTACAATACCGATGGCACGCCGACACAGACGGAGTCGAATGCCGCTCTGGTTGCCGTAGCAGACGGAGCAACAGCGGCCGGCACCAACATCGTCATCACCGAGGCCGATAAAACGCTTACCGGCCAGGTCACTTATCGCACATCTACGGGTAGCCCGGCGCCGAACGTCCTGATTACCGCTTCATCGGCGACACAGCGCGCTCTCGGTTTGACTGGTCAGGATGGGAAATACACCATTACCGGTCTGGTCGGCGGCGTAACCTATACCGTTGCAATGAAGCCGTTAACGGGCAATTATGCCGTCCAAACGGCAACCATTGTTGCCGGAACGGATACGACAAAGGATTTCATCATCGACACCGGTGTAATTCTTTCGGGGACCGTAACGGATAGTCAAAGCACAAACTCCGTCGGCGGCGCCATGCTTTTCCTTAAAGATCAACAGACGGGCGCCCTTGCGGGCGGCAGAGTTTACTTCTCCGCTGCAAATGGCACCTACAGCATCGGCGATATCCGGCCGGGCAGCTATACCCTGGAAGTAACCCATCCCGATTACCAGGGCAGCACGACGGATATCGTCATCAATGAGGATAAGACACAAAACGTGGCCCTGCAGAAAGGCGGCTACTTCAAGGGAACGGTTGTGGACGGCAATAATGCCAATGCTCCGCTTGTCGGCGTGACGGTCATCGTTACCCGCGCTTCGGGAACGCCGGTTTACACGGTAACCAACAGTTCTGGCGCCTACAGCGTTTATGGACTCGATCAGACGCTGAATGACTATATGCTCATCGCCCAAAAACGGGGTTACGAGCGTCAGGTGAAAATACTGAAGCAGCCGGCTACCACCGATACGGCGGGCAACACCGTGGACTTTACCCTGGCGCCGCCGGTAACGACCTTCAAGATTTCCGGCGCCGTCACGAAGAGTGATACGACGGGGGTAAGCGGCGCGATTGTCATCGTCGCTTCCCAGTCGAAGAACTTTGTGGGGACCACGACGACGGATGGAGCAGGCGCTTATGCCATTACGGGCCTGCTGAATGCTGCCGACTACAAGATCGTTGTGATCCCCGGCGGCAATCTGCCGACGCAAGCGGCGACCTTTACGGTTAGCAGCGCCGATGTGACCAGGAACTTTACGATACAACTGGGCAATGATATTGGAGGAACCATCTCCGGTCCCTTAAATGGTGCGAATACCTATGTTTTCCTTTATAAGGGGACGGCATACATAGGCTTTGCCAGGACAACGGACGGCAGCTTCCTGTTTAAGGCTTTGACAGCAGGCCAGGATTACAAGGTGCTGGTCGTATCGGCAGGATTCTCGCCACAGTGGTACACGGGCCAGAGTTCTATCAATAACGCAACCGCGATTACGACCGGAACGACTAATCTTACCTTAACATTAACAGCGGCGCCGTAAATGCAAAAAGGGGGGCCTGTTCGTCAGGCTCCCCCTTTTATTGTGCAACCACAATCTTGGGCAGGAGAATGGAGAATATGAAACTACGAAATTTGCACAGATATGGGCTTGGTCTTCTTTTGCTTTGGAGCTTGTTCGTAAGTTTACCCGTCTCTCTTCAGGCGGCGACAGGCTATGAGGTGTCAAATATTGTTTTAGCACCGACCGTAACCGGGCAGTATGTTCGAGTTCCGGCGACGGGGCTGGATGTGACCTGGAATGCTCCCGCCGATGCGGCATCGGTTATGTATTATTATCTGAAGTTCACCACGTCGAATACCCCACTTACAAACCAGGAGTTGAACGATACGGTTAATGATTTTGCCGTAACCGGGGCTGACCAGAGCATCTTCAGCAAGACGATCGCGCAGAGTTTTTTTACTTCCTATGATTCCAATCAGGTGCATTACCTTCATATCAAGACCCAGTATGTGCCGGGGTCTTACAGTGACGATGTCGTTGTCGGCCCCATTTTGGTCGATAATGCAAACCCCACGGGCACCATTTCCCTCAATCCCTCTTCGGGGAGTTCGACACAATTCGACATAACCGTTTCCCCGTCCGAGCCGGTCTATTATTGGCTTAGCAATACAGCCACGTTCCCTGGAGGAGGTGGGCAAGACTCACGAATATCGACGACGGCAACCTGGAACCTGTCACCGGAAACACCCTATAGAAATGTGACCATCTATTCCTGGCTTCAGGATATCGCCCTCAATCCGCAAACCCTCTCAGCGCCTACGGCCACGGCCATTTATGCTTACCAGGCGCCCGTGGCCATCACTCCCAATACGGCCTCCATCGAGGTGGGAAACAGCCAGGTCTTCACAGTTGATGGCAGTACGACCTATACCTGGACGCTCAATGTCACCTCGGAAACAGTCGTCGCAGCATTTTCCGGCGGGAGCACCGGCGTCGCTTCCGTTACCGTGCTGAGCAGCGCCGCAGGAACGTTCACCCTAACGGCGACCCCGACGAGCGGCTCCCCCCTTACCTCCGGGACAATCACCGTAGTGCAGACGGTAAAACCGGGAGATGTGAATAATGACGGAGACATCACACTTGATGATGTGAAATTAGCCTTTGGTTTTTTCCTGGGCGCATCTTCTAATGCCCAGCAATTTTCTGCAGCAAATGTTTACGATGACAGTGATGGCAATACTTCCATCAGTCTTCACGATGTTAAAGGGGTGTTTACGCTTTTCTTAGGTGGAACATTATAAGAAAATAAGGAGGATCTAATGAATTGTTCGAAGAGACTTTACTATTTTACCAGAGGCCTGGCTTTGTTACTTGTCATGTCAGTCCTGGTTTTAATCGGCAGCGCTGCGAATCCGCCGGTAGTGAGCATTCCGGCGAATATCGCCGCTGGTCCGGGAAGTACGGTGATTGTGCCGATAAATATCACGGGTGTTGTCGGTGCCGGTATCGGTGCTTATGGCGTACGCCTTGACTATGATGCGGCTGTGCTATCAAGCCCGACAGTTGTAACGACGGGAACCCTGTCGGAGGGAAAAACAGTTCAAACTTTTGCTCCTCCCAGTGATGGTATCGGTAAATTTTCGGCGGGTATTGGCTTTGGTTTTAATCCCACTGCTGATGGTATCCTCGTAAAAGTTCAATTTAACGTTAATGCGAACTTTACCGGTACATCGCCGATTACCATTGTGGGCGACAATGTCAAATCTGTTCTATCAGCAGCGGATTTTACGCTGATTACCACGACCTTTACCGACGGGTCAGTAAAGGCCATCGATGCAGCGGGGCCGGTTACATCTAACGTTGCTGTTACAGCAAACGATATTCCCCTAGGGACAGCTTCAATAAATTTAACGGCTCAGGTTGATGATTCAACGACTGGGAAAAATAACATCCAGGCGGCAGAATATTTCGTTGATACCCAGGGAGCAAACGGCGCGGGCATAGCAATGTCTGCTTCCGACGGTTCGTTCAGTTCCATGACGGAAAATGTTCAGGCGGCAGTTAATACCTCCACCTGGACGATAGGAAATCACACCCTTTATTTGCATGGTCAGGATAGTGAAAATAATTGGGGTGCGGCGCAATCCATCACGGTAAGCGTTTACCAGGCCCCGGTAGCGCCGGTCCTTACCGATCAGGCTGCCTCTATCAGCAATAATAGGCCTGCGTTCACTTGGGCGGCCGTTACCGGCGCCACCTATGACCTGCAGGTTGCCACCAGCGCTGATTTCTTGTCAGGAATTGTTGTTAACCAAACGGGGATTGTGGTTACCAACTATACGCCGACAACAGCCCTTACGGATGGGAACTACTACTGGCGTGTCAGGGCGGTGGATGCGCAGAACCATGCGGGCGCCTGGGCCACCGGCACGGTATTCGCTCTGGATACTACTCCGCCTGCGGCGGTGACGGGTTTGGCGGTGACGCAATTAGCCACCGGGAATCTGAGAATTGACTGGACCAACCCGACTCTCGACTTTGCCGGGGTCATCGTCGTGGCTGCCACCAACGCCGCTCCTGCCCTGGCGCCGGCAAACGGGACAACTTATACGGTTGGCTCGGACGGTGTTGTGGCTGTGGGCGCCGTTAATACCTACACGGATATTCTGGCGCATGGCATCCACAGGTATTACAAGGTTTTTGCCTATGATAGCCTGAAAAATTATTCCCCGGCCGCTTCCATAGATGCAACGAGCGCCGATTCTACGCCTCCTGCCATGCCCACTGGTTTTACCGCCAATCCGGGAGACACGAAAGTGACATTGAGTTGGACAAATCCGGCGGACAGTGATTTTGCCAAGGTTCTCATCCTGTATCGTCAGGGAACTGCGCCTGCAGGGGTGCCGGCCGTTGATACCACCTATGCCGCAAACGATGTGATCGGTGATGCCACGGTAGGTTATGTGGGCAGTGCCCAGACTGCCGTCATCAGCGGACTTGCAAATAACAGTGCCTATTCCTTTGCCATTTTTTCCTACGATGAACGTCCCAACTATTCGGCGGCGGCTACCGCTGGCGCCACGCCCATCCCCTTCGGCATAACCGCGCCGAACCTGCCCACGGATATCCGTGTGGGTGAGCAATTAGTCTTTACGGGGACCGGCGGCTCGGGGAGCTATAGCTGGACCTTTACCCTGGGGGCCCCTGCCACGGTAAACGGCAACAACATTACCTGGACGGCCCCGGCTACCTTGGCTGCTTCTCCTACGGCCGTAACGGTAACGGTAAAAGACGCAAACAATACCCAGGTAACGGCAAGCGGCTCCATAAATGTTTATGTCCTGCCGGACCCCGTGGTCACCAATCAGCCGGCAACGACGGGAAACAATAAACCGACCTTGGCCTGGAATGCTGCCACGAATGCGACGCTCTACGATTTGCAAATAGCAACAGACGTCAATTTCGCCAACATCGTGGCCGCTCCCACGGGTTTGACTACCCTTAATTACACGCCTGCTGCCAGTCTTGCCGATAGCACCTATTACTGGCGTGTATCTGCCATTGATGCGCAGAACCACCGTAGCGGCTGGGTAGCCGGCACTGCTTTCACCGTCGATACGACGCCTCCTGCGGCAGTTAACGGTTTGACGGCAACCCCGCAGGCCAGCGGCAATATTCTTGTCGCCTGGACGAATCCTGCGGCTGATTTTTCCGGGGTGGTAGTAGTTGCGGCTACCGATGCCGCCCCCGCACTGGCGCCCGTCAATGGGACAACATATGTCGTAGGACAAAACGGCGTCGTGGCGCTGGGCAGTGCAAATAACTACACTGATATCCTGGCCAACGGCATCCACCGGTATTACAAGGTATATGCCTATGACAGCGTTAAGAATTACGCTGTTGCGGCAGCGCAGGATGCGGTAAGCGCGGACACCGCCCCGCCCGCGGCAGTGACGGGCTTGACGGCCAACGCCGGTAATGCCCAGGTGACCCTGAGTTGGACGAATCCGGCGGATAGCGATTTTGCCGGGGTGATCGTGCTCGTAAAGACGGCCGCCTCGCTGGCGGTTCCCGTTGCCGGCACGTCCTACGCTTTGAACGCCTCCGTTGCCGGTGATGCCGGCACTACGGTGGCGTACAAAGGCAATGCCGCAAACGCGGTGATAACCGGCCTTACGAACAACACCAAATACTACTTTGCCGTTTATGCCTATGATGAGCGGCCCAATTATGCCGCAACCGCGGCCACGGTAGATGCCATTCCCGGTCCACCGGTTATTTCCACACCTGCCCTGCCGGCGGATGTGCATGTGGGGGGTCAGTTGACCTTCACGGCCACAAGCGGCACGGGCAGCTATAGTTGGACTGTTACCGCAGGAACGCTGTCGGCCTCGACAGGGGCAAGCGTTACCTGGACGGCGCCGGCGACGGTGAACTCTGCGCCGACACCGGTAACGGTGCGAGTGACGGATCCGACCACCTCGCTTTATGTGGAGGGGACGGTTAACGTCTATCCCAATGTCGTTGTTTCCGATAAACCTGCTACGGCGCTGGTTGTCCAGTCCGGTGCAAGCAGCGTTGCCTTCCATGCGGCGGGCGGCGATAGTTCCTATACCTGGACAGTGAAGAACGCGGCCGGTACTGTTGTCGGCACGCCGCAGCCGGGTGGCAGTTTTGTCTTTAACGCGCCCACTTCCGGCGCTTTTGCCGGCGAGTACACCATTGAGGCGGCGGACAGCAGGGGGAGCAAAGACAGCTTCAAGGTTCAGGTTCCTTTCACCCTTGACCCAGCGACGAAAACATTCCGGAAAGATGTCCCGCAGACTTTTACCATTGGTGGCGCCGTGGGGACATACACCTGGGATATGATGACGAAAGCGACCGATGGCAGCTTCACGAAAGTGCCCAGCGCCAACATGGCGGATTACGGGACTTGGGCGGCTGACCCGGCCGATCTCAACAATACGGCCAAAAACAGGCTTACGCCGTCAGGCGCCCTGACCACGGCCAAAACCTTTTATCTCAAAATCACCATCGCCGCTGATAGTGATCTGACGGCCGACAATGGTTTGAATGCCCAGACCTTCGGGCCATTCCAGATTATTCCGGTCTCCACCTATACGGCTAATGTGAAAAAGAGCGATGGGACGGCCCTCGCCGGCGCCGTTGTGTCCGTAAACCTGGCTGGCCAGGCGGCGGTAACCACTGGGACGGACGGCAAGGCCGCTTTTGCCCTGCCCGATGGCGGGAAGTACGCCTATGCGGTTAAACTTGCCAATTATATAGATCAGACTCTGTCTTCGGCGGAAAAGTCATTTACGCTGACGATGATTGCCGCCGATGCGGCCAAGGCGATCAAAGGGACCGTCGTGGCGCAGGCTGGCGCTAAGGTTACCGCCTACCAGCCGGCTTCCCTGGCAACGCAGTACGAGACAACGGCTGCGGCCAACGGTACATATACTATTAATCTACCGTCTGCCGCCGCCGCTACCGGTTGGACGGTCGTGGCGGCCAAAACCGGTTTCGTCACGGGGAAACTTACCAACGTGAGTGCTGGCGCGGCAACTGTTGACTTTAATCTTGTCGCCTTAACCGGCGTTGCACCGGATGTTGATTCCGCAGGCGGTTCCGTGCCTCTCAACGATCTTAGCGGTCTTACCACTGTGGGGAACGTACTGGTACCGGCGGGAGGTCTGACGAAAGACGCCACGTTCGTCATTCTCTCAAGCGCCGTTACCGCAAATAGCTTTACGAAGGCGTCACCGGGCTACGTTTATGATATCAAGGCCCAGGACTCCTCCAACGCAGACCTGTCAGCTGCTGACATCAAGCGGATAATCATCACCCTGCCTATTGATATAACCGTTGTGAAGCCGGGTGATTTGGAGAATAATCTCTACTCCATCTACTATGCCAAGACCGTGGCCGATATGGTTGCCGGCAAGGTTACAGCCGTGCCCTTTGGCAACATTATCAGCACTGATTATGTGGGCACCGACGGCAAAGTAGGCTCGGTGACCTTCTTTGTTGATCACCTGACGGTATTTGGGGTCGGTGTCGGTGCGGGCATTGAAGATGATTCCGACAGCCGTTGCTTTATTGCCACGGCAGCTTATGGCTCCTATCTCGAAGGACATGTCCAGGTTCTGCGGAATTTCCGGGATGCGTTCCTGCTCACGAACAAGCTGGGGCAGGCCTTCGTGTCCTTCTATTATCGTAATTCGCCGCCCGTGGCGAACTTTATCGCGAAGCACGATACGCTTCGTGCCTTGGCTCGTGCCGCACTTACGCCGTTGGTCGCCTTCAGTTATCTTTCCCTGTATGCGACAATGGCGCAGAAACTGATGCTGATGCTTTTCTTCACCGCCTTTATTTTGGGGGCATGTATGATCGTCAGGCGGACAAGAAGACTGTCATAAGTTTTGTGACAGGGCAGTTGTAAAAGTTTAGAAAACCGGTTTAGCTAACGGTCATTTGGTGGCAAAAGAGGGGACGCTTACAGAAGCGCCCCCTCTTTTTTAGCCGACTTTTATCTTGACAACATTGTCGCAATTATTGTATCGACAACACACCTTGGAGTTGTCGGGGGAGCGGATGCTGCTGAAAAGCGGTATCACCGTGAAATTGCAGCGGTTAGTATAATTTTAACCTCGCGGCTCCTTAGCCGTATGTGGTTACTTTGTAGTGATTTTGTGTACGCTTTTTCTCGCGAGGTTCTTGGATCATGATTGAATACCTTCCCATTCTTGTCATGTTGTGCTTTGGCTTGTTCATTGCCGGTCTGATGGTCGGCGCATCACATTTCCTCGGTCATAACATTCGCAAGAAAACGAAACGTGCCACCTATGAATGCGGCATGCAGACCATCGGTCCGGCGCATATGAGAATGAATATCCGCTACTATATCATGGCCATGCTGTTTCTGATTTTTGACCTTGAGGTTATGTTTCTCTATCCCTGGGCGGTGGTGGCGGGTGGTCTCAAAATGTTCGGTTTTCTGGAGATGCTGTTTTTCATTTTTATTCTCCTTGTCGGTTATTTTTACGTATGGAAGAAAGGTGCCTTGGAATGGGAATAGATGACACCGCTGCCGCTTCTGTGCAGGATGTGATTAACTGGGCCAGGAAAAATTCCGTTTGGCCGGTGACTTTCGGTCTGGCTTGCTGCGCGCTGGAGATGATGGTGGCCAGTTCGGCCACTTACGACATCGCCCGTTTTGGCTCGGAGGTCTTCCGCCCCTCTCCTCGCCAGGCGGATCTCATGATTGTGGCCGGCACGGTCACAAAAAAGATGGCTCCCATGCTGAAGCGCATTTACGAGCAGATGCCGGAGCCCAAATGGGTCATTGCCTATGGCGCCTGCGCCTGTAGCGGGGGAATTTTTCAAACTTACAATGTCGTTCAGGGGGTGGATGAGATCATCCCGGTGGATGTCTATGTTCCCGGCTGTCCGCCGCGCCCGGAAGGTCTGCTCAAAGGCTTGATCGCTTTGCAGGAAAAGATTGGCAGGGAAGCGCCCGGTTCCAGAAAACTGGTCAGTTTGCCTTGGGGGGAAAGTAATGGTTAGGTGCATGGCAGGCGACTTGCTGAGAGGGAAATGTCCCGACGCAGTGCTGAATATTGTCGAGTTCCGGGGCGAAACGACCATCACCGTAAGCTTAGGGCAGCTACGGGATGTCATGGCTTTTCTTAAGGAAAGCGATAACTGCTCCTACGACTTGCTATTGGACCTTGCCGGTGTGGATCGTGGCGACGTTGCGCCCCGGTTTTTAGTTGTTTATCTGCTGCATTCCATGAAATTTAACAACCGGTTGAGAATCAAGGCCGAGGTGGCAGAAGGAGCTGCGGTAGATACGGTGAGCGACATCTGGAAGGCGGCCGATTGGCTGGAAAGGGAAGCCTATGACATGTTCGGCATCGGTTTCCGCAATCATCCGGATTTGCGGCGTATTCTGCTGGAAGAGGAATTTGCCGGTTTTCCTTTAAGGAAGGATTATCCCCTGGCCGGACCTGACTTCGGGAAACCTTTTAACGTATGTTTACCGGAAGAGCAGTGACTGAGCCGTTAACCGTGTTGTTTTTTCATAATTAATTAATACGAGGACCGCAAAGAGATGGCTGAAACTCGTTATATGACGATCAATATGGGGCCACAGCACCCGGCAACGCACGGGGTGTTGCGCCTGCTTTTGGAATTGGATGGAGAAATCGTTGTCAAGGCCGTGCCGCACATCGGTTACCTCCATCGGGGGGTGGAAAAGCTCTCCGAATCACTAACCTATCCCCAGGGCCTGACCTTGACGGACCGTCTGGACTATACCAGCGCCCTTTCCAACAATCTGTCCTATTGTCTGGCCGTGGAAAAGCTTCTGGACATCAAGATTCCCCAGAGGGCACAGTATCTGCGGGTCATGTTTGCCGAACTCCAGCGGATTTCGGCCCATCTGCTTTGGCTTGCCACCCACGCCCTCGATCTCGGCGCCATGACGCTGCTTTTTTACGCCTTCCGGGAGAGAGAAGCGGTCACCGAGATCCTGGAGTTGGTGACGGGAGCCCGTTTGACGCCCAGTTTTATCCGGATCGGCGGTCTGGCGGCCGATATTCCCGAGACCTTTTTGCCCCGCGTCAAGGAGTTCCTTGCGGACATGCCGCGACACATTGCGGAATATGAGACGCTGCTGACGGATAACATCATCTGGAAAAAGAGAACGCAAAATATCGCGCCGCTGTCTGCAGCGGAGTGCATCAATTACGGCGTCACGGGACCCGTGTTGCGGGCCGCCGGCGTTAATTACGACGTGCGGAAGGCCTACCCCTATTCCGGTTATGAGGATTTCGATTTTGAAATTCCCCTGGGCACGAAGGGCGATGTCTATGATCGTTACCTCGTACGGCTGCTGGAGATGAAACAGTCCATCAGGATTGCGGAGCAGGTTATCGCCAAATTGCCCGCGGGGCCGGTTATCGCTTCCGATGCTTTGCAGGTGGTGCCGCCGGCGAAGGCGCAGGTGGGCGAGGATATTGCGGCGCTTATCAGGCACTTTAAGATCATGCAGGAAGGCTTCAAGGTTCCCGTGGGCGAGGTTTATGCGTCCATCGAATCGTCGAAGGGCGAGCTTGGCTTCTACTTCATCAGTGACGGCGGCAACAAGCCCTTTCGGATGAAGATCAGGCCGCCGTCCTTTATCAATTTGGGCGCCTTGCCGAAAATGATTGAAGGGCAAATGGTGGCCGATGTCGTAGCCGCAGTCGGCAGTATCGACATTGTGCTGGGGGAGATAGACAGATAGGATTTCATCTATGGCAAATGTAATATTCAGCTCCTGGCGGCAGGAAATCGTCGATAATAGAGACCTGGCGGAGAAAGACTGTAAGGACGTGCAGAATATCGTCCTTCCTGCCGACTTTGGCGCGCAGGAGCCGATTAAAGCCTTTATGGGCTGGGATGGCATTGTGCTTCGCGATGACGATGTCGATATCGTGGATATGTGCGCCAAGTATGCCGTTGCGGTGCAGGCGGAGTCCTGCGGCAAATGTTTCCCCTGTCGTATCGGCACCCGGATCGTCGGCGATTGGCTGCAGGAGATTGCCGACGGCGCCGGGCAAGCGGCGCATCTGCAAAAAATTAAAAACCTGGCGGGCAGCATTCGCAATGGCGCCCTTTGTTCCATCGGCCAGACCGGCATGCTGCCGATTCTCCATGCCCTGGAACATTTCCCCCAGTCTTTTCAAAAGGCGATCGGCGCGGGCAAGAAGGTTAAGGAAGGCAAATACCGTTTTGCCGTCACAGCCCCTTGCACCAGCGCCTGCCCTTCCAGTCTCGATATTCCCCGTTATCTGGAAGAAATCAGTGAACAGAAATTTACGGAGTCGCTGGCGACAATCCGGAAGAGCGTCTGCATGGCGGGCACCCTGGGAAGGGTTTGCATCAGGCCCTGTGAAGCGAACTGCCGCCGGGCCAATCTCGATGAAGCTCTTTCCATTAAGTACCTGAAGCGTTTCGTGGCCGATGAAGAAACAGAAAAGCGTCGTCGCCCGGCGCTTGCGCCGGGAGCCAGTACCGGCAAGAAGGTAGCCGTGATTGGCGCCGGGCCGGCCGGTTTGTCCTGCGCCTACTATTTGGCCTTGCTCGGGCACCAGGCGACGGTTTTTGAAAAATTGCCCGAACCGGGCGGCATGGCAGCGGTTGGCATTCCCGATTACCGCCTTCCCAGATCAATCCTGGGCAGTGAAGTGGCCTTTCTGCGGGAAGCCGGGGTGGAACTCCGCTTCGGCAGCGAGGTGGGAAAAGACGTGAAATTTTCCGAGCTCAGAAATGCTCATGATGCCGTCTTTATCGGTGTCGGCGCCCATGACAGCATCCCCATGGGGGTGGAGGGAGAAGAGCAAAATTACCGCGGCTTCATCTCCGGCGTCAAATATCTGTTGGACATCAATCAGGGTAAAGACCCCTATCCGGAAGGCAAGAAGGTGGTGGTGGTCGGCGGCGGCAATGTGGCCATCGATTGCGTGCGTTCCTCCTTCCGGGTCGGTAAGCCCGACGTGAATCTTGTTTACCGGCGTTCCAAGCTGGAAATGCCTGCCGATCCCGTGGAAATTAAGGATGCAGAGGAAGAAGAGGTAAATTTCCATTATCTTTGCAACCCGACGAGAATTATTGCCGAGGCGGGCAAGGTCGTGGGGGTGGAATGTGTCCGCATGGAATTAGGGGAGCCGGATAAAAGCGGCAGACGCAGGCCCATACCGGTTCCCGGCTCGGAATTTGTCATTGCCACGGATATCCTTATTCCCGCCATTGGTCAGAAGGTTGACCTTTCCTTTCTGGAAGAGCAAGATGGCATTAAGCTCACAAAGTGGAACACCGTTGATTCGGATGGGGAAACATTCGCCACCTCGCAGGCAGGCGTGTTCAGCGCCGGCGACTGTGTAACCGGTCCCGATGTGCTGGTCCGGGCTACGGGAACAGGGAAAAAGGCCGCCGGCATGATCGACCTTTATCTCCGCGGCGCCAAGCTGGAAGTGAGCGTGGAGGAAAGATTCCGGCAATTGTTTGCCAATATTGGCGTCTATGACAAAAATGAGTGTGTAGGCATCGTCGGCGCCCGCTTGAGGTCGCATTTGCCGATGCTTGAGCCGGCAGCGCGGAAACATACCTTTGAGGAAGTTGAGCAGGGTTTTAAGGTTGATGAGGCGATCGGTGAGGCGGACCGCTGCCTGCGCTGCTACCGCATCGGTATGGTTGCCCTTGGTTAAGATTCTCATAAGAATAAGATGAACCATCCAAACAGCTAAGGTCGCAAATATGGTACAGCTTGATTATCTTTTGGAAATAGTCATAAAAAACGTGGTGGTTGTCACCGTGCTGATGCTTTTTGTGGCCTATCTCACCCTGGTGGAAAGAAAGTTTCTCGGTTACATGCAGGTCCGGCTGGGACCCAACCGGGTGGGTTGGTGGGGCCTGCTTCAGCCTATTGCGGATGGCATCAAGTCCTTCCTCAAGGAGGACCTCATCCCCGCGAATGCCGATAAGCCCGTCTTCGTGATTGCCCCGATGATTTGCCTGGTAACTGCGCTGGCCATGTTTGCCGTGATCCCCTTCGGGGACAGTGTCACCATCTTTGGCCGGGAGATTAAACTGGTCATTGCCGATGTGGATATAGGCATACTTTATATGTTTGCGATGGCAACGCTGGGGGAATACGGGATCGTCCTCGGGGGATGGTCGTCGGGCAACAAATTCGGCATTATGGGGGCTTTGCGGGCTGCCGCTCAAATGATCAGCTACGAAGTGGCTTTGGGCCTGGTCGTCCTGAGCGCCGTTATCATGACCGGTTCCCTGCGTCTCACGGATATCGTGGAAGCGCAGCGGGGAGGGTGGTTCATTATTTATCAGCCCTTTGCCTTCCTCTTGTACATTATCGTGGCGCTGGCGGAGATTAACCGTACGCCTTTCGACATGCCGGAATCGGAAAGCGAATTGGCCTGCGGCTTCAACATTGAATACAGCAGCATGAAATTTGCCGTTTTCATGATTGCCGAATATGTCCATTTGGTAACAGTGGCCGCCCTGGCGACGACTCTTTTCCTCGGCGGCTGGCTGGGACCGTTGCTACCCGGACCGGTATGGTTCGTGGGCAAGGTTTTCCTTATGGCTTTGCTCTTTATCTGGATCAGGGGCACCTATCCCCGCATGAGATACGACCATATCATGAAATTCGGGTGGAAATTTCTTTTCCCGGCCGCACTGCTTAATTTGGTGGTAACCGCCTTGATCGTGGCGGTAAGATAGAATATGGGTGAACAGTTATGATTATCCCGCTTTTAAAAGGCTTAAGGCTCACGCTCAAGATGTTTTTTTCCAAGCCGATTACCATCCGGTATCCGGAGGAAAAGAGGGCCATATCGCCGCGTTGGCGCGGCATGCACTATTTCGAGAAGAACGCCCGGGGGGAAACGGCCTGCGTTGCCTGCGGCTTATGCGTTGCCGTCTGCCCCTCCCGTTGTATTACCCTGGAAATCAAGGAGCGAGAAGATGGCACACGTTACCCCGGCCGCTATGAAATTGAAGCTCTCCGCTGCATCTTCTGCGGTTTTTGTCAGGAGGCCTGTCCGGTAAATGCCATCAGGCTGGGGGGGGATTACGAATATGTCCATTATGCAAGAAAGGACTTTCTTCTTACCACGGAGAAGCTCCTTACTGCCGGCAGAGGATAACTATGGAAATGACAGGCGCCCAGGGAATTATCTTTATTGGTGTGGCATTATTGGCCATTATTTCCGCTTTGCTGATGGTAACCAGAAAAAATCCCATCCATAGCGCGCTATGGATGATTGCCACTTTTTTTACCATGGCCGTGATCTATCTTTTCTTGAATGCCCAATTTATTGCCGTTGCCCAGGTCATGGTTTACGCCGGCGCCATCATGATGCTGATAATTTTTGTCATCATGCTGGTGCAAATGGAGAAAGGCGAGGGCGAAGCGGTTTTAAAGCCGCGCACCTCCAAGATAAAGGTGGCCGGGTCGGTGGTGGCGGTTGTCCTGCTCCTTGAGATGCTGTTAGTCACGCTGTTTTATCATAAAACAGGTGTTGAAGGGGATTATACGGCAGAGATTGTGAACAGCATCGGCAATGTGCGCACCGTTGGCTCCATCCTATACGGCCAGTACCTTTTCCCCTTTGAAATTGCCTCGATTTTGCTATTGGTGGGTATTGTAGGGGCGGTCGTCATCGTCAAGAGGAAATAGGAGAACTTCATGTTCCAGATAGATGCATCCGTTTTGAGTTTTGCCCTAAGCGGCGTTCTTTTTACGATTGGAGCCATCGGCGCCTTGACCAGACGCAATGTGATCGTCATCTTCATGTGCATCGAGTTGATGCTTAATGCGGTAAACCTGGTTTTTGTCGCCGGCGGCAGCGCGCTTTCCTCGATGGATGGCTCGGTCTTCGTTTTTTTCATCATGACGGTTGCCGCCGTGGAAGCGGCGGTTGGATTGGCTATCTTCGTCATGGTCTTCCGTCTGCAGGGGACGGTAAATGCTGATCAGGTAAATCTCCTGAAGGGTTGATTTCGTAGTTTTATCTTTGCCGTTATGCCTGTCCGCAGGGATAAATTTTATTTTGCAGTCAAGGGGACCTATGCAAATGGCTGACTACATCTGGCTTATTCCTTTTTTCCCGGCCTTGGGGTTTATCATCAACAGCTGCTTTGGCCGTAGAGCGTCGAAAACATTTGTCTCCTGGGTTGCCTGTCTGGCGCTTTTTTTCTCCTTTCTCACAGCCGCCGCCATTTTCTGGCAGTTTTTGGAACTGCCGGCGTCGGCGCGGATTTTTGAAAGAGATATTTATACCTGGATCAATTCGGGCGAGTTTAAGGTGCCGATCGGTTTCCGTATCGACGCCCTTTCCATTATAATGTGTCTCGTCGTCACGGGGGTGGGCTTTCTCATCCACGTTTATTCCGTCGGCTATATGCACGATGATCCCGGTTTCAAAAGGTTTTTTATCTACCTGAACCTCTTTGTCTTCATGATGCTCCTCCTGGTGACGGGCAACAATCTCCTCATGATGTTCGTAGGCTGGGAAGGGGTGGGACTCTGCTCCTATCTGCTGATCGGTTTCTGGTATGAGAAGGATTCTGCCGCCAATGCCGGAAAAAAGGCCTTCATCGTGAATCGGGTGGGAGATTTCGGCTTTCTGCTGGGCATATTTATGCTTTTTGTGGCTCTGGGCGTCCAGGGCGTCTGGACCTTGAAATTTGCCGAGATTGAAAGTAACGCCCACCTTTTAAGCAGTTCGACGGCGACCATAATTACCCTCCTTTTCTTTGTCGGGGCTATGGGTAAATCGGCCCAGATTCCCCTTTATGTCTGGTTGCCCGATGCCATGGAGGGGCCGACGCCCGTCAGTTCGTTGATCCATGCCGCGACGATGGTGACGGCAGGTGTGTATATGATTGCCCGGCTTAACTATCTCTTCAGCATGGCGCCGGAAACCATGTTCATTGTGGCCCTGGTGGGAGCGCTGACCGCTTTTTTTGCCGCTTCCATTGGTTTTGCCCAGTATGATATTAAGAAAATCCTTGCCTATTCCACCATCAGCCAGCTCGGGTTCATGTTTCTGGCCGTGGGAGTAGGGGCTTATACGGCGGGGATATTCCATTTGATGACCCATGCTTTTTTTAAAGGACTCCTGTTTTTGGGGGCAGGCAGCGTCATGCATGCCATGAGTGGCGAGCTGGACATCAGGCAGATGGGCGGTTTGAGGAAGAAAACGCCCGTCACCTATTGGACTTTCTTTATTGCCTGCCTTGCCATCTCCGGGATACCGGGGTTTTCCGGCTTTTTCAGCAAGGATGAAATCCTCTGGAAGACTTTCAGCTCCGGCAACGGGAATATCTTCCTCTGGCTCCTTGCAGCTCTTACGGCGGGGATGACGGCTTTTTACATGTTCCGGCTTTTCTTCGGTATCTTCCATGGTGATTGCCGCGCCTCCAAGGAAGTTCAGCATCACATTCATGAATCTCCCAAAATTATGACGGTTCCTCTGGCCATTCTGGCCTTCTTGTCCCTTGTCGGTGGCTATATAGGCATTCCCCATATTCTGGGTGGCGGGAACAGCATCGAGAAATTTCTAGAGCCTGTTTTCGGCCCCCCTGCCCACCAGGTGGCAGCAAGCGGCGGGTTTCATATTATCAGTCAGGCCTGGGCATCAACTGCCGAGGGGGCCGAGGGCGCCTCTTTGGAGCTTACTTTGATGGCGGCCTCGGTGCTTATCGCCCTTGTGGGCATCTTTACCGCCTATGTGTTTTATTTACGGAAAAGGGATTTGCCCCAACGCTTTGTGGCGAAATTTAGCGGCCTTTATCATGTGGTGCATAACAAGTATTTTGTTGATGAGTTTTACAACTTAATCTTTGTCCGAAGTATTTTGAAGATGGGCGCCTTCCTCCTGAAGGTAGTTGATATCGGCCTTATTGATGGCCTGGTCAACGGCATGGCAGCCTTTGTCCAGAAGTCCGGCGCCCGGCTGCGCCGCCTGGAAACGGGCGATGTGCAGCAATACGCTTTCGGCATCATTCTGGGGGCCATCGTCGTGGTGGGTTATCTCATCGTGCTGCCTATGTTTTACTGAGGAAACATAAAAGGTATTGGAATGCAGTATTATTGATGGGTCGATGTTACCATCAAGTAAACGAGAGGTATTTGATACATGCAGAACGCTTTCCCTCTATTGAGCATCATCATTTTCCTGCCTCTGGCAGGCGCCTTCCTGCTTGCCTTCTTGCCGCGGAAGAACGCCTCGTTGACCAAAGCAACCGCGTTTTTGATCACCATATTAAACTTTGCCCTTTCCCTGCGCCTGTACTTTGATTTCAATGAGCAAACTGCCGCTATGCAATTCGTGGAGAAGCGAAGCTGGTTCCCCGAATGGGGGATCAGTTATTATTTGGGGATAGACGGCATCAGTATGCTGCTGGTCATGCTTACCACTTTACTTAGCATCATCTGCGTCGCCTGTTCCTGGGAATCGATCGAAGCACGCATCAAGGAGTATTATATTTCCTTTCTCTTGCTGGAAACAGCCATGCTTGGCGCTTTGTGCGCCCTTGACCTGGTCCTTTTCTATATTTTCTGGGAGTTGATGCTGGTGCCCATGTACCTGCTGATCGGCGTCTGGGGAGGACCGAAAAGGATATATGCGGCCGTCAAATTCTTTCTCTTTACCATGGTAGGCAGCGTCCTCATGCTGCTGGCGATCATGGCCCTCTATTTCTACTATGGCGGCCAAACGGGCATTTACACCTTCAACATTCAGGAGCTGTATCAGACGGGGATGCCCCTATCGATGCAATACTGGCTCTTTGCCGCCTTTGCCCTGTCTTTTGCCATTAAGGTGCCCATGTTTCCCTTCCATACCTGGTTGCCCGACGCACATACTGAGGCGCCTACGGCAGGCAGCGTGATTCTGGCTGGTGTTTTGCTGAAGATGGGAACCTATGGTTTCCTGCGGTTTGCCATTCCGCTTTTCCCGCAAGCGGCCGTTGCCGCTGTGCCGCTCATTTCGATCCTGGCGATTATCGGGATAATTTACGGCGCCGTCATGTGTATTATGCAAACCGACTTGAAAAGGCTGATTGCCTATTCTTCCGTCAGCCATCTGGGATATGTCATGCTGGGGATTTTTGCTTTCAATATGCAGGGGCTGGAAGGGGGCATTTATCAGATGCTTAACCACGGGATCAGCACCGGCGGCCTGTTCCTCATCGTCGGCATGATCTACGAAAGGCGTCACACCCGCATGATTGCCGATTTTGGCGGCCTTGCCAAGGTCATGCCTAAATTGGCCGTTTTCTTTCTGATCGTCACTCTTTCGTCGATCGCGTTGCCAGGAACAAACGGTTTTGTGGGGGAATTTCTCATTCTCCTAGGTGTCTTCCGCAGCAACGTGGTCTATGCCGTGCTGGCAGCCACGGGTGTCATTCTGGGGGCTGTTTATATGCTCTGGATGTTTCAGCGGGTCATGTTTGGCGAGATCACCAAAGAGGCGAACAAGCTTCTGAAAGATTTATCGAAGCGGGAGACAGCCATCCTTTGTGTGATCGTCTTCTTCATTTTCCTGATGGGGCTTTATCCACATGCCTTTTTCAAAAAGATGGACGTTTCGGCGGCCGAATATCTGAAGAGGATACCTGTGAAAACCGCCGTGAGTCATTTCTAACTTACTAAGAGGTAGATTTATGTATGTTATTAAACCGGAATTAGCTTTCGGTTGGATCATTCCGGAGATCATTATCCTTGTCTGTGCGCTCTTGAACTTACTGCTGGCTCCCTTGGGCGGCAGAAAAAAGTTCATTGGCAGCCTGGTCGGGGCCATTGCGTTCATCGGCGCTGCCGTGGCCCTGGTTTTTGTCTGTTACCTCTGGGGCAGCAGCAATACCATCTTTAATGGCTTCTATGTAATCGATAATTTCGGCACATTCTTCAAGGCAGTAATCCTCATTGTTTCCCTCCTGGTCACAATTTTATCGCTGGGATACGTCAAGCGCGAAGAAATTATCAGCTGCGAATATTATGCCCTGCTGCTTTTTGGCGTCTTGGGCATGATGATTATGGTTTCCTCCAACAATTTTGTGACCATTTTTATCGGTCTGGAGCTCATGTCTATCGCCATCTATGTGCTCTGCGGACTCCTGAATGACAATCCCCGTGCGGCGGAGGCCTCTCTTAAATATTTTCTCCTGGGGGCTTTTGCCACGGCTTTTTTGCTTTACGGCATGGCGCTGGTTTATGCGACCACCGGCTTGCTGGATCTTCGCAGTATGGCCGCTCATTTCGTTCCGGGGTCTTTTGCTTTGACCCCCATGTTTATGGTGGGAGTAGGCCTGCTGGTCGTGGGTTTCGGCTTCAAGACGGCTTCCGTCCCCTTCCATATGTGGACGCCCGATGTCTATGAAGGGGCGCCCACTTCCATCACCGCCTACATGGCAACGGGCGTCAAAGCCGCCGCTTTTGGCGCTTTTGTACGTGTCTTCTATACAGCCTTCGCCCCTTTTATCGGTTTCTGGTCCAGCATCCTCTGGGTTATCGCCGTTCTCACCATGACCCTGGGCAATCTCACGGCCCTGGTGCAAGATGACGTCAAGCGGATGCTGGCCTATTCCAGTATCGCCCATGCCGGTTATATCCTGATTGCTTTTGTGGTCGGGGACCGGACCTTATCATCCAGCATCCTGTTTTATGTCCTCGTTTACACCTTTATGAATATCGGCGCCTTTGCCGTGGTAATCATGCTGGGCCGCAAGGATGTGCCGAACTCCGGCATCGACGCCTATGCGGGGCTGGCGGTCAGGCATCCGGCGATTGCCCTGGCGATGACGATCTTTCTCCTTTCCCTGGCCGGAATCCCTCCCCTGGCCGGCTTCATGGGCAAGTTTTATATCCTCTCCGCCGCCATCAAGGCCGAGTATTATTGGCTGGCCGTCATTGGCGTTTTAAACAGCGCCGTAGCGGTTTATTATTATCTGCGGGTTATCATGTACATGTATTTCCGAGAGCCGACGGGCGAGGCGGCGGCCCCGGCCGATTTTTCCCTGGCCTATACCCTGACCATCGCCATCAGCGTGTGGGCGCTTTTCCATATGGGCATTTTCCCGCGCGATTTTCTGCTGATCGCCCAGAAGTCAGTCAGTATATTTATGTAGCCGTTAAGAACGGGAAAGGAGGCTTTTATGACTACCCCTCAACATTGTCCGGGTTTCGAGGCTTTAAAAAATCTGACGTCGTTTACCTGTAATTGTCCCAACTGCAGTAAGGAAATTGAGATATTCTCCGATGAGTTTGACCGAAAGCACGTCTGCCGGGGTTGCAAACAGGAAGTCGATTTCACTAAATGTACACTGAGATAGGATGCTGCCGCAGTGAGACTTTAACGGTTTAAGGCGGCGCTGAGAGGCGGCAAGTGATCTAACCGCTAAATAAATTTATATTATAAGAGGTGTGGTGTGGTTCATCTAACCATTGACGATAAAGAAGTAACGGTTGCGGCAGGAACGACCATCCTGGGAGCGGCGGCAGCCGTGGGGATAAAGATACCTACCCTTTGCTACCACAAGCGCTTAATTCCGATCGGCTCCTGCCGGATGTGCCTGGTGGAGGTGGAGGGATATGCCAACCCCATGACGGCTTGCAATACCCCGGTAACGGAAGGGATCAAGATCCGCACAAACTCCAAGCAGTTGCAAAAAATCCGCCAAGACAACCTGAAATTAATCCTGGTAAACCATCCCCTGGATTGTCCCGTTTGTGATGCGGGCGGGCGATGCGATCTCCAGAATATCGTCTATGAATTAGGCATTGAAACAGCCGACTATAAGGCCGCGAAAAAAGAACGCAGTACGGCCTACTCCACCCCTCTGATCCGCTACTGGCCGCACCGGTGCATCATGTGTCTCCGTTGCGTGCACGCCTGTAAAAACGTCACTTTAGGGGTGCTTGATGTGGTCGGTTCCGGCTTTGATGCCCAGATTGCGCCCGTCCATGAGGAACGTTGCACCTCCTGCGGGGAATGCCTGCGCCTTTGCCCCACCGGCGCCTTAACGGAGAACCTCAGCCGTGACCGGAGCCGGCCCTGGATGGTAAAGCGGGTGCAGACGACTTGCACCTATTGCGGCTGCGGTTGCCAGCTTGAGCTGAATACTGCTAACGACAGGATCATCGGTATTTCCTCACAGGATGGAGCAGGGACAAATCAAGGCAGTTTATGCGTCAAGGGCCGCTTCGGCTACGAGTTTATTGGCAGCGCGGAGCGTCTGACCAAGCCGCTGATTAAAAAAGACGGTGTCCTTAAGGAAGCTGAGTGGGATGAGGCGTTGGGGCTGGTGGCGGAGAAATTTGCGTCCCTTAAGGCTGCCCACGGGGCGGATGCCATTGGGGGGCTCGCATCGGCCCGTTGCACCAATGAGGAGAACTACCTGTTCCAGAAATTTATCCGGGGAGCGATCGGGACAAATAATGTCGACCATTGTGCCCGGCTTTGACACTCTACGACGGTGGCAGGTCTTGCCGCCTCCTTTGGCAGTGGTGCGATGACCAATCCGATTTCCGATGTCTTGCAATCGGAAACCATATTGGTGACGGGAAGCAATACGACGGAAAACCATCCGATCTTTGCCAACTA